>Ga0265301_10003171_pt1 | contig 17716 bp, 18 predicted proteins | sample AusTroGonzalo_MG_2_FD_193488 | JGI IMG/M metagenome (GOLD analysis project Ga0265301, IMG submission 193488) | Bovine rumen microbial communities from tropical cattle in Woodstock, Queensland, Australia - Gonzalo_04 | ecosystem: Host-associated > Mammals > Digestive system > Stomach > Rumen ... | reverse complement strand
ATTAACCAATTAGTTAGAAAAGGTAGAAAGAGTTCTACTACAAAATCAACAGCTCCAGCACTTCAAAAAGGTTATAACTCTAAAAAGAAAATACAAACAGATAATAGAGCACCACAAAAAAGAGGTGTATGTACTGTAGTAAAGACTGTAACACCTAAAAAGCCTAACTCAGCTTTAAGAAAAGTAGCAAGGGTTAAACTTTCAAATGGTTATGAAGTTACATCTTATATCCCTGGTGAAGGACACAGCTTACAAGAGCACAGTGTTGTTTTAATCAGAGGTGGAAGGGTAAAAGATTTACCAGGTGTTAGATACCACATTATTAGGGGTACTTTAGATACAGCAGGCGTTAAAGATAGAATGCAAGCTAGATCTAAATACGGAGCCAAAAGGCCTAAAAAATAAGATAGAGACTAGAAGTTAGATAGGAGATATTGAACTTCTAAAAGAAGTTATTTGTTTTTTTAGGGAAGTTTTAAGTGTTAAATGAAGAGAAGATGAGTTTAAAGTGATTTAAATTTTGATATAGATAAAAAATAATTCTCTTGTTTAGCGCGAACGTAAAATTGAAATAGTATTTTGCGAGTAACTTGATATTTCTATGAAATATCGTAAAAATTTAGGAGAGAAGCATGAATAGAGGTATAGAAAGAATCTCTAACAGCCAATCTCTAGAGAAGGAGTGAAGAATAGTGCCAAGAAGAGGAATTATAGCAAAAAAAGATGTTTTACCAGATCCATTATATAATAGCAAAGTGGTTACAAAACTTGTTAATCAAATCATGTTAGATGGTAAAAAGACAGTTGCTCAAAGCATAGTATATGGTGCTTTTGATATTATTAAAGAAAAAGAGAATAAAGATCCATTAGAAGTTTTTGAAGCAGCTTTAGAAAATGTTATGCCAGTCTTAGAGGTTAAAGCTAGACGTGTTGGCGGTGCTACTTACCAAGTTCCATTGGAAATTAGACCAGAAAGACGTCAAACTTTAGGATTAAGATGGTTAGTATTGTATGCTAGAAAAAGACATGAGAAAACAATGTCTGAAAAACTAGCCGGTGAAATTCTTGATGCCGTAGCTAATAATGGCGGAGCATTCAAGAAGAAAGAAGATACACATAAAATGGCAGAAGCTAATAAGGCTTTCGCACATTATAAATTCTAAGATTTCGATTAGAATCAGCATCTTGCGTTGTTGCACTTCAGACAAATTTCGAATCGACGTACCGGAGTACGTCTCATCGAATATTTGCCTCGTGCGCCTAGCAATCTACTAATTCTAATCAAAATCAATTGTTAGAAGATTTTATATAAGATATAAAAATTTCAATCGAAATTAACAGGAGGAAAAAATGGGAGGAAACAGAGCGTACCCTTTAGAGAGAACAAGAAATATAGGAATAATGGCTCATATTGATGCAGGTAAAACTACAACAACGGAGAGAATATTATTCTATACAGGAATTAACCATAAGATTGGTGAAGTTCATGATGGTGCTGCTACAATGGACTGGATGGTTCAAGAACAAGAAAGAGGTATTACGATAACTTCTGCTGCTACAACATGTTTCTGGAAGAATAATAGAATTAATATTATTGATACTCCAGGTCACGTTGACTTTACAGTTGAGGTACAAAGATCTTTAAAAGTTCTTGATGGTGCAGTTACAGTTTTAGCTGCAAAAGGTGGTGTTCAACCACAAACAGAAACAGTTTGGAGACAAGCTGATAAATATCATGTACCAAGAATGGTATATGTTAATAAGATGGATATCGTTGGCGCAAACTATATGCTTTGCGTTGATCAATTAAAAAATAGATTAAAAGCGAATGCGATTCCTATTCAATTACCAGTAGGAGCGGAAGATAACTTCCAAGGATTAGTAGATTTAATCAAAATGAGAGCTTTTATTCATAAAGATGATTTAGGAAAAGATATTGAAGAGACAGATATTCCTGAAAATATGAAAGCTGACGCTGAAGAGTGGCGTGCAAAAATGATTGAAGCTGCTTGTGAGCAAGATGAAGAATTAATGATGAAATATCTAGATGGAGAAGAACTTACGGAAGAAGAGATCAAAAAAGGTCTTAGAATTGGCACAATTAATAATAAAATTGTAATTGTAACATGTGGTTCTTCATATAAGAACAAAGGTGTTCAAGAATTATTGGATGCAGTTGTTGATTATATGCCAGCTCCAACAGATGTTGCTGATATTAAAGGTGTTGATTTAAATGGAAATGAAGTAGAAAGAAAATCTTCAGATTCAGAACCATTTGCTGCCTTAGCATTTAAAATTGCAACAGATCCATTTGTTGGAAAATTATGCTTTTTCAGAGTTTATTCTGGTACATTAGATGCAGGTTCAACTGTATTAAATGCTACTAGAGATAAGAAGGAAAGAATCGGTAGAATTTTACAGATGCACTCAAATCACAGAGAAGATATTGATAAAGTATATTCTGGTGATATTGCGGCAGCTGTTGGATTAAAAGAAGTTACAACGGGTGATACTTTATGTGATGTTGATCATCCAGTTATACTAGAATCAATGGAATTCCCAGAGCCAGTTATCGATATCGCTATTGAGCCTAAGGATAAAGCTGCTCAAGAAAAAATGGGAATTGCTTTAGCAAAACTTGCTGAAGAAGATCCAACATTTAAAACATACACAAACCATGAAACAGGTCAAACAATTATCGCTGGTATGGGTGAGTTACACTTAGATATCATTGTTGATAGATTGAAAAGAGAGTTCAAGGTGGAATGTAACGTAGGTAAACCACAAGTTGCTTATAAAGAAACAATTAGAAACAAAGTTAAAGTAGAAGGAAAATTCATTCGTCAATCTGGTGGACGTGGTCAATATGGTCATGTTTGGTTAGAATTAGAACCATTAGAGCCAGGTTCTGGTATTCAATTTGAGAGCAAAATCGTTGGTGGTGTTGTTCCAAAAGAATACATTAAACCAGTTGAAGAAGGTATTAGGGAAGCTGCTGAAAGCGGTATTTTAGCAGGTTATCCAGTTGTTGATTTTAAAGCTAGCTTAGTAGATGGTTCTTACCACGATGTTGACTCAAGTGAAGCTGCATTCCATATTGCTGGATCTATGGCTTTCAAAGAAGGTTGTAGACAAGCAAAATCAGTTATTTTAGAGCCAATTATGAAAGTGGAAATTACTGTTCCAGAAGAATACATGGGAGATGTTATTGGAGACGTAAACTCTAGACGTGGCAGAATGGAAGGTATGGAATTAGTAGATGGTTTAGAAGAAATAAGAAGCTATATTCCACTTTCTGAAATGTTCGGATATGCAACAGATTTAAGATCAAAAACACAAGGTAGAGGAACCTATGTAATGGAAATTGACCATTTCGAAGAAGTTCCAAAATCAGTTTTAGATACTATCGTTGCAGCAAGAGCAAAACAAGATTAATAAAATTGGCAGAAATAACGTAAAACGAAGTTTTCAATCAATTTTGAAAAAACACTTGCTTTTTTGTAAATTATAGTATAAAATGCTAACATACAAAATAGGGAAAGTATGACTTTCCCTAAATGAAATTGTCATTAACTTTATATAATAAAGGAAAAAATTAAGAAAAAATAAGGAGGAAATTTCAAATGGCAAAAGCAAAATTTGAAAGAACAAAACCACACGTTAACATTGGAACAATCGGACATGTTGACCATGGTAAAACAACAACAACAGCAGCTATTACTAAATATTTAGGATTACTTGGTAAAGCTCAATACACAGCTTACGATCAAATCGACGGAGCTCCAGAGGAGAAAGCCAGAGGAATCACAATCAATACTGCTCACGTTGAATATGAAACAGAAAAAAGACATTATGCACACGTTGACTGCCCAGGACACGCTGACTATGTTAAAAACATGATTACTGGTGCTGCTCAAATGGATGGTGCAATCCTAGTTGTATCTGCAGCTGATGGACCAATGCCTCAAACAAGAGAGCATATCTTACTTGCTAGACAAGTAGGTGTTAAATATATCGTTGTTTATTTAAATAAATGCGATATGGTTGATGATCCAGAATTAATCGAGATTTCAGAAATGGAAGTTAGAGATATTTTAAGTAGCTATGATTTCCCAGGTGATGAAATTCCAGTTATTAAAGGCTCATCTTTAGCAGTATTAGAGAGCAATTCTACAGATCCTAATGATCCTGTATATGCTCCAATTAAAGAATTAATGGATGCTGTTGATAGCTATATTCCAACTCCAGACAGACCAGTTGATCAACCATTCTTAATGCCAGTTGAAGACGTATTCACAATCACAGGTCGTGGTACAGTTGCTACTGGTAGAGTAGAAAGAGGAACTGTTAAATTATCAGATGCAGTTGAAATCGTAGGTTTATCTACTGAAAGAAAACAATCAGTTGTTACTGGTGTTGAAATGTTTAGAAAATTGTTAGACCAAGCTGAAGCTGGAGATAACATTGGTATTCTATTAAGAGGTATGGACAGAAAAGACATCGAAAGAGGTCAAGTTGTTGCAAAACCAGGAACAATTAATCCACATACAAAATTCAAATCAGAAGTTTACGTTCTAACAAAAGAAGAAGGTGGACGTCATACACCATTCTTCAATGGATATAGACCACAATTCTATTTCAGAACAACAGATGTTACTGGTGTTATTGATTTACCAGCTGGAACAGAAATGGTTATGCCAGGTGATAACGTAGCTATGACTATCGAATTAATTACTCCAATCGCTATTGAAAAAGGACTAAGATTCGCTATTCGTGAGGGTGGTAGAACAGTTGGTTCTGGAGTAGTTTCAGAAATTCTTGGATAATTTCAAATTTGATAAATAAAAAATACTCTTTGTGTAAACAGAGAGTATTTTTTTGTCTCAATAAATGCATGTAACAATTGCATTACAACATAGTTAAGTTTTAATAACATCACTACAAAATGTTGAAAAATAGCGAAAAAAATATTAAAATACAATTGATATCATATACGATTACAATACTAGATTTAACTGGTTTTGAGGGAGTAAAAAATGGATAAAAAAGCACGAATCATAAGCAATTTCATTTATACGATTATTCTAATTCCTCTTATCTATATAGCGGTATCCGTTGTTTGGCAGTCTATTATAAGACCAGAAGAAATTCCTGATATTTTCGGTTATAAAATCTTTATGATTCTAGATAGAAATATGCAGAATGTAGAATATGGAGATTTAGTATTTACTAAAAATATTAATGCAGAAGAATTAAAAAAACGGCGATGTTGTTGCATTTCGAGATATTACGAAAAACAAAGTACAAATGATTCGATTTACAGGAAAAACACAGATAAAGCACATAGAAGGCCTCCTTATTAAAAGGATTCCGAAGGTTGGAGAAATATTATATTTTATACAACAACCTCTAGTTATGATTATCATTAGTGCAATCATTTTAGCAGTAGGAGGAGTATGCATCTATATTGCTGGAAAGCTAGATGATATAGATGCAAAGAAGACGGGTGTAACAAATAGTAAGTCATAAACTTGCTATTTTCACTATATATTTTTATTTTTAAAAGTAAAAAGAAATACAGAAGAAAGGAGGATACTTAGGATGAATACAAGAAAAAGTACAGCTAAAAAATGGACACTAATCGTTCTTGTTATATTTGTTTTAGTTGCTATCATTGGAGGAACTTATTCTAGATATACGAATACAGAATCTGGAACTGGTGAAGTTCAAATTGCAAAATGGGCAGTAACCATTAATGGTGATGATATTACAGATGATACTGATACATTTACAGTAACATTTGAAGAAGTTGAAAATGACCATGTTGTAGATGGAAAAATAGCACCAGCTTCACAATTATATGCTGATTTTGTTATTGATCCAACAGATTCTGAAGTTTCAGTTGACTTTGCATTTGAACTTGGTGATATTACTGTAAAAAGTGGATCAACAGGTACAGTTCCATCAAATCTAGATATTCTAAAAGTTTGCTACGTTGAAAATGGTGTAGATGGGGATGAAATCACAATTGATGCTAATGATAAATATACAGGAACTATTGAATTAGTGGACCAAGATGAGGCATTAACAGCTAACGAAGCCGTAACTGTAAGAGTTTACATTGAATGGGAAAACACAGATGATGATGCTGACAACGAAGAAGATACTGCTGCAGGTATTGCTGCAACAACATTAGAAATGGAAATTACAGGAACTGCATCACAACATATTGAGTAATCAATTATTTGAGAGGAAGAATGATTCTTCCACTCAAATGTGTACATTAGAGAAATGTATAGATTTGAGTGGATGAAAAAAGAAAGGAGTAGGAAAATGACTTTAAAAGAGCATTATAAATTTCACAGTAGAAAAAGTGTTAAACCTTACTCTAGACTTTTGACTCTTATATTTCTAATGTTTACAGCGGTTTATACCTTATCAAGATTCATTAGTAGTGCAGTTGGAAATACGGAGCTTGCGATTGCTACTTGGTCAATTGCAATTAATAATGAGCAAATAACAAATAGTTCTAGTCAATTATCGAATGCGATGCCACTACTAAATTCTAGTGATGGATCTACCAGTTTGAAAAAACGGAGATGAATGTTATTTTGATATAGAAATTAATCCATCATCTACAGAAGTATCCCTTACATATTCTATTGATATAGATTTAACCTCTGGTAATCATCCTTTACCAAGTGGTAGCACAGTTTTGAGATGTGAATTGTATACAGGAAACAATACAATGGCTGATAGTACAGAAACTTTTAATACAACAACTGCTACGATTAGTGGAAGTATAGAATTATCTAATAAGCAGCCACTAACAAGTAGTTCTATTAGAAGATACAGAATTTATTGCGGTATCCCCAATAATGCTAGTATTACGGATGGAGAAGAATTTAATGTAAATCCTGTTATCACAATTGATCAGGATATTTAAAATAAGAAATGGATAGGAGTAAAAAAGTTGAAAAAATTGGCTAAGATAAAATGGAAATATTTTATCATACTTATGACAATTTTAATGATATATATTTTTTTAGCAAATCATGGTTTTACTTTTATGCGTTATCATATGGAAGTGAATGGGACTGCTGTTGGGTATGGCGCTACTGAAGCTACAATATATACGATTACATATGAATTAGATGGTGGAACACAAGCAAGCGGACAAATCAGTAGTTTTATTGCTAGTGATTTGCCAATAACTCTATTAGAGCCAACAAAAAGCGGATACACATTTCAAGGATGGTACAACAACAGTTCTTTTACAGGGACAGCTATTACAACAATATCTACCGTTGGAAATTATGATTTATATGCTAGATGGGTAGAAGATATCTATGTAGCAGAAGCAAATGGTAATTATTACCATACAATCAATGAGGCAATATATGCGGAAGTGCAAGCCAATAATGTTCCGGTTACAGTTACTATATTACAAAATGTTACTTTAGATAAGACGGCTATTTTTGATATTGCAAACTCAAATAGTTATAATGGTCGTGTTGTTGTGCCAGAAGATAAAAATGTTGTATTAAACTTGCAAAATTATACCATTAATAATGGAGCCGTGATTCCACTTTTTGAAATCTATGGAACACTTACTGTTTCTAACGGAACATTTGCCTCTTCTACTACGCAAGGAATACTTAATGTTTGGCCAACAGGAACACTATATGTGACAGGTGGAACGATTAATGCGACTGGTTCAAAACAAGCAATATACAACAATGGTGGAACACTTGAAATTAGCGGAAATCCAACAATTACCAATACTTCTAATAATAGAGCAGCAGTTCATAATTCTCTTGATGCAGGAGTTGCTGGAACAATTACGATAACGGGTGGTACTATTATAGCAAGTAATTATTATGGAGTTTATAATCAAATTGGTACTTTGACGATAGGAAGTAAAGATGGAAATGTCTCAAGGACATCTCCTGTTATTCAAGGCACATATGGTGTAAACAGTACAGAAAACTTTAGCTTTTATGATGGTATTCTTAAAGGAAAAACAAATGCTGTAAATGATTTGAATAAAATTACAGATGTTGAGACGGATTATTGTATTGCGACTGGAACGGAAACTATAGGTGGAAAAAATTATAAAACTAATTATTTGATTGAAGAACCTGTTATAGTTACATTTAATCCAAATGGAGGAACCATAGATGAAGAAACAAGACAAGTTGAGAAAGGTGCTGCAATAGGCACATTACCAGTTCCTACTTATACAGGATACATATTTGAAGGTTGGTATACGTTACCAAGTGATGGGGATAGAATTAGTTCAGATACGATTATAAATAGTGATATAGAAATTTTTGCTTATTGGGTATCTGGTGTTGCACAAGTAAATGGAAATGACTATTTAACGATAGAAGAGGCTCTTAGAGCTGTTCCAAGCAATAATGTTGCTACGACAATTACAGTTTTAGCAGATATTACGATAACAACTGCATCTACTAGTGCAACTGTTGGCGGATGTATTAAGATCCCTAGTGGTAAAAATGTTATATTAGATATACAAAATCATTCCATCAAAAATGATACTGCTTTAGATACACCAGTTATTGAAAATAAAGGAAGACTTACGATTATCAGTGGAACTGTGTATTCAAACGGCAATCAAGGAACGATTAATAATCTAGGTACTTTGACAGTCTCTGGAGGAAGTATTCAAGCAGCCGGAGGAAAACAAGCACTTTACAATAATGGTGGAACAGCTACCATATCAGGAACAGCTAGCTTCAGTTCAACAACAACGGAAAGAGCAACGGTTCACAATCTAAATGATGGAACCCTAACAATAACAGGCGGTACGATTACCTCAACAGGTTCATACGCAGTTAAAAATGATGCTGGTACTTTAACAATTGGTATTAATGATGGTACCGTTACACAAACACCAGTCATACGAGGGGTAACAACAGGTGTTCTAAATAGTAGTACATTCTATTTTTATGATGGAGTCATCTATGGTATAGATGAAGGTATTGAGGGAGCAATTACAGGATTAGAAGCCAATTATCATACGGCTTTGGATAATGAAACGATTAATGGGCAAAACTATAAAAAGAGATATTTAGCTCCAGATATATAGCTTATGATTTAAGGGGAAACTATGATTTATACAAATGAAATGATTAAGAAAAAAAACAAAGAAAAACAAACAAGAGGGAAGATAATGAGGGCATTATTTATCCCTCTAGTTGTTATCATAATCATTCTTGTGGTAAATATTGTTTATCAAAAATATATTCAAAAAGTCTCTAATATAGATATTTTGGGCTTTAAATTTTATACAGTTTTAACGGGAAGTATGGAACCGGAATATAATATAGGTGATATGATCATTGAAAAACCAATTCAGGCAAAAGATATTAAAGTAGGGACAGTAGTTACTTATAAGATTAATAAAAATAAGACGGTAACACATAGAGTTATTGAAATTTTTGAGGAAGAAGGGAAGACACTATACAGACTAAAAGGAGATAACAACAATAGTCCTGATAAAGATCCTGTAGAATATAGCCAAATTCAAGGAGGCATTCTTTTCAAAATAGACAAAATTGGAATAATCATAGCAAAGCTTTCCTCAAGAATAGGAATGATAATAGTAATAGTCTTAATTGGAATTTCTTATATGCATTCTAGTAGAAGTGAAGAGAAGAGAATTGCTAGAGAAGATGCTAGGAAAAGATTTAATGTGCCTAAATATTAAAAAGGAAAAAGTGTTATGATTTCTAACAACAAAAGTAAGAATTTGAAACAACAAATTCAGAAAGATCTTAAAAAGCTTAATCAATATCAAAGCTCATATATAAAAAAATTAGATTTATATTATAAATTTTTAGAGAACAACGTATTGTCTCCTTATGAGGAAATAAAACAAGATGTATCAGAAGCTTTACAAACAATTAAAATGCAATTATCTAAGATAGAAAGAGCAAAGGCTATTTTACAAAAGCGTTCTTATAAAACTAGTATTTCTAAAAGCGAGATTTTGAAATATAACACAATGTATAAAGAAATTAATCAGAATTTTGAAAAAAATCTTGCAGTATCTAAAAGTATTTTTAATAATCTTATGTGCGTGCATCCAATTTTGGTTGAAAACAATGATACTTTACTAATTTCCGAAAAAGAAAATCAAGTGGTTTTCCCTTATACAACAGAAGAGATTGAAGAAATAAGAAGAACGGAAGGATACTTAAGTGCTGACGAAGTAATAAAAGAAAAGTTTATGAGACCGTTATCTGATTTTAGATTTCCAAGGATTAGTAGATATAAAGAAACTATGAAACTAATCATAGAGAGAGAAGGATATAGCGTTTTAGATGGTATGACATTAGCAATGGAAATGATGGGAAAACGCTATTTGCATCCGGCAATCATTGCTGCTTGTCGAACATTAGATGAACTTGATGTTTATTTAGATTGCTTAGATAAAGGAGAAACAGAAGATTTTAGGATTTTTAAAATCCAATACGATTTATATCCGCTTGTCATTAAAGAAAACAGTGTATTAACAAAGTTTCAAAAGTTCCTGGGAAAATCAGGCTCTGTATGGAACAAGACATCCAAGAAAGTTGACATAAAACAGAAAAAATGATATAATATTGCTGTATAATTTAATGATGGAGAGTATCAAATGTTAAAAAGTAAAGTAAAGTTTATTACGATTACTTTTCTAATATTTGTTATTTCTTTTGCTATAGCACAAAATAACTATGGTAAATGTTTAGAAGAAGTAACAAATGGAAGAGTAGTAATAACATCTGATACAAAGGAATTAAAGAGTACACAAGAGATAAAGTTTCAAGTAGAAGAAAATAAGAATGTTGTAAGAGGTAAAATAGCACCAGGCTTAAAAGCGAAAGCTACAATAGAAATTGACTTTTCTGAAGTTTACCAAACGATGGATATGGCTGATATACAGATAGAAATGGATGATAGCAATTTAGCAGATTGTTTTCAATTAACCATGAAGTTGAATGATGAAACTTATAAACAAGAGACTATTCAAACAATTGCATTACAAGAAAACAATAGAGTCCAAGAATTAGTTTTAGAATTAGAATGGTTTGGAAAAGACGATGAGTTAGATACATGGATAGGTAGCCGTTTAACAGAATTGAAGGTGCCGGTAACAATATATGTAGCACAACATATTTAAATAAGATTTACTCTTTTATAGAGTAAATCTTATTTTTTATTGACTTTAAATTTCACTTATACTATGATATTGATATAGGAAGCGTTTTTAGGAGTGTCCCCAGTATTAAAATGCACACTTAAGGAATGTCCCTAATGTTCAGAGGTGTTTATGAAGTATAACAAGTATTCTATGACATATCGGAAGATATATACGAGAAGCCAGAGAAGAAAAAAATATGACGATTAACGATTTGGCTTACGCATTAGTCAAAAACAAAGATGATAAGGAATTAATGAAAAAATGGGAAAAGAAAATTACTTCTTGGGAAGAGGAAAAAGCTTATCCTACTTTAGAAGAAATTTATCAAATGGCGTATATTATTAATTTGAACCCAGGTGAATTATTAGAAATAAGAAACAGAGGACGAAAACAATTCTATAAAGAATCAAATGATCCACCGATAAAAAAACATGATTGGATTGAAATTAGTGATAATATGAGTATTATCTTTTCTTGTATAGCAAAAAGCTTTGGCGTAATTGCTCTAATTATATTTTGTGTGGTTTTATATAAATTTGTAGATACCTTTTTCGGAAAAACAGGAAGTATTGTGGAACAAGAAGTTATTATACGTCAAATTCAAAATGAAACAAACCCGGAAAATATGGTAGATGATGGAAGTGTAGCGAATATGGTAAGAAGAGTGAGAAATGAAGGCGTAACAGATATGGGATTTTAATAAGAAAAGAAAGAAAAGTATTGATTTTTTTATAAAAAGTAAATACAATATATATAACAAAATGTTTATATAAATTTTGGGAGGAAAAAAACTTGATTATATTATTAGATGCAATGGGTGGCGATAATGCACCAAATGCAACCATCCAAGGCGCTGTGCGAGCAGCCAAAGAAATAGATGGAGAAATTATTTTAATTGGAAATGAAAGTGTTATTCGAGCAAAATCAAAAGAGTTTTATGGAAAAGAAAACATCAGTGAAGTCGCTAATAATGTCAAAATAAAGCATTGTACAGAACAAATTGAAATGGAAGATACGCCTACAGTTGCAATCAAACATAAAAAAGATTCTTCTATGGTGGTTGGATTTAGAATGTTAAATGAGGGAGAAGGAGACGTATTTATCTCAGCGGGAAACTCTGGAGCACTTCTAACGGGAGCAACATTATTAGTTGGAAGAATTAGAGGAATGGATAGACCAGCAATTGCAGCAATGCTTCCTAGTGATGGAATCAAAGGATTGTTATTAATGGATGCAGGAGCTAATACCAATTGTAAGCCATTAAATCTTTTGCAGTTCGCACAAATGGCTTCTATTTATTTAACAAATACTTTTGGTATTCAGAGTCCTAGAATCGGTCTACTAAACATTGGAACAGAAGAAACAAAAGGAAATGATTTGTGTAAAGAATCTTATCAATTACTAAAAGAAAAAGCGGAAGAATACCATATTAATTTTGTACGGAAATGTAGAACCTAGAGATTGCTTTTTGGGCGAAGTCGATAGTTTGATTTGTGACGGCTTTACAGGAAATGTTTTATTGAAATCTGTAGAAGGAATTGGAAGATTTGTGAAGAAAACATTAAGTGATAGTTTGATGAAAAACTTCATTACCAAAATTGCAGCAGTTCCATCTCTTCCAGCAATTAATAATTTTAAAATTAAAGCAGATTATAAAAGTTATGGAGGAGCACCTTTTTTGGGAGTTAAAAAACCTGTTATTAAGGCGCATGGAAGTAGTGATGATTTAGTATTTTATTATACTATTAAACAAGCAGAGGAATTCGTAAAAGGAAATAGTGTACAAAGAATGATAGATGCTGTTGAAAAGCAAAGAGAGAGTATGACTCAACAAATGGCTGAAACAAGCACAACAGAAAATATAGAAGAATAAAATAAATAAATTTGAGAAAAAGACTTGACAATTATGCGAACATATATTAAAAATAATATAGATATTTAATCCATTAAGGAGGTACATAAAATGAATTCTGAAGAAGTTTTCGAGAAAGTAAAGGAAATTATTGTAAATCAATTAGGTGTTTCTGATACGGCGGTTACGATGGAAGCATCTTTTATAGATGACTTAGGAGCAGATTCTTTAGACATTGTTGAATTAGTTATGGCATTGGAAGAAGAATTTGATATTGAGATACCAGACGAAGATGCAGAAAAGGCAGTAACTGTTGGTGATGTAGTAGAATACATTAAAGAAAATATTTAATAAAATATTTAATAAAAAAGCTTACCCTTCTAGGGATGTTCCCTAGAAGGGTATTTTTTTGCCTCAAAATGAGTTTTTTTCATAGAAAATGAATCACCCCGCGCTCACAGAGAACGCGGGGTAGGGGTTGATTCATTATCCAGAGGCTTCTTCGGGGGTTTCGACTTCCGGCACAGAAAATGAAAGATAGGAAAATCCGTGGACAAATCCCAAATCATTTTCCGCGTGGATCATCAGGGTAACCTGCTGGCCAGCGAACTCGCTGACATCGATAACACCGGCGAAGTCGTTGGAAGCCCAGAGCATGGGACCATCGCGGCGGGCGGGGGCGCTAACCGTTACGTGAATACGATAGGTGCCCTCATCAGGCTCTGCTTTGATGGAAATCCCGTCCTGTACCATATAGGTAGGGATGACGATGGGATTATCCAAAGCCGCCTGATACGCCTCCGACTCACTTCCGTAAGTGAAGAACGCATCTTCGCCGAGATAGATCTTGCCGTTAGGCACGCCGAGAGACTTGGAAGTCTCCACGGACTGATTGGGGTTATTCACGTTCAGAGCGAGATAATAGGTCTTCACGTTCCCGCTCAAACGCTGGCTCGTGAACGAGCCGTCGCCACCCACCATGAAACGAAGGATAATGGTGGAAGCGTTCCCAACCCCAGTCAGGTCAAGATCGTAGTTGTTCCCCTTGGTCTGGGTCAGGATGTCGATCCAGTTGCCGGCAAACATGGCGCGAACGTCGATGTTGCCAGAACCGGAGATGCTCAGGGTCCGGATGCCAGCGTCCACCGTCACCTTGTTGGCTTCGGCTTCGGCCTGCTCCTGGAACACACCAACGGCATTCCCATCCAGGGAGACGACGCCGCTGATGCCAGCCGTCTGGAGACTGTTGTTGTTGCGAGTGGAGAGCAGTTTGCTGAGCAGAACGATCAGCAGAACAACCACTACAATCACAGCAACGGTAATCAGGATATGCTTCAGAACCTTGTTCATCGCGTTATCAACCTCTCTTTCTTTCCCTATCACAATTGCGATTCGGGAACGCGACATATGTTGATTGTGCGTACTATATATTCAATTGAGACAACCCCTTGTCTCAATGCACTTTAATTATACCAGAAAATTTGAATTATGTAAAGTTTTTGTATCTCAATCACATAACAAATACGTTAAAATGCTTGAAAAAATTGGAAAATGTTGTATAATGAATACATATTAAAGAAAAGGAGAATAAAGCAAATCTGTTTGTTTGAAAGAAGAATATGGAAAAAAATTTACAAAAATTTGAAGAAAAAATTGGTTATACTTTTCGAAATAAAGATTTTTTAAAAAATGCATTAACACATACTTCGTATGCTTATGAAAGTGATGTGGAGAGTAATGAGAGATTAGAGTATTTAGGGGATAGTATATTAGAATTTGTGAGTAGTGAATTCTTGTATAAGAATTATCAAAACTTAACAGAAGGAGAAATGACTAAAGTTAGAGCTACCACTGTTTGCGAAGATAGTTTGTTCGAAATAGCGCGAAGACATAATTTTAGTGATTTCTTGTTTTTAGGAAAAAGTGAAAAGGCTAATCATAATATTAAAAAAGCAATTTTGGCAGATAGTGTAGAGGCAGTTATTGCTGCTATATATTTAGATTCTGGTTTAGAAGCAGCAAAAAGGTTTATATTAGAAAATATTCAAGATACGATTGAGAATGCCAGTCATCATGTTGGAGATAAAGATTATAAAACTGTTTTTCAAGAAAAATTACAAATACATGGTGATGTCAAAATTGTTTATACCATTATTAAAGAAGAGGGACCGGACCATGATAAATTATTTACAGCAAAAGTAGAAGTAGACGGGACAGAATTAGCTCGTGGAACAGGTAAAAGTAAAAAATTAGCAGAAATGGAAGCAGCAAGAATTGCATTAGAAAATCTATAGAAACGACATAAGGAGGTATTAACTTTGAAAAAACAATATATTATTCCCATATTTGTACCAAATTTAGGATGTCCAAATGAGTGTACATTTTGTAATCAAACCAAAATTAGTGGTAGTCAAAAACAAGTAACCGCTAGTGATGTAAGAGATATTATTGATTATTATTTGACAAGTTTTAAAGAAAAAAATACTTATAAAGAAGTGGCTTTTTTTGGAGGTAGTTTTACGGGTATAGATGTCGAAACCCAAAATACTTTATTAAGTGCAGCTTATGATTACATCAAAGAGAAGAAAATTGATGGTATTAGGATTTCTACAAGACCAGACTATATAGATAAAGAAACCCTAAAAAGATTAAAAAAGTATAAAGTAAAAACCATTGAACTTGGTTGCCAATCTACGAATGATTATGTTCTAAAAAAAGCAAAACGAGGACATACTTTTGAAGATATTAAAAAAGCTTCTAAATTAATTCGAAGATATCATTTCTGTTTGGGGCATCAAATGATGATTGGAATGCAAGATAGTAATGAATTAGATGATTTAAATACAGCAAAAGATTTAGCCAAATTAAAGCCAAAAATGGTAAGAATTTATCCGGTATTAGTTATTAAAGGAACAGAACTAGAAAAAGAGATGCAAGCAGGAAACTACGAACCATTAGACTTAGAAAAAGCAATTGAAAGATGCAAAGAAATCATGTATTTCTTTACGAACAAGAAAATAAAAGTCATCAGAATTGGACTTCAAACAACAGATACAATTTGTAGCCCTGAAAAAGAAGGAAGCGAAGTTGTCGCTGGACCTTATCATGAAGCATTTAGACAATTGGTAGAAGCATCTATTTATTATGATGTTATCGTAAATAAAATAAAAAATGTTAATATGACAGTAAAAGAAGTGGAAATTAGAGTCAATCCACAAGATATCAATAATGTAGTAGGATATAAAAAAGAAAACATTCAAAAATTAAAAGATGCTTATGATGTGGATGTAAGATTAGAGCAAGATATTAAATGTCAAGCAGGAAAAATAGAAGTAAAGCCATTAAAGAAATACAAAGAATTTCAAGATGATGATGAAACAATATAAAGAATCATAACGAATGATTTAAGATAAAAAATAGATATTGGAGGAGAATATCTATTTTTTTATGTTCAAAAATTTTAAAAATGACTAGATTTTTTAAATTTTTTATGTTAAGATAAATTTATAAATTATATTCGGGTGTCGCCAAGCGGTAAGGCATCGGACTCTGACTCCGACATGCGTTAGTTCGAATCTAACCACCCGAGCCAAAAGTGATGAAATAAAACAAAGGAGAAAATAAATGAGTGATTGGAAGAAACGAAAGAAAAACTATCATAATTCTGGAATAACTCTACTAGCACTTATTATAACAATTATTGTTTTGCTGATATTAGCTGGAGTTAGTATTAACTTGGTAACAGGAGATAATGGCGTATTAACAGAAGCACAATTAGCTAAGCGTAGAACTGAATACGAGACAGTAGCAGAAGCTTTACGTTTAAAAGTATTAAATAAGTTTTTCGATTTTTCATTAGATAGTCAATACTATACAGAGTATTTAATAGAGGAAGGAATAACAGATCATGGAGGAAAAGTTAATTTAAAAGCACTGGGATTAAACTTATCTACTGGAAATGGAAAATGGAATGCTGATGGAAATGGTAACGGAGGGGATATTTATCAAGTTGTAGGAGATGATTTGTATTATATTATAAAGATAGAAAATCATAAAACAACTGAAAGAGAGAAAGCTGCAGTTTTATGGGAGAAGGTTTGGTTAGCATTTAATGAGGATGGATATATAACTGCTCGAACAGGTAATCTATCTTATACAGATATCATTATTCCTGAAGAAGTATCACAAAAAACAATTGTTGGAATTTATCATGATGCTTTTAAAGATACTAATATTACATCTGTCCGAATAGATGCTCCGATAGTGGAAATACAAGAAAAGGCTTTTAAAAGATGTACAAATTTAAAAAGTATTAATCTTCCCAATACGCTAACCACGATAGGGGATGAGGCCTTTAGAGAATGTACAAGTCTAACAACTATTACGATACCAGCATCTGTAACCAGTATAGGAGCTAGTGCATTCTATGGATGTACAAATTTAAGAACTATTATTATAGAAGCACCTATTACAAGCATAGGTGAGAAAACATTTAAAAGCTGCACGAGTTTATCTACTATAACAATACCAAACACTGTAACCAGTATAGGAGCAGAGGCATTTCATAGTTGTAGCAGTTTAAATCATATTGTTATACCATCTTCTGTAGTTAGTATTGGAGATGAAGCCTTCAAACATACCGTAAGCTTAACTGA
>Ga0265301_10003167_pt1 | contig 17730 bp, 7 predicted proteins | sample AusTroGonzalo_MG_2_FD_193488 | JGI IMG/M metagenome (GOLD analysis project Ga0265301, IMG submission 193488) | Bovine rumen microbial communities from tropical cattle in Woodstock, Queensland, Australia - Gonzalo_04 | ecosystem: Host-associated > Mammals > Digestive system > Stomach > Rumen ... | reverse complement strand
CACGCGGACGTCAAGCGGCTCGAGCGCGGCCCGCTCGGGCGCGTCATGACGCTCGTCAGCCGGCTCGGCTCGCGTCCGGGGCGCCTCCTCGCGTCGTCGACGCCGAGTCCGGGCGAGATCCGCAAGATACTCCTCGCGCGCGGCGTGGAGAGGGGTCCGCACCTCGTCGTCATGGACGAGCCGACGAACCACCTCGACCTCCCGAGCATCGAGTGCCTCGAGAACGCGCTCGCCGAGGCGCCGTGCGCGCTTCTCCTCGTCTCGCACGACGAGCGGTTCCTCTCGCGCCTCGCGAAAATCCGCTGGACGCTGTCGCAGGAGGGCGACGCCGTGCGGCTCGCCGCGCTTGAGTTTTGATATAATAACCGGGCCGGGAAATCGGCGGAAAGGACGGAGTTCGGCAGATGAAGCGCAAAGGAATGTCTTTGGCCGCGGCGCTGGCCGCGACGGCGATTGCGGCGGCCTTCTGCTGGGGTTTGCCGGCCGGCTCGCCGCCGCCGCCGGCGGCGCCTGCGGCGACAAACGCCGTCGCGTCCGCGACGAACGCGGCGGCGCGCGTGCAGGTCGTCCGGGACGGCGAGTACACGAGCAAGGAGGACGTCGCGGCGTACGTCCGCCAGTTCAAGGGCGCGCTGCCGCGCAACTTCATCACGAAGGGCGCCGCGCGCGCGCTCGGCTGGCAGGGCGGTCCGCTCGAGCCGTACGCGCCGGGGAAGTCCATCGGCGGCGACCGCTTCGGCAACTACGAGCGGAGGCTTCCGAGGCTCGAAGGCGGATACTACAAGGAGTGCGACATCGACACGAAGGGGCGTCCGAGGGGCGCCAAGCGCCTCGTCTTCACGCAGAAGGGGCAGCGGATCTACTACACGGACGACCACTACGGGACTTTCAAGGAGGTCAAATGAAAAAGGGCAACACGCGCCGGCGGCGCTTCGTCGTCGATCTCGCAGGGGTGCGGAGCGCGGTCCGCCTTCACGCCGCGCTCGCGGAGCAGCTTCCGCTGCCGGAGCACTACGGACGCAACCTCGACGCCTTCCACGACGTCCTGACGGAGTTCGGCGGACGCTGGCGCGTCGTGTTCCGCAACGCGGGCGCCGCGGCGAAGGGGCTGCGCGCCGTCTGCGCGGACGCCATGGAGGAGACGCCCGGCCTCGACGTCGTGTTCGAGGACTGACCGCCGGCGGGGAGGGCTCTGCGTGCGCGCAACAGGGGAATGCGCTGGAGGTTCCCCGACTTTTCTCTTCGCTGTCGCGGCGTTGCGGCGGCCTGCGCGGTGTTGAGCCCAATTGGCAGGACAACGTGTTTATATGGGGCGCTCGCCGAAGCCCGACTTTGCCAAAGTAAACGCAAGTCCCTCCCCGGGGGCAGGAGGAGGGGAAATCTGCCATCCATTTCAAACAACCACTCAACTCCCTCCTTTGGCCAACTAATATAATTGCGTTCACTCTGGCAAAGCACCCTGGAAAAGCACAGTAGATATCCAGGCGGGAATTTGGTAGAATAGCCGTAGATGAAATAATTAGGCGCATATTTCGAAAGGACAGGAAATGACGCTAAAAGCATTCTGCCGCATTGTGTCGGCCAGGTCGTTTATTGTCGCCGCAGCCACGCTCGCCTCTCTGGCGCTTCAGGCCTTCGACACGCCGTACCTGACTTTCCGGAGCGCGTCGTCGTTCACGATTACTTCAAAAACTGTGATATGGGATGGTACTCTGGAGTATTCTATCGACACGGTGAACTGGACGGCAATTGCGGCATCTTCAACGATGACCGCAGTTGAGTCTAGCGGACAGTACTACATCTATATGCGAGGCAAGGGGAATTCGGTTCTCAACCCAGGTAAATACGAGTCTCTTTTCACTTTGGCCGCAACCGAGGACGTATATTGCGAAGGTGACATCGAGACGTTGCGCGCGTATGACAATGTTGATATGCCTACAATGGGTTCGCAATGCTACAAGTATATGTTTGGCGGCTGGACAAGACTGGCGTCATTGCCTACTTTCTCCGCCACTTCGTTGGCTAGCCAATGCTACATGCGGATGTTCCAAGACTGCACGTCCCTTAAGACTCTGCCGGAACTTCCGGCCACAACTGCTGCTGACGGTTGCTATTGGAGCATGTTTGAAGGATGTAGCGGAATTGAAATCAACAGCGATGATTCAGGTGACGATGTCACTTGGTCGGTCCCTTCCGGATTCGGGGAAGGCATAAGTATGTGGAACTACAACATGTTCAGCGGCACTGGCGGCGATTTCACGGGCAACCCCGTAGCCGGGAAGACATACTACATCGCAAGCGCATTGCCGCCGGGGCTGAGCGTGAAGACGGGCGCCGACCAGTTTGCGGCGTATGTAGGCGAAAGCGTCGACTTCAATCTTGCCGACACGATCAAAGGCGGTACTGGAGTCTATACGTTTGCGGGAGCGGTTCCGTCAGGTTTGACGCTGAATCCCAATGGAACTGTTTCCGGTTCTATTGCATCTGCCGACACATATAATTTTACGCTGCGAGTGACGGACACCACTTCTCCCGATCCTCTTGTGCTTGATGCTGCTTACACGTTGACAATCACGGCTCCCGATCCGCTTTCGGCGTCTACGGACCTCGGCACGGTGAAGGTTGGCAAGGCCAAGGAATTCAATCTTTCCGACACGATTTCGGGCGGCGTTCCGCCATACACGTTTGCCTCTACAGGTTCGCTTCCTTCTGGATTTTCTCTAACAGGCGACACTCTTTCGTTTTCCGCTGCCGTCGCCGGAGATTATGCATGCACGATTACCGTTACGGACAAGCTCGGGACAACGCTTTCTCCCTCGCCTGTCTATACGGTCGTTGCTGTCGAATCGGCCGGCTACACAGACGACGACCCGGATGAACCGGACAGCGGCGTGACGGTAGACTGCCTTACTCCGGACGGAGTTTTCCCGAGGACGTGCAACCAAGTAGCGAGTTCATCGACTGCCGTCACATGGAACAACAGCTGGTATTACGTGACAGGCGACGTGACTCTGAGCGCGGGCGTGACGGTTGTCGGCAAGGTCAGCCTCATTCTCGCAGACGGTGCCACGCTTACGGTTCAGGCTCCAATGTACAACGCCGGTATCAATGTAGCGGCAGGCAATTCGCTTACAGTCTATTCCCAGTCGGGTGGATCGGGTACGTTGACGGTAACGTCCGGCATGTATGGCGCCGGAATCGGCGGCAGTCAGAATGAAAGCGCAGGAACGATAAATATCTACGGTGGCGGGGTGACTGCCAACGCCAGCAGCAGGGGAGCCGGCATTGGAGGCGGACGCTATGGGAATGGCGGTACGGTGACGATCAACGGCGGCGTTGTCACGGCTACAGGAGGATTCTCCGGCGCTGGCATCGGCGGAGGAGAAAGCGGCAACGGAGGAACCGTGACCGTGAACAGGGGAACGGTCAGCGGAACAGGCGGTTATTATAGCGCAGGCATCGGTGCTGGGCAAAATGGAAACGGCGGCACGGTGACGATCAACGGCGGCACGGTGAATGCCACCGGCTATGATGCGAATACTCCTGGCATTGGTGCATACGGCTCTTACAGCCAGGGCACATTGACGGTTGGCGCGAATGTTGTTGTCAAGGCCGGGGCGAGTGAGAATCCGACAACGGAGCTCCCTCACGGTTCGGGCGGCGCCATCGCGCTGCAAAACAGCAACAGACGGTATTATGTTGTTACGACCACAGGTCCGGCCCCGCTGGCGCAGACGACGAGCGCGTTCAATGCTGTAGTTGGTACACCGTTCGAGATGGATTTGCTCGATACAATCAGCGGCGGCACGGCGGGCTTCACCTTCGAGCTTACGTCGGGCGAGCTCCCTGCCTGGCTGACGCGTTCAGGAACGACGCTTTCCGGCACGCCGACGGCGAAGGGAACTCACACCTTCACTTATTCCGTGCATGACTCCGGGTCGCCCAAGCAGTCGATTTCCGCCACCTACACGATTACGGTGACGACTCCGCCCCAGACGATCACCTACATGGACGGCGCGACCGAATTGACGGGCCTTACGCCGGCGACTTACATCGAAGGTACGGGCGCGACGCTCTCCACGTCGGCGACAAAGACCGGCTACACGTTCGCGGGCTGGTATGCAAATTCGGGTCTCACCGGCGATCCTGTGACTGCGATTGGCACGGAAGCAACGGGGCCGCAGACGTTCTGGGCGAATTGGACGCCTGTCGAATACACGATTACATATAGGGATGGATCTTCAGTTATGTTCGGACTTTTGCCGACGAAATATACGATCGAGAGCGGCGCGACGCTGCCTGCTACGGCGACGAAGGAAGGCTATGAGTTTGTCGCGTGGTACGCAAATTCGACGCATACCGGCTCGTCGGTGACATCAATTGCCGCAGGCACAACGGGCAACAGGACGTTCTACGCCAAGTGGATTGCCGTCAAGAGCAACGAGTCGTACATCGACGCGGACGGAAACCCGCAGACGGAACTGAGCTCGCCAATCGACTCATCGACAACTTCGCTCGAGTCCGGCTGGTATATTGTGAAGGGTAACGTTGCAATCAACTCGGCGGTGACCGTTTCTGGCGACGTTAAACTGATTCTCGCCGATGGCGCAAACCTAACGGTGACGCCTACCGATAGCGACAGCGCCGGCATCAACGTTGCCGCCGGCAATTCGCTCTCCATCTATGTCCAGTCGGGCGGCACAGGTTCGCTTGCGGCGACCGCCGTCCAGACCGGCAACGGCGCCGGCATCGGCGGCAAGAAGAGCGAGGCATGCGGCAGCGTGACAATCTACGGCGGCAATGTGACGGCGACAGGCGGCTTCTACGGCGCGGGCATCGGCGGCGGCAGGAACGGTGCCGGCGGAACGGTGGCCATTTACGGAGGAACCGTCACGGCGACTGGCGTTTCCTATGGCGCTGGCATAGGCGGCGGCTACTATGGTAGCGGCGGCACCATCATGATCGAGGGCGGAACGGTGACGGCTACGAGTTCCAATAGCGGCGCCGGCATAGGCGGCGGCAACTATGGCGCCGGCGGCACGGTAACGATTTCAGGCGGCACCGTGACAGCGACGGGCGGATCGAGCACCAGCAGCATTAGCGGCTACATCGCCTCCGGTATCGGCAAGGGATACGGCAGTTCCACTTCTTATACTGACGGCACTCTGACTGTTGATGCAAACATGAAGGCGTATGTTGGGTCGAGTGCGAATCCGACCGCCGAGCTTGGAAGCAACAGGTCTTATCGCTATTATGAGGTCAAGGCGGGTCCGCTCGCCCAGAGCGTGAGCGCGATTGAGGCCAACGCCGGAGAGCCTTGCGACATCAATCTTGCCGAGACGGTAGTCGGCGGGAGCGGAACTTACACATTTGCGCTCAAGGCAGGCTCTGAGTTGCCGCCGAATGTTGAGATTGTGGACAACACTACTCTCTCCGGCACTGTCGCGAACGTCGGCACATACACGTTTACTCTGGTTGTGACGGACACAACTACGCCGACTCCGCAGACGATTGATGCGGAATATACGCTTACCGTCAAGTTGCCTGGATACATCGAGGACGATCCGGCGGAGCCGGCAAGCGGCGTGGAGGTGGACTGCCGCACTGCCGACGGCAAGGTGAGGCGCAGAATGTGCAACCAGGTCGTGAGTTCCTCGGCTGCCGTGACGTGGGACAACAGCTGGTACTATGTGACAGGCGACGTGACGTTGAGCGCGGGCGTTACGGTCAACGGCAAGGTGAGTCTCGTTCTCGCCGACGACGCGACGCTGACTGTTTCTGGTGGGTCGAGTTCCGTGGCCGGTATCAATGTGGTCATAGCAAACTCCGTTACGAATTCGCTTACGATATACGGTCAGACCAAGGGGAATGGTTCTTTGACTGCGACAGCTGGCGGTGACAATGGCGCCGGCATCGGCGGCGGAAACGGCCAGAAGGGCGGAAAGGTAAATGTCTATGGCGGTTCGATAAAGGCGACCGGCGGCTACTACGGCTCCGGCATCGGCGGCGGCAGAAGCGGTGCTGGCGGCGTTGTGAGCGTCTATGGCGGCACGATCGAGGCTACCGCAGGAGATGTGTCTTCTGGTACCAAACCTGTCGGCATCGGAAGTGGCTACAGCAATAGCAGCAAGGGTGATTTCTACATATTCAGTGACGACATGACGGTAAAGGCGGGTTCAAGCGCTACAGGGTCGCTTACCAAGCTGACGCCCAACGCCACCACGCACAAGGTGACGGTCAGCACATACAAGTACTTCATTGTGACCGGGCCGCTGCCAATGTCACAGAAGACGAGTTCGCTTGGCACGGCGCTGACCGGGCAGCAGAAGAGCTGGAATCTTTCTACCTCGACGTACATCGTCGACGGCAAGGCGCCGTACACCTTCGATCCCGAGAACTCCACCATCCCCGAAGGGTTCTCGCTTACAACGGCTGGCGTCCTTTCGGGCCGTCCGTCGGCTGCCGGAAACTGCGCGTTCACCGTTTCCGTGTCCGACGCCATGTCGAGCACGAGCAACTTCGTGTTCACCCTCACGGTAAACGATCCGGCGCCAATCACCGTGGCTACGACCGACTATGGCAGCATCGCAAAGGGCACGAGCTTCTATCAGACGATTTCGCCGAGCGGCGGCGTCTCGCCCTACACGTTCAGTTCGGCAGGAGGAAGACCTGCAGGGATTAGCTTCTATACGGAGGCCGGCGTAGGCGTTCTTTCCGGCTCGTGCTCCACTCCGGGCGACTACAAGTTCACGATAACCATTACCGATTCGGCGGTGCCCGCGAACGTGAAGCCGATCGAGTTCTCTCTCTCCGTGAAGGACGTCTATGCCATTACCTACTATGACGAGGACGGCGAGACTCCGCTTTCGCTTTCTCCCGCAACCTACGTTCAGGATGCAGGCGTCGCGACGTTGCCGACGCCAGAAGGAAGGCTCCGCGTTCCTGAACTGGTACGACAACAAGGAGCTCTACGGACCGCCCGTGACGGAGATTCCGGCCACTTCGACGGGCCCTGTCAAACTGTATTCCAAGTGGTACACGCCGGTATCAGGAAATATCGAGGTGACATTCAACGGTGCCAATGGGGAGCAGACCGAGACTTGCACGGTGATCGAACCGAGCATGGCGGTTTCGGACACGACGGTTGTCTACAACAACACGTCAAGCATAATCACGCTTTCGAGCGGATGGTATGTTGTGGCCAATGTCGATACGCTCCCGGAAAGAACGTCGATAATGATCGATGGCGAGGTGAACATCGTCCTTATGGACGACAGGTCGTTGACCGTTGCCAAGCCCGCGAATCACAAATCCGGCAACTCGATGTCGGGCATAATCCTGACGTCTGGCAATACGCTCAACATCTACGGCCAGACGAAGGGAACTGGCACCTTGACCGCGAACGGATTCAACAACGGCGCCGGCATAGGTGGTTGGGAATATACCGTGAATGCAGCCTGCGGAACCATAAGAATCCATGGTGGCACGGTGAATGCAGTTGGCGGCAACGGCAATGCCGGCATCGGCGGCAGCGGCGGCGCCAATGGCGCCGGTGGAACGGTGGAGATCTACGGTGGCACGGTGAATGCGACCGGAGCCGGCGGCGGCGCAGGCATCGGCAGCGGCGCCTATACCCTTGAAAGCAGGATTGCCGCTGATGGCGGCACCGTGAAGATCTACGGTGGCACCGTGACGGCGACCGGCAGCGCGTTCTCCTATTCCGACGGCGCGCGAGTGGGCGCAGGCGCCGGTATTGGCGGCGGCGGTGCTACATCAAGAGGCGGCAACGGCGGTGTCGTCGAGATCTACGGCGGCAATGTGACGGCGATCGGCGGCGTAAACGAAAGCGCGTCGGCCGCGGGCATTGGCGGCGGAAACGGCGCCGAGAGCCAGGGCACGCTGAAGGTCAGCGGCGAGTATGCTGTCGTCTACGCGGGCGACGATGCAAGCTCGGCGACGGAACGTACGCCCGATGCGAACGACATGGTAGAACTGGACGGTTCGCCCTACTACGAGATCCAGGGCGAAGGCGCGGCGCCGGTCACCTACAACATCACCTACATGAGTGCGGGCGTTCCCCAGACGTGGCTTGAGCCGAACCAGTACACGCACGGTTTTGCGCAGACTCTCGCCACGCCCGATCCGCGCGAGGGCTACACGTTCGACGGCTGGTTTGTCGACGACCAATTCAACGGCGATCCCGTTGTCGAGGTGCCGGCGAGCGCCACGGGCGACAGGATATTCTACGCCAAGTGGACCGAGGTCGAGTACGCCATCAAGTACTACAGTCGCGTCGGCGATGAACAGGCCGAGATCACCGGTCTCGCGCCCGCCACCTACACGATCGGGAGCGGCGCGACGCTGCCGACGGAAATCGGCGTTGCGAGAGAGGGCTGGGTGTTCGACGGCTGGTGCACCTATCTGTCCGGACCCGCCGTTGCGGCGATTCCCGCCGGGACGACCGGCGACAAGACGTTCTACGTCAGGTGGGACGTCGCCGACTTCGGGCAGTTCGAGAGCGAAATCTACCTCGACGCCTGTGTGGAGGACAGCATTGACCTCTCGGAGACAATCCACAAGGGAACTTGGCCCTACGCCTTTTCCCTAAAGCAGGGCGAGAAACTGCCGGATGGACTTATACTTGACGAGGACGGCACGCTTCACGGCACGCCGACTGCGGCGGGAATATACGAAGTTGCAGTCACGGTAACGGATTCGTCCGAGCCGAAGAAGTCGATTGACGCAACCTACACAATCGAGGTCATGCTCTCGAAGGCCAATGGGTACGATGACCCGGATGCGACGGTTTCGATCGGATGGCCCGCAAGCATCAGCCTTTCGCCTGCGATAATGGGCGGAACGGCTCCATACACATTCGAACTGATGCCGGAATACGGCGCGCCTCCTTCGGGTCTCGTGCTGAACGGCACGAAACTGGAGGGCACGCCGACCGAGAAGGGCAACTTCAGCTTCTATCTGAAGGTGACTGACCACAAGGGCTTCTCGTCCGAACTGTACTACTGGATCTACTCGAAGTCCGACACGGCCCAGCAGCATTTCGAGATAAACGGCCTCGACTGGCACTGGGTGAGCACTTCGCCGTCCAAGGAGCAGGAGGAGGAGCCCGACCGCATAGCAATCTACAACGGCGGGGCGAGAGTGGTTCCAGCCAACACCGCGGGATGCGTGTATGTGCCTTCGCGCATCGGCAATCTGACGGATGCGATATCGTGCCTTGGCGTGGGCGCGTTCTCGAACTGCACTGCGATTACGCGCGTGACGCTGCCCGAGACGATCGTTGACATCGGCGCGAACGCGTTCTACGGCTGCACGGCGCTGACCGCGCTCGTGATTCGCCGCAATGTGGAGAACATCAACGCGGGTGCGTTCAACGGCTGCTCCGGCTTGGCGGTGGTCTATGTCGACGAAGGCGATGCGTCGCGCGTCAGAAATCTATTTGAGGCGTCCGGCTGCGACGTCAGCGGCATGGCCTTCGTCGAATGCACGTTCTACGACCTTGCGCTCGACGTCAACCTCGGAACGGAGCTCTGGATGCCCGTGCTGACGAAGCCCTATGTGGAATCGAACGTCTATCTGCCGAATGTCGGGAACCTGCCGGTGCCGGTGCGCAGCAACTACACCTTCGACGGATGGTACACGGAGAAGTTCGGCGGAATCCGCATCAACGAGGACGACACGCTCTCGGGCGGCGACTGGACGCTCTACGCGCACTGGACGACGGCCCTTGACGGGCCCGTGTTCTCCATCGACAACGACTACAACGGCGTTCCCGTTCTCCAGTACATCGCTCTCAACCGCAACACCGAGGTGACGCTCCCCGACGGCGTCGTGGCGATCGGCGGGTCTGCAAAGACGTCGAACGGCGGGCATGTCTTCACGAACAGCTTCGACAGGAGCATCATCCGGCGCGTGACGATGCCGTCGTCGGTGAAGAGGATCAGAAGCTCGGCGTTCAGCGATTGCGACAACCTCGTCGAGGTGTATCTCTCCAGTTCGCTCACGAACATCGGCCTCAGCGCCTTCTCGCGTTGCGGCAACCTGAAGTCCATCGAGATTCCGGGCACTGTCGACACGATCGACCAGTTCGCGTTCGGCTGGTGCTCCAACCTCGTGGGGCTCGCGATCGGGAACGGAGTGAGGGAGATCGGCTACAGCGCGTTCTACAACTGCACGTCGCTCGAGGGGGACGGCGAGGAAGGGCTGGTCATCCCCGACAGCGTGAAGGTCATCGGCGGCGGGGCGTTCCTGAACTCCGGCATCAGGAGGCTGACCATTCCGAAGGGCGCCGTAATCGGGGATTGGGCGTTTGCCATGTGCAAGAACCTCGAGTCCGTGAACATCGGAGGCGAGATCCTGCGCAGTTCGCCCAAGAAGCTCTTCGCCAGGGGCGGGCTTTTGGCCGCGGCGCTGTCGAACTCCGACGCGATAACGGTTGGCAAAAGCGCATTCTCCGGAAACAAGACGCTCGGGGCGATAACCATCGGCAGCACGGTGGAGGAGATTGGCGGCGGCGCGTTCGCGGGCTGTCGGAATCTGACCACTGTCACGCTGCAGGACAATGACAACTTCATCGCCGTTGACGGTCTGCTTCTCACGAAGGACGGTTCAAAGCTTGTCTCAGTGTATGGCAGCAACGCGAGTGTAATGGTTCCCAACGACGTGACGGCCATCCAAGATAGCGCGTTTGCAGGGGACGAGACGCTTACGACTGTGGTTCTGCCGAGTGGCGTGACGACGATCGGCGAGGCGGCGTTTTCGAACGCGACGCAGTTTGCGACGATTACGATTCCGCAGAGCGTGACGACGATTGGCGCAAATGCGTTTTACGGAACGAAGCTTGCTACGGTCTACGTCACGGAGGGCGACACTGCCCGAGTGAGGGAGCTCATCGCCGCGAGCGGATGCTCCACGGACGGAATGACTTTCCTCGAGACGCTTTCTCCTGCGCCGGAGGAGCCGAAGCCCTCCATCGCGGGCGATGACGACGCAACGGTCACGGGCAACGCCGAGGATGGCTACACGATTGCGCCGAGCGTAATAGCAGGAACGGTCGAGGTGACGATCCCTGATGGCCTGGCGGCGGACAAGGTCACGGTCGAAGTCCCGCCGACTGCCGAGGTCAAGCCGAACGGGGCGACCGTAAAGGTCGTGAACGGCGCGAACGACATCACGGCGTTCCTCGACCTCCCGGCCGCGAACGCAAGCGGAGTGATCAACCTCAACGACGCCACGGTGAAGGAGGCGATCGTCAAGGAGGCGCTCGATCCGACAAAGGAAGGCGTGCAGATCGACCTGACGCCGTCCGCGCCGTCCATCACCACTGCGCCGACTCGTGCTGGACTCACTTACACGTTCAGCGAGGGGGTGACGCTCGAAACGATGGAGCAGAAAGCCGTGAAGACCGGCGACGGCGAGTCCTGGACCCCGACCATCACCGTGAAGGGCGGCGCGAGCGGCTTCTACTCGATCGGGGTGGCGAAGTAGGGTCGGGACGGTTCGGGCCCGGCGCGTCAGTCGCATCCGGCGCAGGGTTCGCCGGAGGCGTCGCGCGCCTTTGCGCGGTCGGCGTCGAAGGGAAGGCGCCAGGCGTTGTCGCGAATGTCCGCGAGGCAGGGCTTGAGGCCTGCGCCGTCGCGCGGGGAGAGCTTCACGAGGTGCGTGGCGTGCCCGGGGACCGTCGCCGCGTAGCCTTCTTCGAAGACGCCTTCGTCCTTCTGCCGCCAGAGGTCGCGCACGGCCCACCTGCCCCGCAGCCCGAGCTTCCGGAAGGGGATCAGGACGGTCCTGTCCTCCTCGTCGGCGTTGAGCAGCGCGAACGCCATGGAGCCGTCGGCGAGCGGGCGCGCCCAGACCTCGGCGTCGCTGGACGGATCGTCGATCACGAGCGCGGCCGCGGCGCCGAGCTCGTCCTGGTCGATGGCGAGGACCTCGTCGTTCGTCAGGATCGACAGCGTGAAGTCGTCCATCAGCGACAGGTCGCAGCCGATCATCAGGGGCGAGGCGAGCATGCACCACATCGACATGTGGGTATAGCATTCGTTGTTGGTGAGCCGCCCCTTTGACCACACGGTGCGTCCCAGGACGAGCATGTCGGCGTCGTTCCACGCGCCGGGGCGCGAGTAGAACCAGTGCCGCGCCTGCGAGCGGATGCCGTTGTGCACGCTTGACCAGGTGTCGAAGATGTCGCCCGTCGTGCGCCAGAGCTGTCCGCCGGCCTGCTCGCCCCAGGCGGGCACGTTCTCGTTGCCGTACTGGCACAGCGAGAAGACGATGTCGCGCGGCTGCATCCGGAGGAAGCGCCCCATCAGGAAGTACGGCCGTGCGTGGTAGTCCCTGCCCGCGCCCTTCGCGACGTTCCCGTAGCTGCACCAGTCGTACTTCAGGTAGTCGTAGCCCCATTCCGCGTAGGTCCTCGCGTCCTGCAGCTCGTGGAGCCACGAGCCAGTGCAGCCGCCGCACGTGGAGGGTCCGGGCGAGGAGTAGAGCCCGGCCTTGAGCCCCTTGGAGTGGATGTAGTCGGCGAGGCCCTTCATGTCGGGGAAGCGCGCGTTCGGCCAGATCGTGCCGTCCCCGCGGCGCTCGGGCCCGGCAAGCGTGGGGTCGTCCTTCGCCCTGCCCGGGTTCCTCTGCCAGAAGTCGTCGACGTTGCAGTAGGCGTAGCCGTGTTCGTCGAGGCCGAGCTCGGTCATCCTGTCGGCGGCGATGCGCATCTTCCTGTCGTCGACCCCGGAGGAGAAGGCGTTCCAGGAGTTGTAGCCCATGGGCGGCGTGAGGCAGAGCCTGTCGCCGACGACGAGGGTCATCTTCCTCTCGGCGCGGCCGTGCGCGTTCCTTGCCGTGAAGGTGACGGGGTACTCCCCCCTTTCCGCGACCGAGCCCGTCAGCGTGCGGGTGGCCTCGTCGAGGCGCAGGCCGGCCGCCTTCCCGCCGCCGACCGAGAACCCGATTTCCACGGGCTTCTCCCCGGTGACGGGAATCTTGAAGATGATGGGGCGGCCCGGCCGCGCGCCATAGCGCGCGGGGGCGTTGATGCGCGGCGCCTTCGGCGCGGGAGGGGTGAGGATGCCGAGCTGGCGCGCGACGGGCTGGGACGGGAGGGGCCCTGTGCCGCTCTTGAACGTGAACACGGCGTCCAGCCAGTCCGCGTGGTCGCAGTCGATTCCATCGCCCGCGTCCGCCACTTCGAGCGTGACATGCTGCGCGCCGGCGAGGTCGGCCTCGACGGGCTTGGCCGCCTCTCCGCCCCTTGCCGCGACTTCGGCGACGACGGCTCCGTCCGCCCGCACGCGGAAGACGACCGTCCCGTTCGCGCCGCTTTCGTCGTCCACGCCGACTTTCGCCGAGAAGGAGAGGGCGTTGCCGCCGACGTGAAGGCGGTATCTGCTCGCCGCATGGGTTCCGACGCCGTGCTCGTACCTGACGCCGCCGACGCTGAGCGGGTTGCCCTCTATGGACTTCCCGCGCTGCGGCGTCTTCCAGCCGGACCCCATGCGGGAGACGTCGGTCTCCTCGAGTCGGATTTCGTCTGCCCGGACTCCGTCCGCCGCGAGCAGGGTCGCCGCGAGCGCCGCGGCGAGCGGCCATCTGCTTTCTTTCATGGGAAGCTCCCTTCCTGTCTGGACGGCGCTATTATACCATCTTGGACGGCGGCGTTTCAATCGACGCCGCGCCTGTCCGCCGGCCTGGGCGCTGTTGAGGGCGCGGGGCGGCTTTTGGTATAATATCGCCATGAAAATTGCTGTGATCGGAGATGGCGGGTGGGGCACGGCCAACGCGATTCTGCTGTGCGGGTACGGACACGACGTGACGGTGTGGGGCGCGTTCCCCGACTACATCGAGGAGCAGCGCCGCACGAGGAGGAACGAGAAGTTCCTGAAGGGCGTCGAGCTTCCCGCCGCGCTCGGGCTCACGGCCGACCGCGAGGAGGCGGTGAAGGGCGCGGAGATCGTCGTCCTCGCGCCGCCGAGCAAGTTCTTCGCGTCCGTCATGGAGGGTTTCAGGGGGCTTGTCACGGACGACCAGCTCGTCGTCTCCCTCACCAAGGGGCTCTGCGAGGCGTCCAACCGGCGCATGACCGAGCTTGCGAAGGAGATCCTCGGGCTGAAGAGCGTCGTCGCGCTCGCCGGCCCCACCCACGCCGAGGAGGTGAGCCGCGGCATCCCGACGACCATCGTCGCGGCGTGCGAGGACGAGGAGAAGGCGAGGAAGGTCCAGCGCGTCTGGTCGGGGCCGCTCTTCCGCGTCTACACGTCGCCCGACCCCGTCGGCGTCGAGATCGGCGGCGCGGTCAAGAACGTGATCGCGATCGCCGTGGGCTGCTCGGACGGCATGGGCTTCGGCGACAACACGAGGGCCGCGCTCATCACGCGCGGCCTCGCGGAGATGAAGCGCTTCGTCCTCGCCTACGGCGGGAGGCCCGAGACGCTTTCGGGGCTTGCGGGAATCGGCGACCTCATCGTCACCTGCACGTCCGTCCACTCCCGCAACCACTCCGTCGGCGAACGGCTCGGGAGGGGCGAGAAGATCAAGGACATCCTCGGCTCGATGCAGATGGTCGCGGAGGGCGTCTGGAACTCGAAGGTCGTCCACGAGCTTGCCGCGAAGCTCGGCGTCGAGATGCCGATCTGCGACCTCGTCTACGCGCTTTGCCACGAGGGCTTCGACGCCAAGAGGGCCGTCGAGGCCATGATGAGCCGCGAGCTCAAGAGCGAGTAGGGGCGGGGGTTCCGGGGCGGAGGAGGGGCGCGTCGGCGATGAGAGGCGGCTGTGGATTTGGCGCGAGGGCCTACCTCCTGGACGTGACGGACCGGTGTCCGAACCGGCGCACGATGCAGGAGCTCGTCGACGTGCTCGCGCGCTTCGGCTACAACGAGTTCTACCTCTACGACGCGGCGAAGGGGCGGGAGGAGCCTCTGGAGACGGCGAAGACGGACGCCTACTGCCGCATGCAGGGGATCGACTTCAGGGTCGTCGGCGAGGACTTCCGCCGCGCGATGGAGTCCGACCCGAAGACCGTCGCCGCGCCGACGTTCGCCGCGCGGTCGCTGTGCGGGCGCATCGAGGAGATGCGCGAGGCGATGGGGCGCGCGGAGGCCGCGGGCCGCGCGCGCGGCGCGGCGCGGTTCGTCGTGACCGACTTCTCCGACGGCTACGCGTGGCATCCGCCCTGCGTCTCGCTCCCCGGCATCGTCCTCGGCGGCAACCTCATGACCGCCGGCCCCGTCGCCGCGAAGATGGACCTCGAGAAGGACCTCTGCTCGGTGATGGACCTCCCCGTGGGCGGGCTCCTCCAGAAGCTCGGCACGCTCTATCTCCGCGGCGGCGCGACGCGGGCCGACGCGTCCGAGTACTTCAACATCCTCTCGGGCGACGTCGGCTACTCGCGCCACCCGGGGATCACCCAGTTCGTCCTCGACGACGTCTCGGGCGTCGCGCGCGGCGTGCGGATCGCGCTCGAGCGCTGGACGGAGCGCAGCGACTGGGCGAAGGAGATCGCCTACGCCGCGCTCCTCCTCGAATGCGCCTGCCGCCGGCGCGACGAGCGGCTCCTCCGGGAGGCGCGCGACGCGCACGGACACGTCTGGCGCCTGCGCTTCGAGCCCGAGGGCAGGGCGGAGTCGCTTGCCAGGCTGCCGCGTTTCTGACGCCCATCCCCCACCGATGGTGGTTGTCCACCGGACTGCACACAACCTGTTGATAAGATTTGATAACTTTGGGCTTGTTTCGGCACAACATTTGGTGTATCATACCAACTGTAGGCCACCATAGATGGTAAACGGGGGCTTCCGCCCGACAAGAGGGTTTCACACAACCAAGGAAAGAACGTGACCGAGATGAAAAAGCAGATGAAAATCACGAAGCGCAGCGGCCAGGAAGTGCCGTTCGACATCGCGAAGATCGAGAACGCGATCCGCAAGGCGTCGCAGGCGGTCGACTACAAGGACGCGCTTTCCGAGGGCCGCATCAAGCTCATCGCGGAGGAGGTCGCCGGCGTGTGCGCGGCGCGCGACCGCGCGATGCACGTCGAGGAGATCCAGGACGTCGTCGAGACGAAGCTGATGGAGTTCGGCGCGCGGGAGATCGCGAAGAAGTACATCGTCTACCGCTACAAGCAGCAGCTCCTCCGGCAGGCGAACACGACGGACAAGCAGATCCTCTCGCTCATCGAGTGCAACAACGAGGACGTCAAGCAGGAGAACTCGAACAAGAACCCGACGATCAACTCGGTGCAGCGCGACTACATGGCGGGCGAGGTGTCGAAGGACGTCTCGGCGCGGCTTCTCCTCCCGGCGGACGTGGTGCAGGCCCACAAGGAGGGCGTCATCCACTTCCACGACATGGACTACTACGCGCAGCACATGCACAACTGCGACCTCGTCAACCTCGAGGACATGCTCCAGAACGGCACGGTCATCTCCGGCACGATGATCGAGACGCCCAAGTCGTTCTCGACGGCGTGCAACATCGCCACGCAGATCATCGCGCAGGTCGCGTCGAACCAGTACGGCGGGCAGTCCATCTCGCTCACCCACCTCGCCCCGTTCGTCGAGGTCTCGCGCAAGGCCATCCAGAACGAGCTCAGGGAGGAATGCGAGAGCGCGGGCGTCAAGATGGCGAAGAAGGACTTCGACCGCATCGTCGAGAAGCGCGTCAGGAAGGAGATCGAGAAGGGCGTGCAGACGATCCAGTACCAGGTCGTCACGCTCATGACCACGAACGGCCAGGCCCCGTTCGTGACGGTCTACATGTACCTCGGCGAGGCGAGGAGCGACAGGGAGCGCGCGGACCTCGCGATGATCATCGAGGAGGTCCTCAAGGAGCGCATCAAGGGCGTCAAGAACGAGAAGGGCGTCTACATCACGCCCGCGTTCCCGAAGCTCATCTACGTCCTCGAGAAGCAGAACGTCACGGAGAAGTCGAAGTACTGGTACCTCACGGAGCTCGCGGCGAAGTGCACGGCGAAGCGCATGGTGCCCGACTACATCTCCGAGAAGAAGATGCTCGAGTACAAGGTCGACAGGAACGGCAACGGCAACGTCTACACGTGCATGGGCTGCCGCTCGTTCCTCACGCCCTACGTCGACGAGAACGGCAAGCCCAAGTACTACGGGCGCTTCAACCAGGGCGTCGTCACGCTCAACCTCGTCGACGTCGCGCTCTCGGCGCACGGCGACATGAAGAAGTTCTGGGAGATCTTCGGCGAGCGCTGCGAGCTCTGCCACAAGGCGCTCCAGTGCCGCCACGAGCGCCTTACCGGCACGCTCTCCGACGCGGCCCCGATCCTCTGGCAGTACGGCGCGCTCACCCGCCTCAAGAAGGGCGAGAAGATCGACAGGTACCTGCACGGCGGCTACTCGACGATCTCGCTCGGCTACGCGGGCCTGTGGGAGTGCGTCTTCGCGCTCAACGGCAAGAAGCTCACCGAGCCCGAGGGCGAGAAGCTCGGCCTCGAGATCATGAAGAAGCTCAACGAGTACACCGCGAAGTGGAAGAAGGCCGAGAACATCGACTACTCCCTCTACGGCACGCCGCTCGAGTCCACGACCTACAAGTTCGCGAAGTGCCTCCAGGCGCGCTTCGGCGTCATCAAGGGCGTGACGGACAGGAACTACATCACGAACTCCTACCATGTCCACGTGACGGAGCCGATCGACGCGTTCAAGAAGCTCGAGCTCGAGGCGAAGTTCCAGAAGCTCTCGCCTGGCGGCG
>Ga0265301_10003163_pt1 | contig 17738 bp, 15 predicted proteins | sample AusTroGonzalo_MG_2_FD_193488 | JGI IMG/M metagenome (GOLD analysis project Ga0265301, IMG submission 193488) | Bovine rumen microbial communities from tropical cattle in Woodstock, Queensland, Australia - Gonzalo_04 | ecosystem: Host-associated > Mammals > Digestive system > Stomach > Rumen ... | reverse complement strand
GTCAGCGGGCACAGGCTCTGCAGACGGCGACTCCAGGGTAAGCGGATTGACCGGCGTACCGTTCTTCCATACGCGGAAGTCCAGATGCGGACCGGTGCTTGCGCCTGTCGAACCGACGTAACCGATCACCTCGCCCTGTTTGACATACTGCCCGACTTTCAGTCCCTTGGCGTACTTTGACAGGTGCAGATAGCCGGTCTCGTAAGTGCTGTTATGGCGGATACGGATGGTGTTGCCTCCTCCGCCTTTGTATGCGCGGAACGTGACAACGCCGTCACCCAGTGCCACTACAGGCGTGCCGGCAGGTGCCGCATAGTCCACGCCTGTGTGCGGACGCACCACATGATATACAGGATGTTTGCGCGCGTAGGAGAACGTGGAGGATATACGCTTGTAGTTCAGCGGTGCTTTGAGGAACGTCTTTCTCAGACTGTTACCCTCGGCATCGTAGTAGTTGTGGATCGTCCGGGCAGGAATCTGCTCCGTCAGGTACGGACTCAGGCTTGCCGAGTCGGCGTAGTATGCCGGCAGCCAGCGCCGTCCGTGATAGAAATGCGCGGCATAGATGCGGCCTATACCTACGCGTGTACTGTCTATATAGTGCTCGTCGTATAGCACGCGCACGCTGTCCCCCTCCTGCAGGGCGAAGAAGTTGACGGTCCACGCATATATCTCCGAGAGCTCCAGCGCCAGTTCGACGGGCAGGTCGTGGCTGTTGATGGTCTGCCAGAGCGATGAGTGGATATCGAAATCCGCCTTGCGGCGTTCGACAATCAGGGGTAGGGTGTCACGCCATATGTAGAAGCTGTCCAGCAGCGAGGTAATCATCGTCTCGCGCCGGTTGAGACGGTAGGCGTAGTAGCACAGAGCGGTGTCGTTGCGGAACGTGTAGTACTGTCCGCCCTCGCGTATGGATGCCAGTTCGGGATGCTTTCTGAGGAACGGCTGCATGTCGCGCCACTGCCGGGATGTCAGTCCGTGGCGGTTGAGTATGCCCGACAGGGTCTCACCCGCCTGCACACGGCAGGTGTCAATACTGTAATCATCAATGGCTATGCCATAGATATAACGCGGCTGTGCCGGTTCGGCAGCCTCGTCCGCTTCGGCGTAATGCTTAACAGGCTTGCTGACGCATGACACCAGCAAACCTGCAATAAAAATAACCAGTATCTTGTAACTTTTCACTCTAACTTTCAATCTCTCATCTCTCATCCCTCACCACTCACCACTGACCACTAATCTCTCACCTCTAATCTCTTTTCTTCGGATATTTGCGAACCCATGAAGACAGCTTCAGCTTGACTACGCCCAGCAGTGCCTCCGAGAAGATACCTCCGGACATCTTGCTGGTACCGAGCACGCGGTTGACGAAGATGATAGGCACCTCTTTGACGATGAAACCGCACTGGATGGCGGTGAACTTCATCTCAATCTGGAAAGCGTAGCCCTTGAAGCGTATCTTGTCGAGCTCGATGGTCTCCAGCACCTCGCGCTTGTATCCGACGAACCCTGCTGTGGTGTCATGCACATCGATGCCCAGCACGGTGCGCACGTATTTGGATGCGAAATACGACATCAGTACGCGTCCCATCGGCCAGTTGACAACGTTGACGCCGGTCACGTACCGGCTGCCGATAGCCACATCCGCACCGCCTTCCGACAGTGCTTCGTACAGCTTGACAAGGTCGTTGGGGTTGTGCGAGAAGTCGGCGTCCATCTCGAAGATGTAGTCATACTTGTGCTCAATCGCCCACTTGAAGCCTGCGATGTACGCAGTGCCCAAGCCGAGCTTGCCCTGGCGCTCCACTATGAACAGGCGTTCCTGTTTCTGCTCGCCGATCATCCGCTTGACGATAGCGGCCGTGCCGTCGGGCGAACCGTCGTCGATCACCAGCACGTGAAACTCCACCGGCAGCGCAAACACCGCGTTGATGATGGCTTCGATGTTCTCCTTCTCGTTGTAGGTCGGTATGATTACCAATCGCTTCATAATCTTCGATTATTTTAGTCGGAAGACCGCTACTGCATCGCTTGTTGCTACGGTCTATGCGTTCAATTCAAATATAGCACTGGGTGAGGTGCGCTCCAGCACGCATAAGTTGAGGTCGCGTCCGGGCACAACGTCAATCTCCAGCAGATGTTCGCTTACCGTGTCATATGCAACCTTCGGATCGTTGTTCTCCTGGCTGAGGTGGCAAAGGAAGATGTTCTTCATCCCGTAATGGTAGTTTCGCTCCAGCAGTTCGCCGCATACGTCGTTCGACTGGTGCCCCCGCGGAGAAAGGATGCGTTGCTTCAGATAGGTCGGGTAGGGACCGTTGAGCAGCAGTTGCTCGTCGTGGTTCGCCTCGATGATGATATGGTTGGCAGTGCGCAGGTACTCCTCCATGTCGGCGTTCGGCTCGCCGCAGTCGGTGGCGATCATGAAACGCTGGTGCATGAAGTCTATCACGTAGCCGACGCACTCCGTCGAGTCGTGGGATATGTCGAACGTGTTGATAGTCATGTCACCCAGTTGCCAGGGCTCGCCGGCATTGTAGAACCGCCTTGCCGAACGGAGTTTCTGTGTGACACCGTAGTTGCGGTCGATACCCTCATGGATGAGCCTGGTGGCATAAATAGGCAGATGCACGCGTTCGCCCAGCGTACCTACCGAACGGATGTGGTCGGCGTGGTCGTGGGTGATGAGTACGCCCATGATGTTCTTGAAGTCCAGATTCATCTCCTTGAGGTACTTGTGGATGGTGCGCGCCGATATGCCGGCATCGATCAGGATGCCTTGCTCCGGCGTACCGAAATAGTAGCAGTTGCCGCTACTGCCGCTGCCGAATGAACGTAATATGAGTTTCTGCTCGTCCATTTATCTGCGTCTTGCTTGAGCCTTGGCCTGTTCGCGTGCCTGCTTGAGCTGCTCCTGCTGCATCTTCTGCAGGCGTCCCATCAGTCCGGATGCCGGCTTGGCATTGGCTTTCTTTTTGGCGTTCTCTTCCATCTCTCTCAGGATCTTCTCGTCATCGGTCGTCCAGCGGAAGATCATCGTCTGCATGATGCTGAAGAACAGCGCCAGCAGATAGTAGTAGCTCAGTCCGGCTGCATAGTCGTTGAAGATGAAGAAGAACATTACCGGCATCAGATACATCATCCACTTCATCATCTTTTGCGACGGGTCATTACCCGTAGCCTGCGTTTGCATCGTGATATATGTGTACGCTACGTTCACTATAGTAAACAGGATACAGAACAGCGACAGGTGGTCACCTATACCCCAGATCGGTGTGCTCCATGAGATGACTGAGTCGTAGGTGGACAGGTCATCCGCCCAGAGGAACGACTTGCCGCGCAGCTCAATGGCTGTCGGGAAGAACCAGAACATAGCCATCACCACAGGCATCTGGAGCAGCATAGGCAGGCAGCCGCCCATCGGATTTATACCTGCTTTCTGGTACAGCGCCATCGTCGCCTGCTGACGCTCCTGCATCTTCTCCGGCGGGAACTTGGCGTTAATCTCGTCGATCTGCGGTTTGAGTACGCGCATCTTGGCGGTCGATTGATAGCTCTTGAATACGAACGGCAGGATGATGAGTTTGATCACGATGGTCATGAGCAGGATGATCAGGCCGATGTGCAGTCCCCAAGAGGTGAACAGGTCGAACATCGGGATGACCAGAATGACGTTCACCCAGGCCACAATCTTCCAGCCCAGCGGCACGAGGGATTTGAGGTTCAGACGCTCGCTTTTCTCCACGCCCTTGTCATAGGCTTTCAGCGTGTTGTAGTGGTTCGGGCCGGTGTAGTAACGCAGGTGGATAGGCTCCTTGAGGTCGAAGTTCAGCGCCGTGGTGGTGCTGTACTCCTTGATGTAGCCGGAGTATCTGTTCTGCAGCTCAGACTTCAGTTCAGACGAACTGAATCCTTCCTCCGAGATGAGCACGGTGGAGAAGAACTGATCCTTGTATGCTATCCAGCGCAGACGGCCGGCTTCCTTTTTGCGGTCGGATTTGCGTTCGGAGAGGTTGTCAATACCGCCGCCCATATCCATGTACTGCATCTGGGCATAGCGCTCCTCAAACTGGCGGCCTTTCTCCTGCTGCGGCACTTTCTGGCGCCATTGCATCTCTATCGTACTGACGTTCTGCGCCAGCACCTGCTCCATCTGGTGAGGAACAATGTCGAAGCTGAACATGTATTCGTTTGCCGGCAGGGTATAAACGAAGTCCAGATAGGCATCCTCTGCCGCTGTCTTCAGGCGCATGGTCAGCACCGAGTCGCTGGTTTGCGGCTCGAAATACAGGTTCTGCGTCGAGATGATGCGGTTGTTGGCCGTGATGAGCGTGAACGCCATGTTCGACTCGTCGCCGGTAAACAGGTGCAGGTCGTTGACCGTGTCGCCGTAGGCCTTGTACTCCTTGAGCTCGGCGCGGTACAGACGTCCGCCTTTTGTGGTGAACGTCAGGCGAACTTTCTCGTTCTCCAGGGTCACAAAATCCTCGTCACCCTGTGCAGACAGGGCGAAGTCGCCATAGGTGGCTTGCAAGCGCTCCTGCAGGGATGCTCCTTCGGAGCCCTGCTCCTTGTCCGCGGCTTCTGCAGCGGAGCGGTCTGCCTGCTCCTCGCTGATAGCTGCCGCAATCTGTGCCGCCTCGTACTCCAACTGTCTGGCCAGTGCGATGCTGTCATTGAGCCGCTGACGCTCCGCCATCTCCTCTTTCGAGGGACGGTTCAACATTGAGAATCCTACAATGATGCCGGCTATCAGCAAAAATCCGATCCAAGTATTCTTATCCATTGTTTGCTATGTATTTCTCTTAGGTTCAACTATCTGCTTGTTGAGCGCATTCCGCACTCACAATTGCTCCATGCAACGCATGGAACCGCAAAAAACATGCAAATATACAAAAATTATTCGATATTTGCAAGAAAAACGACATATTTTTTTTATATTTCACTCAATCCGGATACAATCTGCAAGACAAGTGCACAATTCTGTGATTATTTTCCTGCATAGGCGACCGCATTCCCAAATTCTGATTTTGTCGGGTAGATATGACATTCGGGCGGAAATAGAGAAAAAGTTGCATAAATATTTGCATAAATGAGATTTTTTTTGTATCTTTGTCCGATTTTTCGCGCAAAATGCGCAAATGGGCTGATATTATGGGAATTCCGCCACTCGTTTACAGCGAGCGGCTTGGCTACGGAAAAATATAAAATTTATAATACAATGTCAAAGATTTGTCAAATTACCGGCAAGAAAGCCATGGGTGGATGCAATGTGTCTCACTCGAAGCGCCACACAAAGCGCACATTCGACGTGAACCTCTTCCACAGAAAGTTCTACTGGGTAGAACAGGATTGCTGGATCCAGCTGAACGTGAGTGCAGCGGGTCTGCGTACAATTAACAAGATCGGTTTGGATGCTGCATTGAAGCAAGCAGCCGAAAAGGGTTACCTTTACGAGTAAACAAGGAGGATTACAGTTATGGCAAAGAAAACGAAAGAAGCCCGCGTGCAAGTTATTCTTGAGTGCACCGAGCAGAAGAACAGCGGTGTAGCAGGTATGAGCCGTTACATCACCACCAAGAACCGTAAGAATACTCCTGACCGCCTCGAGCTGAAGAAGTATAACCCGTATCTGAAACGTTACACCATCCACAAGGAGATTAAGTAATCCAAGTTGATGTGCTAAATTAGAAGGAGATTAAACAATGGCAAAGAAAGCGGTTGCAACACTTCACACCGGCAACGCCGGACGTAACCACACGAAGTGCATCAAGATGGTTAAGAGCCCCAAGACCGGTGCTTACATCTTCCAGGAGGAAATCGTAGAGAACGAGAAAGTACAAGAGTTCTTTAAATAATAAGGAATCGCGTACACGCGTAAGAAAACAATCAAGCCCTGCTCAACTGAGCGGGGCTTGTTGTTTGTATTCAAATATTCAACTCCTCCAATCATCCCTTCGGCGTTGGCGGTCGTAGGATGCTTGGCCGGGATAAGAAATCTACAGATACAAAGAAAGCTGCCCGAACGAGCAGCTTTCTTTGGCAAAGGCGGAAGGTTATTTAACCTCCAAGCCTTGTACGGAATACATCTTGCCGTCGCGGATGAGGTAGAGCTGGTTGTTCAGCAGAACCTTTGTGGTCTTGCCGGCAACAGCGGTGTTGTCGATGCCGGTGGCAACTTTCTTGATCGGACGGAGCGACAGACGTTTGTTGAACGTGCCGGCTTTCGAATGGATGGTGACAGCCTCGTCCAGGTAATAGCTACGCTCTGTGAGAGCATCGTACAACTCATAATCATCTGCGTAAACAGGCATGTTGATCTGAATGTCGCCTTCGTTGAGCAGCATGTAACCGAGACGGATGTTGTCCTCACCTGCCGGACGAACCATCTGTGCACACTGGATGTTATCTACATCCAGGAAGTACATCTGGATAGGTGCGGTAGTGGTCATGAACTTCGAAGCGTCGCGGCCTGCCTCATACTTCACGCTGGAGTTGCTGCGGAAGATGACACGTGTCTTGTCGGTGTAGCCACCGGCGGTAGCGTGGATATCTATGCGGCTGTTCTCTTCAATCTGCGCTCTTGCACGGCGCTGAGGTGCGGGATTCTGCTGGTCATTAGGCCAGAATACGATCTCGCCTGCTTGGTCTGCTTGGATGAAGAAACCCTGCAGAGGTTGGAAGGTCAGATTCGGGTTGCTCAGCAACTCTGCATCATAACCGATGCCGTTCCAAATATGAGCTGTAAGCTCTTGGTCTGATGTGATTTGGAGTGCCGAGGCAGCAATCTGTTTGTTGAGCGGGTTGCCGACGAAGTTCCAGTTGGCGTTCTCCGGGTGCTCGGCGGGGTACGTTTGCAGACGAATGGTGTCCATTTGCCACAAGTTCTCCGGCCAAATGTTCAGACGCAGACGACCGGCCTGGCTGCTCCATACAATGTAACCTTGCCGCGAGTTGATGGTCTCTGCAACCTCCCAGCCGTTTCGGGCCTCAGCACGTACTGAACCGTTATAGGTGCCAAACGTTACGTCACTCAACTCGTCGGTGTTCATGTTATCACGCCATGAGAAGCCGTCTGCTGTCCATACTTGCGGCAGGCAGAAGAATGTCCAGGCTTGTGCGCCTACCTCGATGTCAACGAATGACGAACCGAACTCGGCAACGAATACCGTGTCTTGTGTGATGTTAGATATGGTACGCGGGTTCTCGATGTTACCGTCGTTCCACTGGATGAAGTGCTCGTCTTGCTCTGCCGGTGTGGCGTTGATTTCAATCGTGGCGCCCCAGTTAACGGTTTGTCTTGTCGTGTCTTTACCGTTGATAACAGTCACGGTGTACTCCAGTGTCTCGTCGGTGAACTTAGCAATATAGCTGTTCTCTCCGGCAACTACTGCGTGCAACTCGGGCTCCCAGCCGTTCCATGTGTAAACGATGCCGTCCACCATATCGCGGGTCGGGGTCTCGCCCTTGTACTCAGGAATTACGCCATAGGCCAGCGTATCGGTGTAGAGCAGCGTCTCGCCGTCCCAGTTGTAGAAGTCAACAGGGTATCTGTTCTGTACGGAGTCGAACTGTGCAATGTAGGTCTGCGGACCGGTAACCAAGGTTATCTCGGGCTCCCAGCCGATGAACGTGTATGTCCATTCATCGTTAGCCTCCTTTACGGGGTCGTCAGGTTCTGAGATCTCATCTCCATAGTTGTAGCGATCCTCAGTAATCATGGTGCTGTCAGCATTGAGGAACACGATGGAGTATAAATCGCGCTCGTAAATAGCCTGCAACGTGATTGACTCGGTGAGCAGAGTGACCTGTATGGTGTCTGTCGTCTCTTCGTTGCTCCAGCGGAGGAACGTGAAGCCGGGAATCTGCTTGGCTACAATGGTGAGCGTGGTGTCGGCGTTATAGGTGCCGCTGCCGTCCGGTGCGTAGTCAGGAATAACAACTGGGTCACCCTCATAGTAGATAGCGCTGAGTTGCAGATCCAACCTGAGCGTACCCGGATCACTAGGGAAGTCCTGTGCCAGTGCGACGCCACTAAACATCGCAACCATGGCAATAAGTGTAAAGACTTTTTTCATATTAAAAGGGTTTAATAATTAATAATTCTCGTTTTATTATTGCAGCAGGTATGTCTGCCCTTGCTGCACCACGATGCCCTTGTAGGTCGCATCAACCTGCATGCCGAGGATGTTGAATGTAGGCAGCGCCGGATCGAACTCGTGCCGGATGCGTATATCCTCGACGGCATCATCGTCGTCAGCAACTGCGGTCAGCGTGAACTCGGTCAGAGCTTCATACTCGCCTTCGTCGTTCAGGACTGCCAGTGCGTTGATCACTTCCTCTTCTTCGCTTCCGGAGCTTCCCAGCGACACTTCCGTATATTCTGCATCCGACGGGGATACGTTGGTCTTGTTGAAGTCAGCCGAACCGAAGCCTGACAAAGCGGGACCGCCTGTTTCGTCCACCATTCTGACACCACGAATGCGGCGACGTACAGCTTCCTTTGAGGGCAGCGAGCAGGCATAGAGGCTTACCGAGTCGAAGGTAATGGTGGCATCCAGTGAGCCTATAATGGGCACCTGACCTACAGCCTCCATCCAGCCTTCGCCTGTAATATATACGTCCGAAGTGGATTGGATGACCGTGTCAGCTATCAGGCTTGAGGAGTCGCACAGCACGATTACCAGCGGATCCGTACCGGAATAGTCGATAGCGATGCTCATGCTGTCTGATGCCGAAAGATTGGCATTGGTGAGGGTAAGCACATTCTCCTCTGTCTGATACACTACGGTCTGGTCACCAAACACATCAATTTCTGTCGGAATGACGGATGTGCTGTCACCCATTTCAACCGTATCGCCCATGATAATCAGCACTGACGGGATATAGAGTTCACCGGGATCAGGCGGAAAAGCAGGGAGCGTATCGGAAGCGGTGGCAGATGGGCGTGCCATAACCGACATGCCGGAGCACGCCAACAGCAACAGACACGTAAAAATAATGTGAGAAATGCGAGTTTGCATACAAAAAGACAGTAATAAGTTACTCCATGTGCATTTTCGCTACAAAGATACAAAAATTAATTCATATATGCAAATATTTTATAAAATATTTTACTTTTGTATCGATTTATTTGTTTTTATGCGCATTTTTTCATATCTTTGTGTCGAAAATAGTTCAAAAGTATGAATATCCCTTCCATCATCAGCCGCCGTCTCTCGCTTGGCGAGAAGCAGGTGCAGGCTGTAGTAGGTCTGCTCCGCGAGGGCGCCACAATACCGTTTATAGCTCGTTACCGCAAGGAGCGTACAGGCTCGCTTGACGAAGTGCAGATAGCCGCCATTCAGGCGGAGAACGCCAAGCTTGAAGAGCTGGAGCATCGTAAGCAGACCGTTGTTGCCACAATAGAAGAGCAAGGACAATTGACAGAGGAACTGCGTGCGCGCATAGAGGCGTGTGAGGATGCAGTAGAACTTGAAGATATCTATCTGCCCTACAAGCCGCACCGCAAGACGCGTGCCGACAAAGCCCGTGAAATGGGACTGCAGCCGCTGGCCGACCTGCTGCTCAAGCAGGACCCGCGCACCGACTGCCGCCGTGAGGCGCAACGCTACGGCCAGCCTGAAGAAGCGCTGCAAGGCGCGCGTGACATCATAGCGGAGCAGATCAGCATGGACGAACGTTCGCGAAACGCCGTGCGGCGGGAGTTCGGCTATACGGCGATGATACGAACCAGGGAGATCAAGCAGCTGACCGAGCAACGGGCGCAGGAAGCGCAGAACTACCGCGAGTATTGGCATGTGGAGGAACCGCTCAAGCGCATTGCGTCGCATCGGCTGCTGGCCATACGCCGTGCAGAAACGGAAGGTTTTGTCCGCGTGGATATCAGTTGCGACCAGGAAAAAGCCCTTGACAAACTTGCCCGCCTTTGGCTGCACAACTCATCCAATGCCGCCTATGAGGTGGAACTGGCAATGGAGGACAGTTACAAGCGTCTGTTGAAACCGGCCATTGAGACGGAGTTTGCTGCCGCATCGAAAGAGAAAGCCGATGCAGAGGCTATCCGCGTCTTTGCCGCCAACCTCCGCCAGCTGCTACTTGAAAATCCGTTGGGACAGAAACGTGTGCTTGCTCTTGATCCCGGATTCCGCACGGGCTGCAAACTCGTATGCCTGTCAGCGCAAGGGGATCTGCTCTATCACACAGCCATTTATCCCCATCCGCCCATCAATAAAAAATCGGAGGCGGAAGCGGAGCTCAAGCGGGTTATCCTAGGGTTTACTATTGAGGCTATCGCCATAGGCAACGGCACAGCCAGCCGCGAAACGGAGGCTTTTGTGCGTGGAGTGCTGAAATCTTCAAATTCACAAACGGACAAGGACATACCGGTCTTTGTCGTGAGCGAAAGCGGTGCGTCGGTCTATTCGGCGTCGAAGATAGCGCGTGAGGAGTTTCCGGACGAGGATGTAACGGTCCGTGGTGCGGTAAGTATAGGGCGAAGGCTGATGGACCCGCTGGCCGAACTGGTGAAGATCGACCCGAAGAGTATAGGAGTAGGGCAGTACCAGCACGATGTGGATCAGACGGAACTGAAAAAGAGCCTTGATCAGACTGTGGAGAGCGTGGTGAACTATGTGGGCGTGGATGTCAATACCGCCAGCAAGCACCTCCTGACCTATATATCCGGCGTGGGCCCCGTACTCGCGCAGAATATCGTCAGCTACCGTACGGATAATGGCGCATTCCCCGACCGCAAATCGCTGATGAAAGTGCCGAAGATGGGTGCTAAAACATTCGAGCAGTGCGCAGGCTTCCTGCGCATAGCCGGAGGCACCAACCCCTTGGACAACACCGCCGTACACCCCGAGAGCTATGCTGTAGCCGCCGTATTGCAGAAGGCCAGACAGTCCGGCAAGGATGTCCGGCTGGAGGATTATGTGACCGATGAAGTAGGACTTCCCACCTTGCAGGATATATGGCACGAACTAGAGAAGCCCTCACGCGACCCGCGCGAACAAATAGAAGAGTTCCGCTTCTCGGAGGCGGTTCACTCGATTGATGACCTGCATGAGGGAATGACGCTGCCGGGCATTGTTACGAACATCAGTAACTTCGGCGCGTTTGTGGATATGGGCATCCATAAGGACGGACTCATCCACATATCCCAGCTACGTGGCAGAGCTGTACAGTTGCATCAGCACGTGTCGGTAGAGGTCCTCTCCATCGATCGCGAACGAAAACGTATATCTCTCGCCCTGAAGTAGAGCTGTCTTATAGTCACTTGTGAGAGTCAGTTAGGCGCTGGTGAATTGAATCACGTGTTAATCACATGTTAATAACGTGTTAATAGCCTAATGTTATCCCGATGCAAGCCCGATGAATACTGGGATTGCAAGGGTATTGCTGGCAGAAAAGATGACACAAAGAAAAATGCGATGGCACTTTGACACTTTCTTGCGGTGTGCTGTATATCAACGCCTTACCGCAAACATAAAAGTGCCAAAGTGCCAAAGTGTCACGAAAAATATCCGCCATAGCATTTTCTCCTTATGAGGTTTCGTTAAACTACTCAGGAAAACGGCAATCAAAAAAGGAACCCTTTGCAGAGTTCCTTTTAGAGATTAGATCTCGTCGTTGACGTGCAATTGCTGAACGTACTTGGCGTGAGCCATCTTGACACGTTTAATCTGGCTTGGGGCCTCGAATTGCTGACGACGACGCAGCTCCTTGATGACGCCGGTCTTATCGAATTTGCGTTTGAATTTCTTAATCGCGCGCTCGATATTCTCGCCTTCCTTAACAGGTACGATGATCATTGCATTACACCTCCTTTCGCTGATCGTTTGCCCAACCTCGCTATCGGATGCCGCCCTGCGACATAAGTCGCGCGGTTGTCTCCGCTCTCCGAAAAACCGACACTTCGTCAGTCGCTTTTTCGGGTTGGCTGTTGGCTTTTAATGGTTGATATTTAACCGGCCATGTCTGACCGATACGTTACTGTTTTACAAAACGGACTGCAAAAGTACAAATTATTTTGCAATTATGCAAATCTTTTGCTATAAAAATTTTAATTATTCTTCACTAATCCTGCTGGCTGCGAAGTGGAGTTTGCGTCCAGGGTACTGCTCCGGCCAAGTAATATTGTGCGTGGACATGATGACTGTTATTCCCGCTTTGGATATACTGTACAACAAATCCATAATCTCTTTGCCCGTTTCGTGATCAAGATTTCCAGTCGGCTCGTCGGCGAGAATGAGTGAGGGCATGTTCAGCAGTGCACGCGCAATCACCACACGCTGCTGTTCGCCTCCGGACAACTGATAGGGCATCTTGTATGCCTTATTGGCCATGCCAACCTGATCGAGGACGTCCATGACGTGCGATTTCATGGCGTTCTTGTCACGCCAGCCGGTGGCGCGCAGCACAAACATCAGATTCTCCTCAACGTTACGGTCGGTCAGCAACTGGAAGTCCTGGAATACGACGCCGAGCTTACGTCTGAGATACGGCACTTGCTTACGACGGAGCCTGGCCAGGTCGTAGTCAAGAATCTGTGCCTCGCCGGAAGCAATAGGCAACTCGCCGTACATCGTTTTCATAAACGATGATTTGCCCGAGCCTACGCGACCGAGCAGATACACGAACTCGCCTTCGCCTATTTCCAGATTGACGTCACGCAGCACAATCTGTTCCGCCTGGTTGACAGATACGTTTCTATACTGAATAATCTTACTCATTGTCCATTGCGTTGATCTTGTTTTCAATCTCTTCCGCCTGCTTCTTCAGCTCGTCGATCTTCTTCTGCAGACCATTGACGAGAGCATTGCCGGACTTGGATGTGAAGAACATTATGTTGTTCTCAGCGGTGCGAATCTCGGCTTGCAGGCTCTCATACATCCGGATGAGGCGGTTTCGGTCGGTCATGTTTTCCAAGCCCTTATGCCACTTTTCCGCTGCTTTTTCTCGACGCTGCTTGAAGGCTGCGCGCTCTTGCTTTGTAGCTTCACGTTTGGCTTCGAAGAACGAGTCGCATGCTGCGGTGAACTGCTTCCAGATTTCGTCGGAGTACTTGCGGGCTACGGGACCTACCTTTTTCCACTGTTCTTGCAAGTCAACAAATGCCTGTGTTGCTTCCTGCCACTCCTGGCTTGATTTCAGTTCCTCAGCTTTCGCTAACAGTTCGCGTTTGAGTTTCAGGTTCTCGGCAAACATGTCGCGTGTCGTCTTGTAGAAGGCAGCCTTGGCCTTGTAGAACTGCTCGCAGAGGGCTCGGTACTCCTCATATATGCTCTGGTTGAACTTCTTCGGTGCAAAGCCTATTGTCCGCCACTCCTGCTGGATGGCCTGAACACGTGCAGCAGCCTCGTCCCACGCCTTGTTGGACTTGAGTTTGGTGAGGTCTGTTTCCTTCAGCTGTTCGATAAGTGCCTGCTTCTTCTGCAGATTTTCCTCTTCGCGCTGGTGAAGCGCGTCGAAGTACGCCTGGTGCTTCTTGTTGATGACAGTGGAAGCTGCTTTGAAGCGCTCCCACAGCGCCTCGCGCTGGTCACGGGCTACAGGGCCGATTTCCGACCACTCGTTATGCAGCTGTTGCAGCAGGCGGTTGGCCTCCACAATATTGTTGTTCTTGTCCAGTGCTTCGGCTTTCTCGCAAAGGGCGGTCTTGAGCTCAAGGTTACGCTTGAAGTCCAGATCACGCAGCTCAATGTTGATCTTCACCAAGTCGTAGAACTGCTCCTGATAGAGGTTGTACTGCCGCCACAGTTCCTGGACCTTGGGGGCGGGCACCTGTCCGATGGTCTTCCATTCGGCCTGCAGGTCGCGCATCTTCTTCAGGTTGTCCATGACATCGGCAGTCTCGGGGTTGGCAAGCTCCTTCATCTGTGCTACGATATTCTCCTTGCGCAGCAGGTTCTGCTCCTGTTCTGCAGCCTGCTTCTTGATAACCTCGTCGCGACGTACCTTATAGTCGTTGAGCAGCTGGCGGAACGCTTGTTCTGCCTCATCTGCAACAGCCTCAAATGTCTCGCCGGCCTCTTCCGCCGCCTTCTGCAGTGCTTCCTGTTCCTGATGGACAACACGATAGAAGTGATTCTTGAGTTCACTGACCTGCTCTTTGATAGCGGTTACGTCTCCTTCGTTCAGTAAGGTTCGCAGTTGTTCTACGATAGAAAGTTTTTCGTTTTCCATATTTGGGTGGTAATTGTAATCAATACTAATAGCCAACGGCTAATGGCTGTTATTTGGCATACGAGATGGCGCGCGTTTCGCGGATGACGGTGATCTTCACCTGTCCCGGATAGGTCATCTCGTCCTGGATTTTCTTGGCTATGTCATACGACAGCAGCTCGGTGTCCTTGTCGCTGATCTTGTCTGCTCCGACAATCACGCGCAGTTCGCGGCCGGCTTGCAGGGCGTAGGTCTTGATAACGCCCGGATAGGCCATGGCTATGTTCTCCAGATCGTTCAGTCGCTTGATATAGGTTTCGACAATCTCACGTCGTGCTCCCGGGCGTGCGCCGGAAATGGCGTCGCATGCCTGCACGATAGGAGCGATGAGTGTATCCATCTCGATCTCATCGTGGTGTGAACCAACGGCGTTGCATATCTCAGGTTTCTCGCCGTACTTCTCGCAAAGCTTCATGCCGACTTCAGCATGCGGCAGCTCGTAATCCTCGTCAGCCACCTTGCCTATGTCGTGCAACAGACCGGCGCGGCGTGCCACTTTGGGATTGATACCCAGTTCAGATGCCATGGTGGCACACAGGTTGGCTGTCTCGCGTGAGTGCTGCAGCAGGTTCTGTCCGTAAGACGAACGGTACTTCATCTTGCCGACCAGACGGATGAGTTCGGGATGCAGACCGTGGATGCCGAGGTCAATGGTTGTTCGCTTGCCGATCTCAATGATCTCTTCCTCAATCTGTTGGGTGACTTTGGCAACGACCTCCTCGATGCGTGCTGGGTGGATACGTCCGTCCTGCACAAGCTGGTGCAGACTCAGGCGTGCAATCTCGCGGCGTACGGGGTCGAAAGCGGACAGGGTGATACATTCGGGCGTATCGTCGACAACAATCTCAACTCCGGTGGCAGCCTCAAGAGCGCGGATATTCCGTCCTTCGCGACCGATGATGCGGCCCTTGACCTCGTCATTCTCGATGCGGAACACGCTGACGGCGTTTTCCACAGTGGCTTCGGATGCTACGCGCTGAATAGTCTTAATGATAATTTTCTTTGCTTCCAGGTTGGCGTTCAGGCGTGCCTCGTCCATAGTCTCGTTGATGTATGACATCGCCTCGGTGCGTGCTTCTGCTTTCAGGCTCTCGACGAGCTGTTTTTTGGCTTCGGCAGCGGACATGCCGGAGAGTTCTTCCAACTGCTGTTGCGCCTGTTGGTGCAGTTTGTCCGTCTCGGCTGCCTTATAATCGATGATCTGCTGTTGCTTCTCAATCTGTTGTGTACGGGTGCGCAACTCGTTCTGCTGGCGTTGCAGTTCGCCCTGACGCTGGTTGAGCTGCTGCTCGCGCTGTTGCAGGCGTTGGTCGGCTTGCTGGCGCTTCTGCTCCTGCTGCCGAACCATGTTCTCATGCTCGGTCTTCAGGGCGATGAACTTCTCTTTTGCTTCTACTATTTTGTTTTTCTTGATAATTTCTGCTTCAGCAAGTGCTTTTCTAAACAGTCCGTTTCTGGCAAAACGGCATATCATAAAGCAGAGCACTACACCTAAGAGGAAGGTGGTGACTGCGATCAGGATAATCATTGTTGAGTTCATAGTTTTTCTTCAGTGTTGAATGCGCTGTCAGTCAGCGCTGAAAGGATTTTGTTGTTGATGGAGTTGATACGGCTCATAACAGGTTCAATGTCGTATCGTGCGTTTTCGCGTTGCAGATTGACTGCTGCTTCAAGTGCCACATACACCCAAATCTGCTCGGCTGATTTGTTCTTCATGCCCGAACTGTAATATTGAAAGCGCTGGTTGAGATGGACTGCTGCGTCGCGATAGTATTTCTCCTCATTCCAAGCCACAGGAAAGCGCATGGTGTGGTCACCCAGTTGCAGGGTGATATTCAGGGTGCTTGGATTCTGCTCAGCCATAATCGTCGAATTTATCTTTTCAATACGTCTATCGTCCGGTCGATATCTGCGATGATGGAACGAATGTGGTTTTTTGCTTTTTGTCGTTGTGGTGTATCTACTGTAAGCGCGTGTGCTATCTGTAGGTTTTTCAGGTCATTTTGTGCCTGTTTGATTTGCGTGCGCAGGGCAAATAGTTCTTCGTCCTGTTGCTTGATTTGCTGTTGCAGGGCAATGTTGTCACGTCTCGCCTGCTCGTATGCCGTGACGAGACGTGACACATTTTGCTCTATTTCCTGCAAATACTCCACGCCGGTTGGTTAGAAAGTATATCCGACACCCAGACCGAGTACGCCCTTGAACTGTACACGTTCCTTCACTGCGCCGTTGGCGTCAGCAATAAGGGTACCGGGGTAGTACTTGAGGTCTGTCTGCAGCGTAACTTGCAGGCACTTGAGGAACTGATAACCGATAGCTACGTTCCAATCGACGTCGAAATGTCCGAACGAGCGGTTCTTTTCCGTGAATTCGAAGTAGGTAGCAGCATCCGTGCTGCCGGCGATGTAGGTGCTCAGCGGTGTTCCTTTACCCTTGTACGGGGTAAACAGGCCCAGTGTGCTGCTAAGAGTCAGGTCCTGATATTTGTATGCTACGGAGGCTTTGAGGCTCAGACCGAGCTCAGCTCTTGCGCTACGGTCGTACTGCGGGATACCATTGGCATCGTAATACGAAACGCCGTAAGCATCTTGCAGGGTAGAACGCAGATCGGTGTGGGCTGTCTTCTCAAGGTCGTAGATTAATTGCGACCATTTTGCATCCGGATTGAGCACTTGCCATGCCTCCAAAGTGTACTTCTCGTTCCATTTTTCACCTACGTAGGCAGTCGTGATACGGCCTGCTACCGGTGAGAGATATACAGAGAAGTCGGCACCGTTCACGCTCTTCTTCCAGTCAATACCGACCGAGATGTCCGTGTAAGACGGAGCCAGCCATTTGGAGATGATATTGTCGTACTGAGGACCGCCATCATAATTGCGTCCTAATGCGTATTGGCTCTGGAAACTTCCCAAGACAGTCAGGAACCATGTCTGCTGGAACTCCCATCCGAACTTTGTAGCGAGTTTGATGTTGTCGCTGGACTTCTGGAAGGCATCGTAGTCCTGGTTAATCCAGGTCATGCCGAAATCGGTGTCGAAGTTTGTCTCCCAGGCGATGTTGTCCTTCTGGTAGAGCAGGTGAAGTTTGGCGTAAGCGATGCCGTTCACGTTATTCTTACCACCGGCAGCCCAGTTAACCAGACCGGTGGCAGCGGCATTCAGTCCTAATGTGCCGTCAAACTTCCAGTTCTTGGGAGCAGCTTCCTCTTGAGCGAACATACCTGCACTGAGCAAGATGCACGCTATAAATGTAAAGATTTTTTTCATTGTTGTTTTTATTTTTATAATTGTTTGTGTTTTGTTGTGGTCAAACTGACCAGTTGACTAGTTGTATAGTCGACCGGCATATTTAATACTGCGCCGCATCGTACACCGTGTCGGCAGCTTCCGAACCTGCAAGTTTCTCGATGATGCAGAACGCGAAGTCGCTGCTCAGACCGGGGCCTTTGGCGGTAATAATATTCTTTGACTCCACCACCAGACCGCCAATGTAACTTTCGCCGAGGAACG
>Ga0265301_10003158_pt1 | contig 17769 bp, 15 predicted proteins | sample AusTroGonzalo_MG_2_FD_193488 | JGI IMG/M metagenome (GOLD analysis project Ga0265301, IMG submission 193488) | Bovine rumen microbial communities from tropical cattle in Woodstock, Queensland, Australia - Gonzalo_04 | ecosystem: Host-associated > Mammals > Digestive system > Stomach > Rumen ... | reverse complement strand
AATCGGGGATTCCGGCTTGATCGGATCCCAGCCGTAGCCGGCCTTGAGCGCGACCCCCGGCTTTTTGCCGGCCACTTTCAAGAGCTTTTGCCATTCTGCCTTGCTCGGCATGTGGAAACCTTCGAGGCAAGCCTTTTGTGCGTTTTGGAAGTCGTAGAGACGTCCCCAGTGGTTGCATTGTGAACAAATTGCACCGGAAGCGGTAGCGAAGTTCATGTTTTCTGCAGTCCAGAGCTGGTCGCCAATGACAATCCATTCGTAGGAGATGCCGTCACGCGGATCCTTGTAGCTTCCGCTTGTAGCAGGGCTGCCGTCTTCGTTGTATGTTTCGCCGAAGGCAACTTGCTTATTTTGCTTGTATTCTGCCTTTGTGGCGACTTTGCCGTTCTTGTGGTAGCGGATAACAGTCCCTTCGATGTAACCGTTCGCGTACGGGAGTTCGGCCTGGAGTGTGCCGTCCTTGTAGTATTCCTTGGTCACACCTTCGCGGCGGTCATTCACGTAATTGGATTCTCGCTTGAGCGTACCGTCATCGTAGTATTCCTTTTCGATGCCTTCCTTTTTGTCGTTGACGTAGGTGGCTTCGAAGCGGACGTTCCCGTTCGGGTATTTTTCAACACGAACATCGTCGCAGGCGGTAAAAGCAATAGAGCTAGCCGCAATGAATAAGATGGCAGGTAGTTTCATACGATCCTCCTTAGAGTGTGATTTTTCCCGCGGTGGCGAGTAATCCGATTAAGTACAACATCCCGTCATAGTAACGCCAAAAACGATAGGGCACGGAGAGCGCTGCAAGACGCCTGACAAACGGCGTAATGCGCGGGTCATCGACCGGGAGCACTTGCGTGGCGGCTGCGTTCATGGCGATAAGCCCTGGCGTCGCGTTTCTGCCTTGGTGTGGATACGGGCCTCCGTCGACGGAGTAGTCGGAGAGGTACGGTGTGCAGTTCTGGAAAAAGTGCAAGATGCGTTCGCAGATTTCTTTTTCGCTTTCGTGTCCGTGGAAGATGGCATAGTCGAGGCTCAAGTTGAGCGCAACGCGCCATGCGTCTCCGCTAAAGTTGTTGCTTTCGGGGAACCAGGGCATGGCCTTTGGAGTGCCGTCGTATTCGGCGTAGTCTGCGCAAAGTCCGGTGACCGGGTGTGCCGCCTTCTGCAAAAATTCAATGCTTGCCTGTGCGACTTCAAGCCAGGATTCGTCGTTCGTAGCTTCGGCGAACATGCGGTAGAACGCCATCGTGTGGTAGCTCGGGTCGGTAAAGTCGTTGCCGAGAACGGGGGAGAACTTGATGAGCTTGCGTTCCGGGTCGATAATCGGGCCTACAAGTTCGTTCTGCGGCTTGTACTTGATATCATGGATGAGTTCCTTGGCATCGTTGAGGAGGTCTTCGCGGTTGAATCTCTTTGCAGCGATAAGGAGGGCTGCGGCAAAGTATTCTTCGCTGTCAGGAGCTGCACCTGGGTCCATCATGGAAAAGTCGGTCGTGTTGACTTGCCATGAGAAATACCCTTTGTGCGGACCGTCGTTGTTGCGGACAAAGCGCTTGGAAAAGTTCCAGAGCTTGTCGAACGTGACTTCGTGGTCGGTCAGCGCGGCAATGAACATGCCATAGCTCATGCCTTCAGAACGGATGTCGTCGTGCCCAATGTCGATGATGTATGCCATGTCGTCGGACGCTTCAAAGTAGATGCGCTCGTCGATCGGATCGCCCTCAAAAAGTTTGCTATAGGCATTCTGAATAAGCTGGTCCGCAAAATTGGGACCATATCCAGCTTCAACAAATAAATCTCGCGTCGGGTAGCGTTGCAACATCGTTCTCTAATCCAAAAATCAATAATTATTACAGATTTAAAATAAATAAAATCGTATATTAGTGTTGAGGTTATTATGGCTGATATATTGATTTTGGGGCATGGACCGGCCGGTGTCTCGGCTGCCCTTTATGGTCTTCGTGCTGGACTTGAGGTTCAGCTTGTGGGTAAGGATGTAGGCGCGCTTGCAAAGGCCCACAAAATTGAAAATTATTTTGGTCTTGAAAAACCACTCACGGGAGCTGAACTTGCCGAAGTCGGTAAGAAACAGGCGCTTGCTCTTGGTGCGCAAATCGTGGATGATGAGGTAACGGACCTCATGTTTGACGGTTTTGGTTTTGTGGCGACGGGCTTGAACGGAACGTATCGCGGCAAGGTTTGCGTGATGGCGACGGGTGCTGCTCGTAAAAAGACTCCGCTCCCAGGAATGGCGGAGATGGAAGGCCACGGCGTGAGCTATTGTGCTGTTTGCGATGCATTCTTTTATCGTAAAAAGGATGTGGCTGTGCTTGGCTCGGGCGAGTATGCGTTGCATGAAGCGACTGAACTTTTGTCTGTAGTCAACAGCGTAACACTCTTGACGAACGGTGCTGAGCTCACAGCGAAATTCCCCGAAAGCGTGAAGATTGAAACCCGCAAGATTACGGGGCTCAAGGGCGCTGGGCAATTTGAGGGCGTGAAGTTTGACGATGGCCTTGAAGCCAATTTTGACGGCATGTTTGTGGCTATGGGTAGTGCGAATGCAACGGATTTGGCTTTGAAGGCTGGCGCTGCGTTCGATGCAGGAAAGCTCGTGCTCGATAAGGATTTCCAGACTACGGTTCCGGGGCTCTTTGCTGCAGGCGACTGCACGGGTGGCACTCTCCAGGTGGCTGTAGCTGTGGGCGAAGGCGCTATTGCGGGTCTCGCTGCAATTAAGTATCTGAGAGAACATAGGGAGTAAGGCGCGCTGAAAATGCGTCGCATTACGCTTCTCACAAATCCTGACGTCTGCAATTTGCGTTGTCCGCTGTGTTTTTTGAACCAGCGGGCTTTGCTTAATTGTGACGTGGCTAATTGTAATAAGGAACGTCGCGCGTTTGGCATGGGCGAAATGCCTTTTGAAGTTGCACGGGCGGCGATTGAAAAGTATGCTGCGGAGCGGGATGCTTCGGGAAAGCGCTTGTTGCGAGAAGTAATCCCTTCGACGATGGGGGAGCCATTACTCTATTCGCATTTTGATGAGCTGCTGGAGTTTTGCCGGGCGCTTGAAATTCCGCTGAACCTCACGACGAATGGGACGTTCCCAGGAAAGTGGGGAGGTGACGCTGCGATGGAATTGCTGTTGCGTTCGTGTAGCGACATTAAGGTAAGCTATTTGGCATCGGAACAGTTCGATGGCTGGAAAGCGAACGTTGAAAAGTTAGTTCGGGTGCGGGATAAGTTGCGCGAGAATGCGAGATGCGCGACGGTCTCGCTGCAAGTGACGTTGCATAAAAAGAATCTGCAGGATGTGCCGGAGTTGGTTTCATGGGCTTCCGCAATTGGAATTGACAGGATTAAGTGGAATAAAGTGGTGCTGTTGAAAGGTGTTCCACCTGAATTTCGAAAAGAGTATGAACTTGCAGAAGATGATGTAGCTTTGCTGCGGTCTCGACTGAAATCAACTAAAGTACGTTGTGAAGGGAGCCTGTTTTTTACGGATTCCCATAATGGTGATTGTGCTATGGGTGGTGTTTGTGGTGTTTCTTGCCCATTTATGGATGAAATCTGGATTTTACCCGATGGAACTGAAAGTCATTGTCCAGATCCTGAACATCGATTCGGTGCGTGAAAAAAAAATCGAAAATTGGTTAGTATTTAAAATACTACAAAAAATCTTGTTTTCTGGAAAAGAAATGATTATATTTACGGCATGAAAAATGTCGAGTATGTCATTTTGAGTGATATTGCTACACTTTCGGTGGGGTATCCGTTCCGGAATACTTGTATTCCGGGGGAGTCCGGCGTGTTGGCGTGCTTTTTGCGCGATGTTGATTTGGATGGTTCGCTGAATGTGGGTGGGCTAAAACGCGTGGAAAATGTAAAGCCCAATGACTCACATTTGGCGGTGGCGGGCGATATCGTGTTTAGGTCGAGGGGCGTGTCGTTTGTTTCGGCAATTGTGCCCGCTTTGGGCGAAGATTTGCTCGTTGTGGCTCCGATGATTCGTATTCGTGTTGATTCGACGCGGGTGTTGCCCGAATATTTAGCTTGGTATATAAACGGAGCTAACGGGGCTGCGTATTTCAAAGAATTTGCAAAGGGTACGGCGATGCCCCTTATCAGCAAGAGTGTGCTTGAAAAAATGCCTATCAAGTTGCCCAGTTTGCAGGCTCAACGGAACATTATTGAACTTGTTGAACTCGGTCGCCGCGAGTGTGAAATCTTGACACAAATTGTCAAGCAAAAGAATTTAATTTTAGAAACGGAAATTTCAAAATATTTGGAGTCGCTATGAGTGAAGTAAAAAGCGAAAAAATCGAGCAAGATGCTATTAACGCTGCCGCCTGGGCAGCGTGTGATACCTTCCGTGGTGCGGTTGATCCGGCGCAGTATAAGGACTACATTCTGGTGATGCTGTTCTTGAAGTATATGTCGGATGTATGGAAGGACCACTACGACGCTTATGGCAAACAGTATGGTGGCGATGAGGCTCGAATCCTCCGCAAGTTGGAACGCGAACGTTTTGTGCTTCCGAAGGTTGAAATTAAGAATGATAAGGGCAAGGTCACTGATACTTTTGTTGCGGGCTATTACAGTCTTTATGATCGACGCACGGCTGATAACATCGGTGACTTAATCAACATCGTTCTTGATAAGATTGAAACGCAGAACAGGCTCAAGCTCGAAGGTGTGTTCCGCAATATCGACTTCAATTCCGAACCGAATTTGGGCAAGACGAAGGACCGTAATCGTCGTTTGCGTACTCTGCTTGAAGACTTCCATAAAGATGAACTTGATATGTCGCCGAGTCGCGTTTCCGAAGACATCATCGGCAATACTTATATGTATTTGCTGGAACGCTTTGGTACCGAAGCGGGCAAAAAAGCAGGGGAGTTCTTTACGCCGTTCGTTGTGACGGAACTCGTGGCAAAACTTGCTGCTCCGAAGGATGGCGATAAAATTTGCGACCCGACATGCGGTGCGGGCGGATTGTTGATTCAGGGCGCAAAACAGGTGCCTAGCGGAAACTACGCTCTGTTTGGTCAGGAATCTAACGGCAGTACTTGGGCTCTTTGCCGCATGAATATGTTCTTGCACAGCACCGATAGTGCTCGCATTGAATGGGGCGATACGCTCAATAGCCCGATGCTTGTCGAAAAGGACAAGCTGATGAAATTCAATGTAGTCGTCGCTAATCCGCCATTTAGCCTTGACAAATGGGGTGCCGAAAATGCTGAAAGCGACCCCTATAAGCGATTCTTTCGTGGTGTTCCGCCTAAGAGCAAGGGCGACTGGGCTTTTATTACGCACATGGTTGAGACGAGCCTTGCTGGCGAAGGTCGCGTTGTTGTCGTGGTGCCGCATGGCGTGCTCTTCCGTGGGGCTTCTGAAGGCAAAATACGTGAGGCTATGATTCGCGAAAACCTGCTGGATGCGGTGATTGGGCTTCCCGAAAACCTGTTTCCGACAACGAGCATTCCTGTGGCAATTTTGATATTCGACCGTAGCCGTGAAATTGCTGGCAAGAACGCTAAACGCAAGGATGTGCTGTTCATTGATGCTAGCCGCGAATTTGTGCAGGGCAAAAAGCAGAATTCGCTTTCCGAAGAGAACATCTCGAAGATAGTGAATACCTACAAGAAACGCAAGAATGTGGACAAGTACGCTCATGTTGCGACATTTGAAGAGATCGAGGGCAACGAATTCAATCTGAATATTCCGCGCTATGTAGATACCTTTGAAGAAGAAGCTCCTATTGATGTGGATGCTGTGCAGAAGGACATTGACCGCCTCGAAAAGGAACTCGCCGAAGTCCGCAAGCAGATGGCTCAGAAGTTAAAGGAGATTAAGCGAGGATAAGAAGCATTTTCGTGAGGTCGCGAAAATGGTTGCAATTTGTTTTAACAGTATGTATTTGCACACGGTTAGAAAAAGAGACTTTTGCGTTGTTTAAACGTAACGAATTCGGTACGTTTAAAAAAGAAAAACTCAGAGATAATATTGAATTACTCAAGGACGAAATATGTCAAATAGCAACAAGCACATTGAAGAATTCTTGGACTATTACCTGAATGTGGAGCAGTCTCCCGATTATGCAGTGTTGATTACGGGCTGTTGGGGCTCTGGAAAGACATATTTTATTAGACAGTATTTAGAAGGTAAGGGTGCTGCAGGAAAGGATGAGGTCAAGACATTTGATTGGTTGACCGATTGTGAAAAATATGCTGTTGTATATGTTAGTCTATTCGGCGCCAAAAGTCGCGAAGAAATGGACAAGCGGGTTCTTGAAAAGCTGCATCCAATATTAAATTCTGAATATCTAAAAAGCATACCGACGGCTGTATCGACAATTGCCAAATTGTTAAAAGAGTATTCTGTTAATCCCACTTTAAAAGCTACGGGAGCATTAGCTGAAATAGCGACGCCTTTTTTAACGGATATTTTGACGAATGTTATAAAGGGAAAAAGTGGAAAATTAAAAGGTGCTGTTGTTGTCTTTGATGATGTTGAACGTGCGGACATGCCCCTTCCTGAATTGTTGGGGTATCTGAATGAGTATGTGGAGTATCTCCATGTTCCTTGCATTTTGCTTGCGGATAAGGATAAATGGGAAGAAGCTCAAAAATGTCAAGAAGATAAATCTACACTTCACCATTTGTCTAGTACCAAGGAAAAGGTAATCGGTAAAGAATTCCAAATACAAACATCTTTTGATGAAGTTTGGAATTTTTGGAGTGACTTTAATCATAATCCTGTGGGAAATCGTACATGGGGGATAATTAAGGATCTTGGAGATGTTTTATCTAATATCCTGAAATCGTCTGGTATGAATAATTATAGGGCGCTAAAGTATTCTTTGTCAGATTTTCGTCGTTTTGTAGGTGAAGAAAAAAAAGAACAAATGTTTATTGAAGATGATTATCTAAATAAACCTGTTCTTTTGAAGTTGTTTTTTGCTGATTTCATCTGTCATCAATATTCATACTATCTTGGAAATTTAAATTCAGAAGACATTCCTAGTGATTTAACAATTTTTCATGCTGCAAAAATAAATGAAGAAATTGAACAAGAGGTAAAATCTCATGGCGAAAAGAATAAACCATTAGAAGTGTATTCAAAATTTGAAAAAAAATTTGATTCTGTACCGAGAATTAGTGATATTGCTCATAATGGGGCGTCTATCAAAGATCGTTCAAGTGATTGGTGTTGTATTTGGAAAAGTTGGTTGAAAAATTCGTATGTAGATTCTCAAGAAGTTATGGATTTGATTAATAATTCGATATTTTATAATGAGAAAGACGCGAATGATCTAAATCTGTTGCTTGGCTATGATAATCTATCGGATGAAGAAGCCTCTGAATTGTGGATGACTCTGACAGAAAAGTTTAAAAATCGTGCTTTCAAAAATCCTGATTTTGTTTTTACATTATTTTTTCAATGGTTAAGTCTTTCTTATGATGGCATAGCTAAGAAAAATGTTCAAGATCTGTTTGATGATATGAAAAAATACATCCAAGAAGTTACGTTTGATGGCTCTCCTTTTGCAGGAAATCAATTGCCAATGAATCATGGACAGCTTAAGGATGATGAAATTACTAAAGAATTATTAAGCTTGATTGCTGCTAAGTGCCATTATGATGTAGATGATGCGAATAAAGCTGTGCTGAATCGATTATATAGCTATATGGAAAATCCGAGTAAAAATGTTGATATTCCATTTAAAATAAAAAATGAGCCGAGATTTCCTTTTGAGAGAATAGATATCTCCCGTTTTATTGATTGCTACACAAGGAGAACCTTTAAAGAAAAAAGGTTTGAAATGTGTAATTGTATTGCTTTACGAATGAAAAATATAAAAAATATCTCATCGGAACAGTATAATCGTGAAATGTCTGTTTTAAGTCAATTTGAAGATGAAATTATTAAAGTTTTGGCAAATAAACCAATACCTCCAAGTAAATTAAGCTTAAAAAGATTAAAAGAAAGAATTGATGAAATTAAGAAAAAAGATATTTTGCCGTGCCCTCGCTGCGATTTGGATCCAAATGCCCCAAGCGTTCATCCTGGGTTTACGAATAAACAACTTCAAGCGTTTCTTAGTATTGCCACTGTAGCAGCTCTTGAAGATAATTCTGAATTTACGGTAGATCAATTTCTTGTAATCATAACCACGGCTATATCTCAGGTTTTAGGAAAAAATTGCCGTGTAACTGCGTTCAAAAATGTAAATTCTCAAAATTGGATCGTTGTTAATTAAAATTTGATTGAAAAAATTATTGTAAAAATTTAAGGAGAGATGAACTATGATTGCGGAATCCGAAGAATGGGTTGATAAAATTGTTGTTGAGATGGAAGAGTGCCTAGAACAAAAAGGTTCTCTTTTGAAAGATACAAGGTTCTATTTCAATGATTCCGATTATACAAAACTTGCTCTAACTCAAGAACAATTAGATATCGCGATAAATAAGGCTGTTTCTCTTGGATATATTAGGGAGGATGTTTGGGGTAGAAACGATACTTATTTGTTAACTGAAGAAGGACGTGCTCGAGCAAGGTCTTGTATGCTTCGAAAAAACGAAGGTGAAACGGGACATCCTGTAATCATTAATGGGGATAACGCTAACGTTCAAGTTGGAAATAATAATGTTCAAAACATTTCCAATGTTTTCAAATTTATTGTTGAACAGATTGACAAGTCAAATGCGACAAACGAAGAAAAACGTAGTGCAAAGGAAAATTTGAAGAAATTTATAGAGCATCCCCTTATTAATACTATTTTGGGAACTGCAGGCGGTACGCTAACCAGCTTATTGCTGTGAGGTGATATGGAAGAAAAAAGGACAATTCCATTAAGATGCGTTTTTTGCAAATCAGCCAAATTCGATATCCCGTATGAAGGATATGAGCCGAAGGCTGGTGAGCAAATCATGTGCGCAAATTGCGGACGAAACAACGACTATAGTTCTTTGCTGTCTTTAGCTCGTAAAGAAGGTGAGAAAATTGCGAAAGAAATTATTGACGATAAAATCAAAGAGTTCCAAAAGAATATAAGGAAGATGTTTAAATGACGCTGCCGAATGGATGGAAAAAAGTAAAGTTGGGGGATTTTTGCGAAAAAATTGGTAGTGGATCTACTCCCAAGGGCGGCCGCGAAGTGTATTTAACTTCTGGTATTCCTATAATCAGAAGTCAAAATGTTTTGAATGGTCTTCTTAATTTGCAAGATGTTGCTTGTATTTCGGAAGAACAACATGAGAAGATGAAAGGAACTTGGGTTTATCCGGATGACATTTTGCTTAATATTACAGGAGCTTCTATAGGAAGATCTTGTGTTGTTCCGCAAAGCGTTAAAACGGCTAATGTAAACCAGCATGTGTGCATTATTCGTTTGAAGAACTCTACAGATTCTAAGTATGTTTGCAATGTTATCTTGTCTGATGAATTTCAAAAACAAATAGAACTTCTTTCTGTTGGTGGAGGACGACAAGGACTAAATTTTCAGCAAATAGCATCTATGCAAATAGCCTTGCCGCCGATTGAAGAGCAGAGGAAAATTGCGGCGACGCTTTCGGTTTGGGACTCCGTCATCGAAAAAATGGAAAAACTCATTGAAGCGAAAATCGTACAGAAAAAATCGCTAACTTGTAAGTTGATTGAAAATCACAATGATGTCAAGTTTAAACTTGGAAATGTGACGATAGATAAGAGCAAATGGAAAAAGAAATCTTTAAAAGAAATTGGTTCGTTTTCAAAAGGTCAAGGTATAAAGCGTGATGATGCTCTTTCTGGGAATATTGCTGCTGTTCGTTATGGAGAAATTTATACAACACATAATGATTATATAAAAGAATTTCATTCTTTTATATCTGAGGATGTTGCAAAAAAGTCAAAACTATTAAAGAAAGGTGATTTGCTATTTTCCTGTTCGGGAGAAACGAAAGAAGACATAGGGAAATGTGTAGCTTTTGTTTCTGATATTGTTGCTTATGCGGGTGGTGATATAATAATTTTTTCTCCACAAATAGAATGTGATTCAAAATATTTAGGCTTTTTATTAAATTCTCCTTCAATCAGTAAACAAAAATACGGTTTAGGACAAGGTGATTCTATTGTTCATATATCTGCGGAATCGATAGGTCGACTTACAGTATTTTTACCATCTTATCCTGAACAAAAGGTTATTGCCGATGTCCTTTCTGCTATAGATGATGAACTTGCTCTTCTCAAACAGCAACTTGAAAACTATAAAAAACAGAAGCAAGGTTTGATGCAAAAACTCCTCACTGGACAATGGCGAGTGAAATAAGGTAGAGAAATGTATGAAAAATATCGAAAAATATAGGAATGATCTAGATAGTCTTATTAGTAAAGGAAATATGCTGCATAATGCTATGCAGTATGAATGCTATCCGAAAGATTTTGAAAAGAAAGTTCTTCGTGTTTTAGAGAAACAGGATGCTTGTAAAGAATTTATTTCTAGGTTGCCTTCTTTTTGTGAAGAATATCAAACTTGGTATTCTGAATCTTTGGTATTAATAAAGCAACTACTACCAGACCGATTAAATGATTTTATTTCGTATTATGAAGTGCCGAAAAATAGAAAAGAAATAAAGTATGATTCATATAGGATTGCTGATTATCTTCAACATTTGCAAATTACAAATAGATTGGGAGATGTTATTGCTGGTAAGTCGGCTGCTATAGATAAATTTAGGCAACAGCTTGGAATTTTGAAAGCTGTTCAAAAACGTTTTGAAAGTTCGTTGTTTGAAATTCAGCAGTTGGTTCAAGCAGATTTGTTTGACAATGAACTCGAAGCAGCAAAACTTCTGAACAAGAATAAATTTATGCGTGCAGCGGGCGCTATGGCTGGTGTTGTTTTAGAAAGACATTTGTCTCAAGTTTTAAAGAATCATAATTTGACTTGCAAAAAAGATACAATATCACCTTTAAATGATGCTTTAAAGGCTGGAAATGTGTATGATTTACCCATGTTCCGAAAAATTCAGCATTTAGGGGATATTCGCAATTTATGCGATCATGACTCAAAAAGAGAGCCGACACAGGAAGATGTTGAAGAAATGATAAAAGGCGTTGATTCTATCATAAAAACAGTGTCTTAATTATGCTTTATAAACCATTTAAAATAGCACAAGATTTTGAAAGTCTTATTCATTTGGGTAAGACTCCTGAATGTATTCATTGGGATTATAAACAGTCTTTTAATCCTAAGGATCCTGCTGATATAGCTATTGATTTGGCTGCATTTGCCAATACATACGGCGGAACATTGCTAATTGGTGTTGCTGAAAAGAAAATAAACGGTTTGAAAGTCGCGTCAAGCTTTGTTCCAAATGTTGACGTAGAAGAAATTAAAAAACAGGTTCATACGCGCATTCATGAAATCATTTCGCCAAAGATTGATGTCCAAGTTGTACCGATTGAGGTTTTGGGTAATCCTATTGTTGCCGTGAATGTTGAACCTTCGATTAACCTCGTTGGCGTTTGTTTAGATAGAGATAGACGGCAATACAGTTTCCCGTATCGAACGGAATATGGCAATCAGTATATGATTTTTGAGGAGGTTGAAAAAAGAATGGTCGATAATAAAACAAGGGCGATGTATCTAAAGTTGAAGAAATATCTTCCTTCTGGTGGTCGGGTGACTTTGTATCCTGTTCCAATAAGAAATTACCGAAGCCAGTGGTCTTTTGACTGGATGGATGGTTTTGATAACGAAATAAAATTAGAGACAAACGGCTTTAGGTCTATTATTGTTCCTATTTCTTTTATTGACGAAATATGGAGGGGACACGAAGGAGTGTGTTTAAAGATGAATACGCGGTTGTATTGTAACCCTAAATTTATTGATTTTGAAAATTCAGAAAAAATGGTTATTTATGAAACGAATTTAAAAAGTATAACTGAAGCACAAAGATTTCTCTCTGAGGCTCGTAATAGGACTAAATAGTGGAATAATGTCCAAGGTCACAAATTGTGACCTTGAAGGGGATGTAATATGAGCGCAGCGAAGGATTTAAAAGTACCAGAAAACTTGAGGTCGCAAATTGCGTCCTCAAGTTTAAGCAACACGCCTATTGCGAGTAAAATCGTAGTATTTCGTGATGTCCAAGTCATGATAGACCGTGATTTGGCTGAATTGTACGGCGTTGAAACCAAACGTTTGAAGGAACAAGTAAATAGAAATATTGAACGATTCCCAGAACAATTCATGTTTCAATTATCATTAGATGAATATCAGAATGTAAAGAAATCTTTATGGTCGCAAATTGCGACCATAGAAAATAACGAGGATTTACGCGGTCGTCACACCAAATATCTCCCTTACGCCTTTACAGAGCAGGGCGTTGCGATGCTTTCTGCGGTTCTTCGTAGCGAAAAGGCAGTTCGGGTCAGTATTGAAATTATGAACGCGTTCGTCCAGATGCGGCATTATTTGCATAGTAATTTAAATCTAGCAGGTCGATTAACAGCTGTTGAAAATAAGGTTGATTCAAAATTCAAGACGATTGACGAAAATTTCTCTAAAATCTTCAATGCGTTAGATTCTAACCCTAAAAAGGCAAAAGAGGGTGTTTTTTTCAAGGGGCAAGTTTTTGATGCTTACGTCTTTTTTCAGGACCTCATTAAAACTGCGAAAAAAGAAATTGTCCTTATTGACGGTTATGTGGATTTGTCGGTTCTAGAAAGGCTTTCGGCAAAGCAGAAAAATGTTGCCGTCAAGATTTTTACGCACCCGAAAGCGGAATTGCAACAGATTGATGTTGATCAGTTTAACAAACAGTATCCAACCCTGGTTGTTGATTATACCCAAAAGATGCACGATCGTTTTATGATTATCGACAATAAAGAACTTTATCATATCGGAGCTTCGCTCAAGGATTTGGGTAAGGCTTGTTTTGCGTTTGAAAAGATGGAAGATTCTAAAACTTTAATCCCGGATATTTTGGCACACTTGTAGTTAGTTTGAGGTGTTTTATGCAACAACAGCCTGATTACAGAGAGATTCCGACTTCGCAGATCCCGGCGATGCGATTGTTGGCGAATCTCGGTTTTAAACCGCTTACACCTGAAGAGGTGATGTTGGAACGCAAGGGTAAGCTAGCCAATGTGTTGCTCGAAGATATTCTGCTTTCGCAGTTGCGTAGGCTGAACTCGTTTACGCACAAGGGGACCAAGTGTGATTTTAGCGAAGAAAGCTTGCGTGGTGCCGTCTTGAAACTCAAGAATATGCAGTACGATGGCTTGGTGCGTACGAATTATAAGATTTATGATTTGCTCACGCTCCCGCAGTCCGAAGAAGAATCGGTTGAGGGCGACAAGCGTAGTTACGACATTCGCTATGTTGATTGGCAAGAACCGGCGAACAATGTGTTCCATGCGGTTGCCGAATTCGATGTAGAGTGCGCAAAATCCAATGCTCGCATCATTCCCGATATCGTATTGTTTGTGAACGGGATTCCGTTCGCTGTTATTGAAAATAAATCGCCCGAAGAAGGTGTCAAACAGGGTATTTCTCAGATGATTCGCAACCAGGGGGACGATTATATCCCTCGGTTGTTTACTTTTTGCCAAATGCTTTTGTCTGTAAGCATGAACGATGCGACTTATGCTACTGTGGGGACTCCCGAAAAGTTCTGGAGTCTTTGGCATGAGCTTGAAATCAAGGACAAGGAAATCGAAGCTGCGATTAACAAAAAGGTCTCGGCAGAATACGAGGACAGAATATTCTCGGTGTCTAAATTTAAGCCTTTCCGCAAGGATAATCCGCAGACGAAGCGTGTGGTGACGGAACAAGACCGTCTTATTTATTGTCTGTGCAAGCCGGAGCGGTTGCTTGAATTGGCTTACCGTTTTATACTGTTTGATGAAGGCATAAAGAAAATAGCCCGTTATCAGCAGTTCTTTGTGGTACACTCGGCATTGAAACGTATTCGGAATATCGATAGCGAAGGCAAGCGCAAGGGTGGACTTGTGTGGCATACGCAGGGGTCGGGTAAGTCGCTTTCGATGGTGATGCTTGCTCGTGGAATAGCTTTGGATTCAACATATGATCCCGATTGCAATATTGATAATGCGCGTATAGTCCTTGTCACGGACCGCAAGGATTTGGATACGCAGATTCATGACACTTTCAAACATTGCGGAATGGAAGTCATCAAGGCGACTTCGGGTGAAAACCTGCTTAATCTTATGGGTTCTGATACCCCTGCCGTTATCACGACTGTTATTAACAAGTTCGACAAGGCTTTGAATAAACGGCAATATGTTGAAAAATCAAACAACATCTTTTTGCTTGTGGATGAGGCTCACCGCACGCAGTATAAAAATCTGCATGCACGTATGAAACAGATGCTCCCGAACGCCAGCTATATCGGCTTTACGGGAACGCCGCTGATGAAAAAAGAAAAGAATAGCTTTGGCAAGTTTGGCGGAATGATTAAGCCTTGCTATACGATTCAGCAGGCGAATGAGGATGGTGCTGTTGTTCCGCTGCTTTACGAAGGTCGTCACGCAGAACTCAAGCAAGACAAGGCTGCGATAGATCTTTGGTTTGACCGTTTTACGTCGGGGCTGAATGAAAAGCAAAAGGCTGACCTTAAGAAAAAATATGCTCGAGCCGAGATGCTGAACAAGGCGGAACGCGTTGTGTATATGCGTGCTTTTGATATCAGTGAGCATTTCCGTACGAACTGGCAGGGGACTCCGTTCAAGGCTCAATTGGTCGCTCCGAGCAAGGAAACTGCTATCCAATACCATGAATTCTTGGATGAAATTGGTTTTGTGAGTTCTGAGGTTATCATTTCAGGACCTGATGAACGAGAAGGGTATTCTGAAGTTGGGGAAGAACCGAGCGCTCGTGTAACGAAATTCTGGCAAAAGATGATGGCTCGTTATGGCGACGAGGATTCATATAATAACTCGATTATTAATAGCTTCAAGGGTTCGGGTAAACCGGAAATCTTGATTGTATGTGATAAGTTGCTGACGGGCTTTGATGCCGAGCGAAATACGGTATTGTACCTTTGCCGTACGCTCAAGGAACATACGCTTTTGCAGGCTATTGCGCGTGTGAACCGTTTGTTTGAGGAAGATGGTCAGAAAAAGGATTTCGGCTATATCGTAGATTACGCTAACGTTCGTGATAACTTGGATACAGCTCTTGTAATGTACAAGGCGTTGGAAAACTTTGATCCCGAGGATATTCAGGGGTTAATGACGGATGTTTCGGAACAGGTCGATAAATTGCCTCAGCTGCGTTCGGATCTTTGGGATATTTTCAAGGGTGTTCGCAACAAGAAAGATGCTGAACAGATGGAACGCCATTTAGCTGATGAAAAACGCCGTAACGATTTCTACAAGGCGCTGCGAGATTTCGGAAAGTGCCTGAGTATCGCGATGTCGTCGCAGAAGTTCCTGGAAAAGACTCCTGCCGAAGATATGATGCGGCTCCGCAGGGAGTTCAAGATGTTCTCGGATATGCGTGTGTCTGTAAAGCACCGCTACGCTGACGATGTGGACTACAGCGAGTACGAACCGAAAATCAAGAAATTACTCGATACGCATATTCAGTCGGATAATGTTGTGCAGATGGTTGCTCCTGTGAATATTCTGGATCCGAAGTTTATGACAAAATTGAGTGATGGTAAGCACGGTTATGATGCTCGTGGCAAGGCTGCGAGTGCGGATTCGATTGCCCATGCGCTCAAGAAATCCGTGACGGAAAAGATGGAAGAGGACCCGGCGTTCTACGAGAAGTTCTCGAAGATGATTCAGGATGTCATAGATAGTTTCCAAACGGGGAAGATTTCTGAGGACGAATATTTTTCCAAGGTGCAGAACTTGCAAGAAAATTTCAAAAGCAAGAGACGCGACGATGTGCCCGAAGAATTTAGTGAGAATGAGGATGCGGCAGCTTATTATGGCGTTGCTTTATCAGCCTTTATGTTTTGCGGAAAATGCGATGCGGCTGAAGCAAGGCGAATTGCTGCAAAGATGGCTTTGTTTACGGTTGAGTCGTTTGAGAAACATCATAAAATTCAGTTCTGGAACGATACGGATGCACAGAATCGCGTAAGGAATGAACTGGATGACTTTTTGTTTGATGAAATTCAGGTGCGAGAACGCTTTGGTTGGTCAAATAATGATATTGACTCGCTCGAAGATAAGATTATGAATGTGGCAAGGCGGCGCTCTCATGAATGAATTGTCGGTTGTTAAATATGGAGACCGCGAGATTGCGTATATGGTGGAATTTTCCTCCCGCAAGACGTTGGAAATTTCGGTTATGCCTGATAGCGCTGTGCAAGTAAAGGCTCCGCAGGGGGTGTCTTTTGAGGCTATTGCGCAGAAAGTGCAGAAGAAGGCTCCGTGGATTGTCGAAAAACAGGACTGGTTTGCAAAATTTCCTAAAGCTATGCCTCCAAGGCAATATCTAGGGGGTGAAACTCATTCGTATTTGGGGCGTCGTTATCGCTTGAAAATTGAAAAGGGCGATACTTGCAGCGTTAAAATCAATGGCGGTTTTATTAGAGTTGAATCAAATGATGTTAGCGCGGATGCTGTGCGAAAGTTGATGGATGAATGGCTTCGCTTGCGTGCTTTGGTGCAGTTTAGGAAAATTTTAGAGTTGTATGTGGCAAAATTTAAGATTGAAGCTCCGCTGCGTTTGCAAATTCGCAAGATGAAGACTCGGTGGGGGTCGCTTTCGAAGGGTGGCGTGCTGACTTTAAATTTGAATCTTGTTGCGGCTCCGAAGGAGTGCATCGAGTATGTTATGGTGCATGAGCTTTGTCATTTGAAATATGCTAATCATAGTGATGCGTTTTTTGCTTTGCTGGAATCTCGATTGCCTGACTGGAAACGTCGAAAAATGAAATTGGAGGAATGGCGGTAGGGGAGAAGAGGGCCTCGTTGACGAGTGGCGAGATTAGACAAAAGTTTTACTTGCGTTTCAACTTTTGCCCTTCGGGTTTTGGCTTGCGCCAAAATCTCAAATTTGTTCATTGTTCACTTCGTTCACGGAACAAATTTGTCGAACTCACTTCGTGAGTTCTCATTGTGCATTTTCGGAATAAAAAAGAAAACCACCCTGATGGGTGGTTTCTTTTTATCGGAATAGCGAGATTCGAACTCACGACCTCTTGCTCCCGAAGCAAGCGCTCTACCAGGCTGAGCTATATTCCGTTTTGTTTTTGTCTTGACGCTTCGTCGTTGACGCGCACAATTATAGTTAATTTCGATTCACTTTTAAAGGGGTAAAAGCAAAAAAAGTGAAATTTTTTTCATTATTTTTTCTTTTTTGCGATTTGAGGGCGCGGTTTGCCGATTTTCATGATGCTGGAACCGGCGTTGTCGGGTTCAACCTTATAAAAAACGACTCGATTTTTCCATTCGGAGCGCACTTTACGGTCGATGATGCGTTTGACGTTGCCGTATTCCGGGTTGCCGCCACCGTGAATCACGCGCAAAACGCTCAGACCTGCGATGAGAAGGTCGTCAATGCGGCGCTCAACGGCTTCGGCTGCTTCTTCGGATGTAAGGCCATGAAGGTCAATTTCATCTTCGGGGTTCGGCATTTCCCAGGCGGCTGGATTGCGACGCATTTTCTTGCCGCGTGTGGCGCGTTGCGGTCTTGCTTCGGCTTCAGCCTCGGCTTGGATTTCGGCAAGTTCGTCCTTGTCTTCCATTTGGTGGTTCTTGATCCACTCTAACTGAAATTCTTCTTCGGCATTTAAAGGCATTGTCATT
>Ga0265301_10003155_pt1 | contig 17796 bp, 13 predicted proteins | sample AusTroGonzalo_MG_2_FD_193488 | JGI IMG/M metagenome (GOLD analysis project Ga0265301, IMG submission 193488) | Bovine rumen microbial communities from tropical cattle in Woodstock, Queensland, Australia - Gonzalo_04 | ecosystem: Host-associated > Mammals > Digestive system > Stomach > Rumen ... | reverse complement strand
GCAGCGACTTCGCGGTTAACTTCTACGTGGAAACCGCGCTGCTGGAGGGCGCGGAGGACTGCTATGTGCTCTGCACCAAGACGCTCTATGACGCCGACGGCAACGTGACCGGACGTGAAACCCGCAAGTTATCCGGCATAACGGAGAACGATCTTACGGTCTTTGCCTTCCGCAGCATCGCCGCGACGGAGATGGGAAGCGAGCTGACCGCAACGCTCTATACGGTCAAGGGCGGCGAATGCTTTGCGAGCGAGCCGCTGACCTACAGCGTGCAGCGCTATGCGCAGAATATGCTGGCAAGGACCGACGACGCGACGCTCAGGACGCTGCTCGTGGATATGCTGAATTACGGCGCGCTGGCGCAGGACTACTTCGGCTACAACACCGCTCATCCGGTCAACGCCGTGCTGACGGAACGGCAGCAGACCTACGGCACCAAGACGACGCCGGAGCTGCGCTCCTATAAAGAGCGTATCGAGAATGAGAACTGTCCGATCCGCGTTATCTCCTGCACGCTGGAGCTGCGCGAACGGGTCACGATCCGCTATACCTTCGACCTTTCCGCATACGGCGGCGCGGTGACCGATTTGCAGCTGGTGATTGCTTGGCGGGACGAGAACGGCGCGGCGCAGAGCGCGACGATCGGCGGCGCGGACTTTGTGCAGACGGCGGGACGCTGCACCGTCTCCTTTGACGGGCTGAACGCGGCGCAGATGCGCACGGTCTGCACGGCGGAGCTGCACGAGAAGCAGAACGACCGCCTCGTCAGCGATACCGTCCGCTACAGTATCGAATCCTACGCGGCGTCCAAGTCCGCAGACCCCGATTCGCTGCTGCGAGAGCTGACGGTCGCAATGCTGCGCTACGGCGATGCGACGGCTGCGTTCTGCGCGAAGTGAAAGGAAGCGAATGCATGAAAAAAGCATATCAAGCACCCGCGGTTTTCTATGAAAGCTTCCAGCTTGCGCAGAGCATCTCGGCGGGATGCGAGGGCATTGCAAATTTTGAAGCGCAAGGCTGCTCCATTACCGTCGTTGACGAAGGCGTCAATATCAATATCTACGTTCAGGAGGGCGTCTGCCATTACACAGGTCCGGGCTTTGAGGATTGGATCTGCTACCACGCCCCCTCCGAAATGAATAACGCGTTTTCCTCATAAACCGAAAAACCCTTCGGCTGCAAAGCCGAAGGGTTTTTCACTGTTGCAAACTTACGCACGCTTCGTTATAATGTAATCAGACATAGAAACGGAGGTAACCGGAAATGGCAAAGTTTTGTCCGAATTGCGGCAATCCGCTCGAAGAGGGCAGCGGCTTCTGCGACAACTGCGGCACGAGACTGAACACAGCGCCGCAGCAGCACTATCCGCAGACCCCGCAGTATCCGCCCCAGTATCAACAGCAGCAGTATGCGCAGCCGCAATACCCGCAGCAGCCGCAGTACCAGCAGACCCAATATCCGCAGTATCCGCAAGGCTATCCGTATGCCTACGCCCAGCCCGCACAGCCGCCGAAGAAGAAAACGGGGCTGATCGTCGGGCTGATCGTCGGCGGCGCCGTTCTGATCGCGGCGATCGTGGTCGCCGTGATCCTGCTGACAAAGCCGTCCGAGCCGGAGAACGCGCCGCCTCCCACGGAGACGACCGCCGCCGTGACGGAGGCGCCGACCGAGCGACCGACGGAACGTCCGACGGAAGCACCCACCGAGGCTCCCACGGAGGCACCCACGGAAGCGCCGACGGAAGCTCCCACGGAGGCGCCTACGGAACCGCCCACGGAAGCGCCGCTTCCGTACGAAAACGACCTTTCTGCGCCGCGTGCGGAGGATTTCATCTGGATTTCCGACGCGCAGAGCGGCAGCCTGTACGGCTCCTTCCTGAGCAACGACGAGCTGCTCGGCAGGTGGAAGGGCGAAATCATCTACAACGGCACGTGGCGTCTGGTTTATCTGACCATCGCCCGCGACGGAACGGTCACCATCGAGCCGTATCAGGTCTACAACGGCGGCTGGGTGGACGACAGCGGCTCCGCGCCGAGCGTATACAAGGGCACTTTTGATGTCAGCAGCGTCGTCGGCTCGAATGAAAACGGCGAGCTGAGCCTCTATACCTTCCTCGTCAGCAACGGCATCCAGTACGGCGTCGGCACCGTCAAGACAGCGAACGGCACGGCGAACGTCTATCTGACCAGACCGTAAGAACAAAAACGAAGCGCCCAGCAGGGTCACACGACCCTGCTGGGCGCAGTTTTTTTCATATGCATCACGCGATGGAGAAAGGGGCGATCGAGGTGACCGTGCCGACGCAGAGTACGATTACAAGCAAAAGGGAAATGTGCTTTTTATGTTTTTTCTCCCAAATTACGATCGGTCGATCCGTTTTCTGGCGGTGCCGATGGCGTGCGCGGGGCAGACCAGCAGGCACAGGTGGCAGCCGACGCACTTTTTGCCGTTCAGTACGGGCTTCCTGTCCTCGTTTATCGTGATCGCCTGATGACCGCCGTCGCTGCAGGAGATGGCGCATCTGCCGCAGCCGATGCACTTCTCACGGTCGAACTTCGGGAAAATCACGGTGTCGCGCTCCAAAACGTTGGTGTTCGGGCTGACCGCGTCCAGCGCCAGTCCGACCGCCTCTCGGACGTTGGAGAAGCCCTTTTCCGCGAGGTAGCGGTTGAGTCCGTCCTTGAGGTCCTCCACGATGCGGTAGCCGTACTGCATGACGGCGGTGGTGACCTGAATAGAGCCGCTGCCGAGCAGGATGAATTCCAGCGCATCCTTCCACGTCTCCACGCCGCCCTGACCGCTGATGTGCATACCGGCGGTTTCGGGATTCTGCGCGATCTCCGCGACGAAACGCAGCGCGATCGGCTTGATCGCATTGCCGCTGTAGCCGCCGACGGCGGACATGCCGTGCACGGCGGGCGCGGAGACGTAGGTGTGCGGGTTGACGTTGGTGATGCTCTTGATCGTGTTGATCGCGGCAAAGCCGTCCGCGCCGCCGCGCTTGGCGGCTTCGGCGGCGTCGCTCATGCGGGTGACGTTCGGCGTCAGCTTGGCGAGCAGGGGAACGGTACAGCCGCGCCGCGCCGCCGCGGTAAAGCGCTCGACCAACTCCGGTACCTGCCCGATGTCCGAGCCCATGCCGTCCTCCGCCATGTTCGGGCAGGAGAAGTTGAGCTCGATCGCGTCCGCGCCCGCCTCCTGACAGGCGCGCGCAAGCGCCTCCCATTCGTCCTCGTTCTTGCCCATGATGGAAGCAAGGATGAATTTCGTCGGGTATTTCTCCTTCAGCCGACGGAAGATCTCCATATTTTCCACGACGCTGTGGTCGGAAAGCTGCTCGATGTTCTTGAAGCCGACGATCGAGCCGTCGGAGCCCTTGATCGCAGAATAGCGCGGCGACGCCTCATGGATGTCCAGCGTGGAGATCGTCTTATAGCAGATTCCCGCCCAGCCAGCCTCAAAGGCTCTCGCGCACATATCGTAGCTGCTTGCGACGACGGAGGACGACAGCAGGAACGGGTTTTCCAGCGGCGCGCCGCAGATGTCGCATGTTAAGCGATCCTCGTCCGTAATGCTGATCGGATCGACGGTCGGCAGGACCTCGTCATACAGGCGTGAGATCAGCCCTTTGATCGGCACGGAGCCGATGCGGACACAGGCGCGCTCACAGGGCGCGTCGCAGTGTGCGCAGGGGATCGCAGCGGGCAGCCCGGCAGCCGCGCAGTCCTCGTTATCAAACCAGACGCTCCGCAGGAGCTTCGCGCAGTCGAGTATCTCGCACGCCCGCGTGCAGGGCGCGTCCGAGCACAGCGCGCAGGACAGCATATCCTCGCGGCGAATCAGCCGTTCGTAACTCATAATCATCTCTCCCCAACAATAATTGTGATTTGATTATAGCATATTTACAAGGAAAAGCAATTCTTTTTCACTATTACAGAAACAAAAGACGAAAGAGAAGACATGCGCACGCCGCTGTGCAATTTGCACAAAACGGTCTGAGATCGCAGGTCGGTTTGGTGCAAATATACAAATAATGGGAATACGAGGAAATTAGGCTTTACTTTAGTTCGCTAATTTGGTAATATGGTAGCGTAATAAAGAAAAGGAGATAACCACAATGAAAACAATCATGAAACGAATCGCATTGCTTCTCGTATTCGCCATGGCGGCGTGTATCTTCGCCGGCTGCGGCAATAAGGACGGCGTCTCTGACGCAGCGTACGTTAAGGACAAGGGCACGCTCGTCGTCGGCATTACGGACTTTGCGCCGATGGACTACCTTGAAAACGGCAAGTGGATCGGCTTCGACGCGGATATGGCGGAAGCCTTTGCCGCATCGCTCGGCGTGAAGGCGGAATTTGTCGAGATCGTCTGGGAAACCAAGACGATGGAGCTCAACGACAAGAACATCGACTGCGTCTGGAACGGCATGACGCTGACCGACGCCGTTAAGAACGCCATGGAGACCTCAAACGCCTACTGCAACAACGCGCAGGTCGTTGTTGTGAAGCGCGAGGTCGCCGCTCAGTATGACAGCGTCGACAGCATCCGTGATCTGCGCTTTGTCGTGGAAGCGGGCAGCGCGGGCGCGGAGGAGCTCGACGCGCTCGGTATCCCCTATATCGAGGCGGACTCTCAGGCGGATGCGCTGATGGAGGTTGCCGCCGGTACGTCCGATGCGTGCGTCATTGACCTTTTGATGGCTGGCGCGATGATCGGGGAGGGCACGAGCTATGCCGAGCTGACCTATACCGTCGCGCTCAACAGCGAGGAATACGGCGTCGGCTTCCGTAAGGGCTCCGATCTCGCGGCAAAGCTGAACGAATTCTTTGCCGCCGCCTATAAGGACGGCTCCATGCTTGAAATTGCCGAGAAATACGGCGTGCAGGCGTCCCTGATCGCACAGTGACCGATGGTTGAGACGGTCATCAGCGCCCTCTACGGCGGCTTTCTTGTATCAATTGAGATATTCGGACTGACGCTTTTGGGGGCGTTGCCGCTCGGACTTGTAATCTCCTTCGGCTCCATGAGCCGAATCAAGCCGATCGCATTTCTGACGCGCGGCTTCGTGTGGATCGTGCGCGGCTCGCCGCTGATGCTCCAGCTGCTCGTGATCTTTTACGGACCGGGGCTGCTCTTCGGCTGGAACCTCTGGGGCGGCAGTGATTCCGGTCGCATGGTCGCCGCGCTGACGGCGTTTATCCTCAACTACGCCTGCTATTTTTCCGAAATCTACCGCGGCGGCGTCGAGGGCATTCCGCAGGGACAGCGCGAGGCGGGGCAGGTGCTGGGCATGACGCGCGCGCAGATCTTCTTCCGCGTGACGCTCCTGCAGCTCGTCAAGCGCATTCTGCCGCCGATCTCCAACGAGGTCATCACCCTCGTCAAGGACACCTCTCTTGCCCGCGTCATTCTCGTATACGAGCTGATGTGGGAAGGACAGCGGTTCATCAAGTCCGCAGGCATCATCTGGCCGCTGTTTTTCACGGGTGTGTTCTATTTGGTCTTTACCGGCTTGCTGACGATCCTGTTCCGACGGCTGGAAAAGCGCTTGGACTATTTCACGGTGTAACGATATGGCATTACTGGAAGTTAAGAATCTGAATAAAGCCTTCGGGAAAACGGCGGTGCTGAAAAACGTGTCGCTTTCTCTGGAGCGGGGGAAATGCCTCGCGATCATCGGCTCGTCCGGCAGCGGCAAGACGACGCTCCTGCGCTGTTTGAATTATCTGGAAGCGCCGGACGAGGGGGAAATCTACGTGAACGGCGCGCTGCTCTACGACGCGGCGAAGCAGAGGAGCTATTCTGAGAACGACGTGCGCAGCATGCGTATGCATTTCGGGTTGGTTTTTCAGAGCTTCAACCTGTTCCGGCAGTACACCGCTCTGCAGAACGTCACCCTCGCGCCGCTCCTTGCCGCGAAGGCGGACAAGGCGTCCAAGGAGGCGCTCGACGCGATCCGTGCAAAGGGGATCGAGCTCCTGACGCGGGTCGGCTTGGAGAATAAGCTGGAAAACTATCCGCATCAGCTCTCCGGCGGGCAGCAGCAGAGAGTGGCGATCGCGCGGGCGCTTGCGCTGGAGCCGAGCATTCTCTGCTTCGACGAGCCGACGAGCGCCCTTGATCCGGAGCTGACCGGCGAGGTGCTCAAGGTCATTCGCAGCCTGCGTGAGCAGGACACCACGATGATCATCGTCACGCATGAGATTCGCTTTGCCCGCGATATTGCGGACTACGTGATCTTCATGGACGACGGCGCGATCGTGGAGGAAGGTCCGCCGGAGCAGGTGATCGACGCGCCGAAGAATCCGCGCACTGTGCGCTTTTTGGAGCGCTACGCGGAAGCATAGTCTCAAGCGCTCCCCTGCCAACGGCGGCAGGGGAGCGCTATGTAACCAAATTGTAATTGCTATTCCGGCAATTGTATGATAATATTGCATGGATGGTCACGCCTTCGCGCGGCGAACGACAGCCGCGTGGAGGCGTGCGCTATGCATCGTATCATTGAAGAGAGAAAGAGGAATCGCAATGACGATCTGTGTTGTCTGCGACGTGCTGGGTCGGGAGAACAACGGCACGACCATCGCAGCCATGAATCTGATTCGCTCGCTGCGCGCAAAGGGGCATACCGTTCGCGTCGTCTGCCCGGACAAAGAGCGCACAGGCGAGCCGGAGTATTATATCGTGCCGACGCTTTCACTGGGACCGCTCAACGCCTACGTCAGAAAGAACGGCGTTGTAATCGCAAGACCGGATCGAAGGGTGCTGGAGAAAGCGATGGACGGCGTGGATCACGTCCATTTGATGGTGCCGTTCATGGTGAGCCGCGCGGTTTTGAAGATGGCGCGGGAGCGGGGGATCTCCGTTACGGCGGGCTTCCACTGCCAAGCGGAGAATCTGACCTCCCACCTGTTTATGAAAAACAACCGGCTGGCGAACAAGCTGGTCTACCGGAATTTCTATCGACGCTTTTACCGCCGCGTCGACGGCGTGCATTATCCCTCGGAGTTTATCCGCGGCGTGTTCGAGCGCTACGGCGGAAAGACCAACGCTTACGTGATCTCCAACGGCGTGAACGAGCGCTTTCAGCCCATGGCGGTCGAGCGTCCGAAGGAGCAGGAGGACAAGCGCGTGATCTTATTCATCGGGCGCTTCAGCAAGGAAAAGTCACACAGGGTGCTGATCGACGCGGCGAAGCTGAGCCGCCATTCGGACGAGCTGCAGCTCGTTTTTGCCGGAGACGGACCGCTCCGGGAAAAGCTGGAAAAGCGCGGCAGAGGGCTGAAAAATCCGCCGATCTTTCGCTTCTTCTCGCGCGAGGAGCTCCTGCGGGTCATCAACAGCGCAGATCTCTACGTCCATCCTGCGGATATCGAGATTGAGGCAATTTCCTGCTTGGAGGCAATCTCCTGCGGGCTGGTGCCGGTGATTTCCGACTCCGAGCGCAGCGCGACGCGCTTCTTTGCCTTGGACGAACGCAACCTTTTCCCCTGTAACGACAGCAAGGCGCTTGCCGAGCGCATGGATTACTGGCTGGAGCATCCGGAGGAAAAGGCGGCGCGCAGCAGAGAATACCTCGGCTACACGAAGCAGTTTGACTTTGCCGTCTGTATGGACCGAATGGAGCGGATGATTCTGGAAACCCACGAAAAGAAGGCGCGCTGATGGCAAAAAAGGTTATCTACTACGAAGACGCGTTACACGATGATTTTGCGGACAACGGCATTCAGGCAAAGCCCGTTCCGGCGGATTTCCCGTTCGCGCTCCGCAATCTGTTCTGGCGCGCGCTGGAATTTGTCTTTTACCGTCTGATCGCCACGCCAGCAGTCTTTCTGATCGCCAAGCTCGGCTTCGGCTTGCGCATCAAAAACCGCAGGGCGCTGCGGCAGCTGCGAGGCAAGGGCTTTTTCCTCTACGGCAACCACACGCAGAACATGATGGACGCCTATACGCCGACGCTTGCCGTTTTCCCGCGCCATGCGCATATCGTGACAGGTCCGGAGGCGGTGTCGATCCCGCTCATCCGCCGGTTCGTCCAGCTCTTGGGCGCGATCCCGCTGCCAAGCAATATGAAGGGCTACCGCCCGTTTCTGGAGGCGGTGCATGACAGGATCGGGCAAAAGCGCGCTGTGACAATCTACCCGGAAGCGCATATCTGGCCATGGTATACGGGCATTCGCCCCTTCCCGGACGGCAGCTTCGCCTATCCCGTGCGGGAGGACGTGCCGGCAGTGGCGTTTGTGACGACCTTCCGCAGGCGCAGGGTATTCAAAAGGCTTTGGCCGTGTCTTACGGTGACGCTGTCCGAGCCGTTTTATCCCGACAAAACGCTCCCCGCGCACGAGGCGAAGAAGCAGCTGCGCGACGCGGTCTACGGCTTTATGTGCGAAATCGCGTCCGACCCGGAAAATTTCGTCTACTACGAATATCGGCAAAAGAAAACACAGGAATCATGAACGTATGTCAATCCGGCACGGCGGAGCTCCCGCCGTGCCGGATTGACATACTATTCTGATCGGAGCGCCGCGACCGGGTCGCTGTGCGCCGCCTTGCGCGAGGGGATAATGCCGCCGATGAGGGTCAGCGCGATACTCAGCAGCACGAGCAGCACGCCCGCGGCGGGCGGCAGCGCGGCGTTGACGCCGTATTGCCCAGTGACGGCGTGAATGATTGCGTTGGCGGGAAGAATCAGCAGCAGCGTAATGCCAACGCCGAGCAATCCTGCAAGCGTGCCGATAATGAACGTTTCGGCGTTGAACACGTTGGAGACGTTGCGCTTGGAAGCGCCGATCGCGCGGAGAATGCCGATCTCTTTTTTGCGCTCCAAGACGCTGATATAGGTGATAACGCCGATCATCACGGAGGAAACCACCAGCGAAATGGCGACGAAGGCGATCAATACCGCGCTGATCGCGTCGATGATCTGTGTGACCGACTTCATCAGCGTATCCACCATGTCGGTATAACGCACGACCCTGTCGTCGTTTCCGGCGTCCTTCTGCGCGTCGTTGTAGGCGTCGATCGCGTCCTTGATCCGGACCTTGCTGTCAAAATCCTTGGGGTAGATCGTAATGGTAAAGGGCTCGTCGACCGCCGCGTAGCCCAGCTTCGTCAGAACGCTTTGGAGGGTGGCGGTCGTATCGCCGGACAAAAGCGAGTTGAACAGGTCCTTCAGCTCAGTGGGGGACATCGAGGCGCTGAAGGCGTCCTTCAGCCCCGCTTCGTCAAAACGGAAGGCGTTTGTCAGACGGTCCCGCAGCTGTCCCGCGACCTGTCCCATCGCGCCTGCCATAGAGGAAGCCAGCTGCTGCGTGACGGGCTGCATCAGCTCCGCCGCTTTTGCCTCCAGACCGTCGACGTTGAGCGCCTTACCGACCGCTTCGGTCAGCTGCGCCTTTACTTCGGGCGTGTTGAGGTACTCCACAAAGGAGGTTACCATCATTTGCGGATTCGGGAGCTGATTTGCCTCGGCATAGGCTGTATAGCCCGCGTAGAGCGCGTCTGCGAGCGTCTGCAGCTGCTGCTCGGAAAGCTCCAGCGCGGCAAACCGCGCGTTGACATTCTGACTGATCGCCGCCAGCTTGGCTGCGGCTTCCTCGCTTGCCAAGTATTCGTTCAGCAGCGCAGCAATCTGCCCCGGCTCGCTGATCTCCCTGCCCGCGGCGTAGTCGGGGAAGCCAGCAAGCACCTCGTTCAGCAGAGCGGACATTTCTTGGGCAGTCATCAGCCCTTCGGCGTTTTCACGGATTGCCTCGCTGATCTGCGCCGCCAGCAGCTTGCCTGCATCCTCAGAGCGCAGGTAACGCAGCACGCCGTCAAAGAGCTTGCCGTAGTCGGTGGCGGGGTCGCTTGACGCTTGGTCGAGATAGCTCTCGACCAGCGAGCGGAACAGGGCGCGCGCGTCCTCCTCGGAAAGCTCGAATTCGACCTCGGACAGCAGCGCCCTCAGAGATTCCTCGGAAAGCAGCGGCGTCATGCCGCTCATATCCTGCATGGCGGAAAAGTCAAGCGCGGAGAAATCGACGTCGAGCGCTTCTGCGTCAAAAGTAAAGAGCTTTTCCAGCGCGTTTTCATCGAAGGAGAAGACGTCGGACAGATCAAATTCCGCGTCGGTCTTTTTATCGCCGAATTTTGCGCCGGTCAGAATGCTCGTATCCTTGCTGTCCAGCTGCGCCCTGACTACGGGCGCCTGCGCTGCGGTTTCCATCAGATGCGCGGTCAGCGACGCGGGATAGACGATGCCCTGCCGCAGCAGCGGCGCGTCCGCGTCGTCGCTCGGCTGCACCACGCCGACGATCCGCACGGTTTCCGCATCCGTCAGCAGCTGCTTCATATAGGTCTCGTCCTCGGAGCGGTCGACCCAGCTGCCGGAATGCTCCTCGTAGGTGTAGAACTGCGCGGGAGAAAGCAGACGGAATTCTATGCCGATAAAGTCCTGATAGGCATAGGCGTCGGTCGTTACCTCGCCGTCGTAGCTTTTGCCCTGCATGAAGCTCCGAATGATCTCATCCAGCGTTTCCGGGTCCTTCAAGCCCATGGCATAGAGGGCAATGTCGGAGACTCTGCCGTTTTTCGTCAGCACCAGCGCGCATTCGTCGTAGCGTTCGGGCCAGCCGCCCGCCTTGACCACGTACTGATCTCTGTAAACCGCGTCGCTTTCCGGCATGCGCGAGAAGACGTCCGTGTTGGTGAATGCCGACATCATGGAATTCATGGACGCGGCGGAGGAAAAGCCGAGCTTGGACAGCGCGGTGTCCGGATTGATCTGCCGGTAATCCCCGTCGCTCCACGTATAGAGATAGGGCGTGACGTTGTATCCGTATTCCACCGCCTGCGCGTTGTTCTTGATGACGGCATCCTCGTTCTCAATAAAGGCGCGCAGGGAGCCTAAGTCGTTCGCGGTCACCTGTGAGAACATTTTCGTGATCATGTTCCATTCCCGGACCTCCGCCGTTTCCTGCGCCGTGCCAGCGCCGTCGGCGTCGTCGGCAACGTCCGTCAAGAAGGAGGTGATGTCCATGCCGGAGGAGGTGATTTGCAGCGGGTAGCTTTTCAGGGTGTTTTCCTCGGTGTCGCGGATATAATTGTTCGCGCCGTGCGACATCGAAAGAATCATGGCGATACCGATGATGCCGATGGAGCCCGCGAAAGCGACCAGCATCGTGCGCACCTTTTTCGTCCACAGGTTGTTCAGACTGAGACCAAACGCGGTCAGCACGCTCATGGACGCCTTGCCGGGCTTCCGATGCTCCGCCTTGGCGCCCTCCGCATGGAAGGGATCGGAGTCTGCGACGATCTTTCCGTCGTGCAGCTTGACGATGCGGGTCGCATATCGGTCGGCAAGCTCCGGATTGTGGGTGACCATGACGACCAGCCGATCCTTTGCGACCTTTTTCAAAAGATCCATGACCTGCAGGCTGGTTTCGCTGTCGAGCGCGCCGGTCGGCTCGTCGGCAAGCAGAATGTCCGGATTGTTCACCAAGGCTCTGGCGATTGCGACGCGCTGCATCTGCCCGCCCGAAAGCTGCGAGGGCTTCTTATGCATGTGCTCGCGCAGACCGACCTGCTCCAGCGCTTCCTTCGCGCGGCGGGTGCGTTCCTTGTTCGACACGCCGCCGATCGTCAGCGCGAGCTCGACGTTTCGCAGAACGCTCTGGTGGGGAATCAGATTGTAGCTCTGGAACACGAAGCCGACGGAATGGTTGCGGTAGGCGTCCCAGTCGCGCGCCTTGTATTCTTTCGTCGACACGCCGTTGATAATCAGATCGCCGGCGTCGTAATGATCCAGCCCGCCGAGCACGTTGAGCAGGGTGGTCTTGCCGGAGCCGCTCGGACCGAGCACGGCGACGAACTCGTTATCCCGCAGATCGAGCGAAAGGTCGTTGAGCGCCTGCTGAACGAACGCGCCGGTTTGATAGGTTTTGTTGATATTCTTGATTTGCAGCATATGCATACCTCCGTGGACGCGGGCGTTTTTGCCCGCCTCCATGCTGCCGGTTCGATCGCCGCCGAACGCGTTGGTCTGCGCCGGACAGATCCTTTCCATTATTACCCAATATATCATAATTATACTACAAGGCAAACCGCCAATCAAGCCCGCGCGCCGGAAAGCGGTGGAAATCATCGCCGGCGGGCGCAAAAAAATTTTTTGAAAATATCTTGACAGGGGCGCGGGGTATGATATAATGATAATACAATTTGATACTGCTCTTGAGGGAGTAGTACCCCGGAAGGGGAGGCGTTGCCGTCATCCCGTCGCTTTGCGACCGGCGCGCCGGAAAGTACGAGACTCATGTTGAACGATCGTCGTTCGGCATGGGTTTTTTGTTTTGTATCGGCTGGTAACGAGACGACGGAGCGGTATCGCCCCTGCGCGGAAGGGAGGGAAAAACGGCGGCAAAGCGCCGCCCGCGCGGCGGAGGAAGGACAGACCACACATACAAAACAGGAGGTAACATGATGAAAGACTTAATTCCTTATCTTCCCATTGTGCTCGGCGTGATTGCGCTGATTACGCTGCTGTGCGCCGGCTATGTCAAGTCTCCGCCCGATCAGGCGTATATCATCTCCGGTATCAAAAAGAACGGACGCATCCTGATCGGCAGAGCCGGTCTGAAGGTACCGTTCTTTGAAAGACTTGACAAGCTCTATCTCGGACAGATGACCGTGGATATTAAAACCGAGCAGTCCGTGCCGACCAACGATTTTATCAACGTCAACGTGGACGCGGTCGCAAAGGTGCGTATCTCGGCAAACCCGGAGGGCATCAAGCTCGCCGCCAAGAACTTTCTGAACATGCGTCCGGAAAGGATCGCAGCGGAGCTGCAGGATTCGCTGCAGGGCAACATGCGCGAGATCATCGGCACGCTGTCGCTGAAGGACATCAACACCGACCGTGATTCCTTCTCCGATCAGGTCATGATGAAGGCGGCGAAGGACATGGACAAGCTCGGCATCGAGATTCTGTCGTGCAACATCCAGAACGTGACCGATGAAAACGGACTGATCCGCGATCTTGGCGCGGACAACACCTCTTTGATTAAAAAGAACGCCGCCATTGCCAAGGCGCAGGCGGACCGCGACGTCGCCATCGCAAAGGCGCAGGCAGACAAGGCCGCGAACGACGCCCGCGTGGAGGCGGACACCGTGATCGCCCAGCGTCAGAACGAGCTGGCGATCCGTCAGGCGGAGCTGAAGGTTTCGGCGGACACCAAGAAGGCGGAGGCGGACGCCGCCTACGAGATCCAGCGTCAGGAACAGCAGAAGTCCATCCAGACCGCAACGGTCAATGCGGAGATCGCCCGCGCCGAACGCGACGCGGAGCTGAAAAAGCAGAACGTTGAGGTCACAAAGCAGATGCTGGACGCGGAGATTCGCACGAGAGCGGACGCCGAGCTCTACCGTCAGAAGCAGGTTGCCGAAGCAGACCTCTTCCGCCGCCAGAAGGAGGCGGAGGCGCAGCGCTACGAGCGCGAGCAGAACGCGCAGGCGCAGAAGATTGCCGCGGAGGCGGCGCGCTTTGCCAAGGAGCAGGAGGCGGAGGGCATCCGCGCCGTCGGCGAGGCGGAAGCCTCCGCAATCCGCGCCAAGGCGGTCGCGGAAGCTGAAGGCATCGACAAGAAGGCGGAGGCCATGCGCAAGTACGGCGAGGCGGCGGTGATCGAAATGGTCATGAACGCTCTGCCGGAAATCGCCAAGAACGTGGCGGAGCCGCTGTCCAAGGTCGACAAGATCACCATGTACGGCGAGGGAAATTCCGCCAAGCTCATTTCCGACATCGTCGGCTCCACCACCCAGATCACCGAGGGCTTTGCCTCCGGCATGGGGCTGGACATCAAGACCCTGCTGATCGGCGCGCTCGGCGGAAAGCTGGCGACCCAGCCTGTCATCGTGGAAAATACGAAGGACGAAAACTAATCGTTGAGCGCAGCGAAAGCGACCGCTCCGCTGCAACATAAAAGGCAAGCAGGTCCGGCACGGAAGCCCCGTGCCGGACCGAATTATAATCATAGCGCTGCGGCTGCGGGGAAAGACGCCGGGCGTCGTTTTCGGCGTTCCGGCTCGACAAAAGGCAGGCGGTATGATATAATACTTCAAAATGAGGTTCATCCGCAAAACGACTACCTTACTGACAGGATAAAACATGAGTTCAAAACGACATTCCGCAACCCAAAAGAATACAATGCGTCGGAGCAGGGCGCGCAGCGGGAACGATACGCCCGCGGTCGACTGGCTCCGGCTGGACAACGCAGCCAAAATCTACCCGCCCGCCAGATCGAGATACTGGTCGCCCATGTTCCGCCTCTCGGCAGAGCTGTCGGAGGACGTCGACAGGGAAATCCTGAAAACAGCGCTGGTTCATACGCTTGCAAGGCTTCCGTCCTTTTCCTGCCGCCTGCGCAAGGGGTTTTTCTGGTACTACCTTGAACGGCTTGAGGGCGCGCCGGACGTTCTGCCGGACGTCAACAACCCGATGTCGTATTTCAACGTCAAGGAAAACAAAAATTTCCTGTTTCGGGTGCGCTGCAGCGGCAGCAAGCTGGCGGTCGAGTTCTTCCACGTCGTCACGGACGGCAGCGGGGGCACGACGTTTCTGCTGACGCTGATCGGCGAGTACGTGCGTCTGCGGTATGGCGTGACCGTTCCGCGCGACAAGCACGTTCTTTCCTGTGACGATCCGCCGAAAGCGGAGGAATATGAAGACAGCTTCCTGAAATACGCCAGAAAGGAAACGGTCAGCCGCGGGGAGCGGGCGGCGTATCAGCCTCACGGAGCGCCGATGGCGCCGTTTGACGTCTCGTATATCTGCGGCGCAGTCCCGACCGAACCGCTGCACCGCGCCGCAAAGGAACACGACGCCAGCATCACCGAATTTGTCACGGCGCTGCTGATTCAGATCGTTGCAAGGCAGCAGGCGGCGGAGCGTTCCCGCGCAAAGCGGAAGAAGCCCGTCAAGGTGTCCGTGCCGGTCAATCTGCGGCGGTTTTATCCGACGAAAACGCTACGCAACTTTTCATCCTACGTCAATCCGGGGATCGAAACGCGTCTGGGGGAGCATTCCTTTGACGAAATCCTCGTGCAGGTGAAAAGCTTCCTGAAGTCGCAGATCACGGAGAAGCAGCTCAACGCCCGCTTTTCCGAGAACGTCGCAACGGAGCGAATCCACGTTCTGCGGGCGACGCCGCTGTTCATCAAGGACCCTCTGCTGAAGATGTTCTACAATATGCAGGGCGACCGATACGTTTCCATGACGTTTTCCAATCTCGGCGCGGTGAAGGCGCCGGAGGAGCTGCAGCGCTACGTGAAGCAGCTGGACTTCACGCTGGGACCTGCCAAAAAGAAGCGCTGTCTGTGCACCTGCGCCAGCTTCGCGGGCATGACGCGGTTTGCTTTTACAAGAACGTTTGAAGGCGCGGACGTCGAGCGGGAGTTCTTCAGCGCGCTGGTAAAGCTTGGAATACCGGTAAAGATCGAGAGCAACAGGAGGTAACTATGTCATACTGCGTGCATTGCGGCGTGGAGCTGGACGACTGGGAAAAGAAGTGCCCCTTATGCCAGACGCCTGTGATCGACCCATGGCAGGACAAAAACGGCAATCCGCCGCCGAGCCTGCTGTCAGAGCAGCCGGAAAGGACCGTCAACAAGCGGCTGCTGGTCCTTCTGATCGGCTTGCTGCTGCTGATTCCGCTGATTACAGTCGTGATCGTCAACCTTGCGACGACGCATACTCTGACGTGGGCGCTTTACGTCCTCGGAAGCGAAATCTGCGTCTGGACGGTCTTCGTTCTGCCGATCGACCGTTCGGGAAAGCTGCCGTATCCGTATATTGCAATTGACAGCGTCGTCGTCGCGCTGCTCCTGTTTATGATCTGGCTCGTGAACGACGAGGTCGACTGGTTCCTCCCGCTTGCGCTGCCGATTGTGCTGCTGAGCGGCGTCGTTGTGAGCCTGCTCTTCTTGATCTGGAGGAGCAGGGGAACGCTGAAAATCAGAAAGACCGGCTGGAGCGTATGCCTGATCGCGTGCTTCGTGCTTGCGCTCGACCTTACGATCACGCATTACATGCGCAGCGCCTTCGGTCTGACGTGGTCGTGGTACGCGGCGTTCCCGCTGCTGGTCATCGGCGTCGTCCTGCTGGCGGTTTCGTTCAGCAAAAGAGCCTGCGATTGGCTGCGGAAGAATCTGTTTCTGTGAAGCACGTTGTGTTTTATAATCCGTTGCGGGTGAAGGAAGAGGGAAGAATACAAAGTGAAAAGCCTGCCGTACAAGCGGCAGGGGGCGGAATACTCCGGCGGCGGAGCCGCCTCCGTGACACTTCGGATTTCCCTGTGTACAGCAGGTTTACAAAAGGGCGAGGGGCATGGAAGCCCCTCGCCCTTTTGTAAATCACGGCTTCGCCGTGAGAAATCCTCGTGTTCGAACCATGCTTTTCGTCGAGAGATCATCTACGCCAAAAGGCAGAGGAGGGCGTGCCCTCCTCTGCCTTTTGGTGCCGGTGGCCGGACTCGAACCGGCACGCTGTCGCCAGCGGTGGATTTTGAGTCCACTACGTCTACCAATTCCATCACACCGGCGTGGTGTGCGGCGCACCTGCGCCGCTGATTATTATAACTGCTTTACATCGGAAATGCAAGAGTTTTTTGCATTCAGGAAACCTGCCGCAGGAGGTCGCGGCGCAGGCGCTGCATGATGCGCTTTTCGAGGCGCGAGATATACGACTGCGAGATGCCCATGAGGTCGGCGACCTCCTTCTGCGTCTTTTCCTGCTGCCCCGCCAAGCCGAAGCGCATGGAAACGATATAGCGGTCGCGTTCCGACAGCCGTGCCAGCGCCTCGTGCAGCAGCTGATGCTCCACATCCTCCTCCATCGGACGCATGACGGTATCGCCGTCCGTGCCGAGGATGTCGGACAAAAGCAGCTCGTTTCCGTCCCAGTCGGTGTTGATCGGCTCGTCGAGGGACACCTCGGTTTTCTGCCCCGATATTTTGCGGATGTGCATGAGGATTTCGTTCTCGATACACCGCGATGCGTAGGTCGCGAGCTTGATATTGCGGTCTGCGCGGAAGGTGCCGATCGCCTTGATGAGCCCGATCGTGCCGATGGAGATCAGATCTTCGATGTTGACTCCCGTATTCTCAAAGCGGCGGGCGATGTAGACGACCAGACGGAGATTCCGCTCGATCAGGCATTGCTTTGCCTGCTCGTCGCCGTCGGCAATGCGCTGTAAAAGGGATTGCTCCTCCGCGCCGGAAAGCGGCGGCGGCAGAACGTCGCTGCCGCCGATATAGAGAACGTTTGCCGGCGGGCTGAGCAGGGCGCTTAGGAGCTGCGATAGGGTTTTAAGCATAAACGTTACCTCCGGTCAGCGCCTCGTACGCGCCGCGCTCCGAGACAGGCGTCGGAGAGAGGGCGACGAGGGCGGTTTTGATTTGGTTGTTGAGCGTGATTTCACAGGGGATCGCAAGCAGGAGCCCGCTTGCTACGCCGACGGCGCGATAGGGGATCAGCCGCGGCGCGTAGTCCTTCAGCCGCAGGGCGAGGGTCGCGGGAGACGAAACGTCTTCGGAAGAGAGCACAAAGGGAAAGAGGGCGCGCGCTGCCTGCCAGTAGACGGTCAGCACGGGCTCGCCGCTGACCGGGTCGCAGAGCGTGTTGCCGCTGTCTCGCAACGCGCTTACGTGTACAGCCCTGCCGTTCAGCCGCAGCGTGAGCGGCAGAATGCTGTTTGCGGCAAAGGTCAGCTTCGGCAGCAGCAGACGGCAGGCAAGGCTGACGGCGGCTGCGGTCAGCAGAAG
>Ga0265301_10003154_pt1 | contig 17800 bp, 15 predicted proteins | sample AusTroGonzalo_MG_2_FD_193488 | JGI IMG/M metagenome (GOLD analysis project Ga0265301, IMG submission 193488) | Bovine rumen microbial communities from tropical cattle in Woodstock, Queensland, Australia - Gonzalo_04 | ecosystem: Host-associated > Mammals > Digestive system > Stomach > Rumen ... | reverse complement strand
AATTATTCCTTCATGAACCGGGTATGACAGATCGATGATGCGGTAGGCCTGCTCCCAGGGACCGCGCACAGACTTCATTTCGGATTTGAGCTGGGTGCGCGTGCAGTCCGGGTTGTCAAGGAAGAATTTGTTGGGGACGAATTTCCCGTCAGTCACGGTGCCGATGTAGCGGCGCTGCTGCTTGCCGCGCAGCCCTTTCTTGGCGGACTTGTCGTAAAAGTAGACGGGGAAGAAGACATAGATCCTGTCGCCGCTTTTTTGCAGCAATGCCCCTTCAGGCAGTCCGATAACTTCACTTGGCAAGATCCTGCTCCCACAAGAAGAACCGTCCGAAACCGTGCGCATCTCAAAACAGCGCTGGGCGCAAATCAAAAAACGAATTGATTTTGATATGCAGACAATTCAAACCGTATCGTGATTCTAGCTCGTTATGTGTCATCGAGACAAGAGTTTTTTTCTTTATGTCTGAGTGAGTTGAATCGTTTTTTTTTCAGGTTTTTGTCCGGCAGTGCGCCTGAGCCAATCCTGATGAATTCTCTTGTCGGATAGATTTTCGGATAAAAAGCGAAAAGGATCGCGCAGTTAAGCCAGGGGCAAAGCCGGCAACGTATAATCCGCGCTGCTCTCCGCGGGGCGCATTCCGCGTGCCCGGGGAATCTGGGTTGAAAATTGTTTTTAAAGGTTTTTTGATGAAAATTCTCGTTGCCGTCAAGCGCGTTGTGGACTACAACGTCAAGGTGCATGCATTGCCGGATCATTCGGGACTGGATATCGCGACTGCGAAGATGTCCATGAACCCGTTTGATGAAATCGCCGTCGAGGCCGCCGTCCAGATCAAGGAGAAGAATCCGGGCACGGAGGTTGTCGCAGTGAGCATCGGCGCCGGCAAGACGGCTGACACGCTGCGCGTGGCGCTCGCGATGGGCGCCGACCGCGCGATTCATGTGGAGAGCGAGGCGCTCCTGCAGCCGCTTTCCGTTGCGCGCGTGCTCGCCCGCGTTGCTCAGGATGAAAAGCCCGATCTCATCGTGACCGGCAAGCAGGCGATCGACAATGATGCGAGCCAGGTGCCGTCCATGCTCTCGGCGATGCTCGACATGCCGGTGGCGACCTGTGTGAACAAGATTGACATTGACGGCGGTGCCGTGACGGTCGTGCGCGAGACCGACGAGGGCATGATGACCGTGAAGGCGGCTTTGCCCGCGGTGGTGTCGGCTGACCTGCGGCTTGCCGAACCCCGCTACGTGACGCTTCCCTCCATGATGAAAGCCAAGAAAAAGCCGATCGCCGTGGTGAAGGCTGCCGAGATGGGGCTTGATCTTGCAGACCGCCTCACGATGCTCGAGGTGGTTGAGCCCGCCGGCCGCAGCGCCGGCGTCAAGCTCGGCAGCGTTGACGAGCTTGTCGACGTGCTCAAGAACAAGGTCAAGGCGCTTTAAGGGAAGGGGAAAGGAAATGAAAGTTCTCGTTGTTGCCGAACATGACAATCAATCCCTGAAGAGCGTGACCCTGAGCGCCCTTGCCGCGGCGCTCAAGTTCGCCCCCGAGGCCGACGTGCTCGTTGCCGGCTGCGGCTGCGAGGCGGCCGCCAGGGCCGCTGCCGCCGTGAAGGGGGTGCACGAGGTGCTCGTCGCCGATGCGCCGCAGCTTCAGAACCAGCTGCCTGAAGCGCTTGCCGCCACGGTCGCCGCGGTGCAGCGCGAGGGTGAGTACACGCACGTGCTCTTTGTCGCAGGTTCCATCGCGAAGGCCGCCATGCCCCGGGCCGCCGCGCTCCTTGACGTGCAGTGCATCTCCGAAATCGCCGAGGTGCTTGATGCCGGCACGGTTCGCCGCTTCATCTACGCGGGCAGCATCCTCTCAACCGTGAAGAGCTCTGGCCAGATCCTCATGGCCTCCGTCCGTCCGACCGCCTTTGAGCCGGTCGAGGGCGAACAGGCTCCGGCCGCCGTGCGCACTGTTGCGGCCGCCGCCGCTCCGAGGGCCTTTGAGTTTGTTTCCGTCGCCGCGGAAAAGAGCGACCGTCCGGACCTTGTGACCGCCAAGATCGTCGTCTCGGGCGGCCGCGGCGTCATTGATGACGCCGGCTGGCAGCAGCTCGTGCAGTTCGCCGACCAGATCGGGGCCGCCGTGGGCAGCACCCGTGCTCTCGTGGACGCCGCCATTTCGCCGAGCGACACGCAGGTCGGCCAGACGGGCAAGATCGTTGCGCCGCAGCTGTACTTTGCGTTCGGCATCTCGGGCGCCATCCAGCACGTGGCCGGCATGAAGGACTCGAAGGTGATCGTGGCAGTCAACAAGGATCCCGAGGCACCGATCTTCGAGATGTGCGACTACTATCTTGAGGCTGACGCCGTTGAGACGATCAAGGAGCTTTCGGCCAGACTGTAACAGTTTCAGTCCTGAAGAAAGCTTCTCTAGCTGCAGCATAAAAGAAAACCTTGTCGTTGATTTGACAAGGTTTTCTTGCTATTGCTCAGCTAGTTAGAGAGCAGTTTTGCCGGAGTTCCGGCTTTCTGAGCCGGCCGCGGTCATTCAAAGCTTCTGATGGCCTGCTGGATGAGCCCGATGGCCTCGCGCAGTTGCTCCTCGGTGATGACCAGGGGCGGAGCGAACCGGATGATGTGCCGGTGGGTGGGCTTGGCAATCACGCCGAGGTCCCGCATCTTGAGGCAGACGTCCCAGGCCTCCTTGCCGTTGTAGGGCCGGATGATGATGGCGTTGAGCAGACCCTTGCCGCGGACTTTCTCGATCATGGGGCTGCGGAAGGCCGACATCTCCTCGCGGAAAATCCTGCCGAGCCGCTCGGCGTTTTCCATGAGGCGCTCGTCCTTGATGACCTGCAGGGCGGTCATGGAGACTCTCGCGGCGACGGGATTGCCGCCGAACGTGGAACCGTGCTCTCCGGGCCGGATGTTGAGCATGATGTCGTCGTCTGCGAGCACGCAGCTCACAGGCACCACGCCTCCGCCCAGGGCCTTGCCCAGGATGAGGATGTCGGGGCGCACGCCCTCGTGATCGCAGGCGAGCATCCTGCCGGTGCGGCCGATGCCGGTCTGCACCTCGTCGGCCATGAACAGCACGTTGTACCTGCGGCAGATCTCAGAGCATCTCTTCAGGTACCCGTCCTCGGGCACGTACACGCCGGCCTCGCCCTGAATGGGCTCGACCAGGAATCCGGCGACCCTGTCGCCATGCTCCCTGAGCACCGCTTCGAGCGCTTCAGGGTCGTTGTAGGGGACGCGCAGGAACCCGGGGGTCATCGGCCCGTAGTTGGAGTAGCTGTCCGGGTCGCTGCTCATGGTGATGATGGTGATGGTGCGGCCGTGGAAGTTGCCCTCGCAGCAGACGATCAGCACATCCTCGTTTCTGATGCCCTTTTTCACCACGCCCCAGCGGCGGGCGAGCTTCAGGGCCGTCTCATCGGCCTCTGCGCCCGTGTTCATGGGCAGCACCTTGTCATAGCCGAAGTACTCGGTGACGTACTTCTCCCAGGGACCAAGGCAGTCGTTGTAGAAGGCGCGGCTGCTCAGGGTCAGGCGATGCGCCTGCTCGCAAAGAGCCTGCACGATCTTGGGGTGGCAGTGCCCCTGGTTGACGGCGCTGTAGGCCGACAGGAAGTCAAAATACTGCTTGCCCTCGCAGTCCCACACGAGCGCTCCCTCGCCCTTTGCCAGAACGACGGGCAGCGGGTGGTAGTTGTGGGCGCCGTACCTGGCCTCCATGTCCATGAACTGTTCCGATTGAGTCATCAAAACCCCTTTCAGCAATATTTCTTTGAACTCGCTATACAAAAGCAGCGCCGGCCATTATAGACCGGCGGGAAACCGCTTCTTGGTTGGCCTGGCGATCAGCGAAGAGGTGGTCCATCTGCCGCCGCCCATCCGCCGCCCATCTGCAGCGCTTGGGTTGGGTTCAGGGATGGAGAGGAGTGGGGGGCGCGGGAAACGATACAGGTGATAATACGCTGTATTTGCAGTCTTTTTTGCGAAAGATAACAAAAAACCTCTGATTCCTCAGAGGCTTTTGTTTAGAATCCGTGGTGCCCAAGACTGGACTCGAACCAGCATGCCTCTCGGCGCTGCGACCTGAACACAGTGCGTCTACCAATTTCGCCACTTGGGCACGGCGTCCTTAACGAACGAGGGCGAATTCTACATGGAAATTTGTTCTTGTCAATGACAACTGCAAAAAAAACTAATTCTAAGAAAACGAGAACCCTTCCTGCAAGTCTGCCCGGTCCCTTCATGCCGATTCGGGGCGCCAGGCTTCAAAAGGCAAAAAAGGCTGTTCTTTCAGCGATGAGCCGTGAGTGCGAGCCCAAGGAGATGGATGAGCTGCGCGTGTTTCTCACGGGCAGCGCGTGCCTCACGATCGAGGAGATCGATGCAGCCCTTGCCGATCTCATCGTCTCCGGCGCGGTGATCGGAGACGACCGAAAGGGCTGGTACTGCTCGCCGCGGTACTCCCTGATGGAGGGCGTGGTGCAGGGGGCGAGGAACGGCTTTCGATTTGTCGAGGACGGCACGGGCCGCGAGTGGACGATCTCAAACAGCGAGTTCGTGCCCGTGTTCCCCGGGGACCGCGTGACGGCGCTTCCCGGACACGGCGACGACTATGGGCGGGCAGCCGCCAGGATCCAGGAGGTTGTGAGCCGCTACAGCACGCGCTTTGTGTGCCGCCACGCCAATTCGGCGGTGACCGACGACGGCTGGGCGATTCTCTATACGGTCGACCCGTACGGCTCGGCGCCGGTGGCCGTGCGAAAGAGCGAACTTGGCGCCGCCAGGAGGACGGCCGTCGTCGTGGATCTCACCGGAGAGCTCATCCGGACCCGCGACGGGCGGAACATTCCCGCTGCGCGCGTCGACCGCGTGATCGGCAGGCTCGATGAGGCCGATGTCGAGCTCGAGGTTGCCATGCAGCGCTTTGAGCTGCCGCACGAGTTTCCGCAGGCCGTCCTGGATGAGGCAGGGGCTCTGCCTGACAAGGTGCCTGCCGCAGAGGCAAGGGGACGCGTCGATCTGCGTGACATCCCCTTCGTGACGATCGACGGCGAGGATGCCCGCGACTTTGACGACGCCGTCTGGTGCTGCGAGGACGGCGCGGGCTGGCGCCTGCTGGTCGCGATCGCCGACGTCAGCCATTATGTGACGCCGGGCTCGGCGCTAGACGCCGAGGCGCAGAACCGCGCAACGAGCGTGTACTTCCCGCGCAAGGTGATCCCGATGCTGCCCGAGAAGCTCTCCAACGGGCTTTGCTCGCTCAATCCGGACGTGGACCGCTGCACGCTCGTGTGCGACATGCTGGTGAGCGAGGAGGGCGAGGTGACTGCGTACCAGTTCTATCCTGCGCTCATTCACTCGCATGCGCGCCTGACCTACACCTCGGTCTGGACGGCGCTCCAGGGCGACCCGGCAGAGATCATCGGGCGCGGGGCGGATCCCGCGGACATCAATCGCCTCCATGCGCTCTTCAAGGCGTTCTCCGCGGCCAGAAGGCGCCGCGGCGCAATTGACTTTGAAACGACGGAGACGCAGTTCGAGTTCGATCCCGAAGACGGCCACATCACGGCGATCAGGCGGCGCGATCACAACGATGCGCACAGGCTGATCGAGGAGTGCATGCTTGCCGCCAACGTCTGCGCGGCCGATTTTGTCGCGCGCAGCAAGGACGGGAGTCTCTACCGCGTGCATGAGCCGCCGGCACCGGAGCGCCTGGAAGCGCTTCGCGCAACGCTCTCGGCCTTCAATCTGAGGCTTGGCGGCGGCATGAAGCCCACGGCCGAGCACTTCGGCGAGGTGCTTGAGGCCCTCAAGGGGCGCTCCTGCTACGAGACCGTGCAGATGGCGATGCTGCGCTCCATGCAGCAGGCGATGTACAGTCCCGACAATGTCGGGCACTACGGCCTGAACTATCCGGCCTACACGCACTTCACTTCGCCCATCCGCCGCTATCCGGACCTGCTTGTGCACCGCACGATCCGCGCGATCCTTTCCGGCAGGCGCTATCGGCCCGAGATCCTGATCGATCCGGCGCGGCTCATGGCCTCGCACGCCGGGCTCGTCGTGCAGAAGAAGCTCGAGTCGGCCGTCAGGCCCGGGGGCGAGAAGGGGGCCAAGCCCAGTCCCGTGCATGAGGCGTGGGTGCGGATCGGGGCCATCTCCTCGGCCGCCGAGCGGCGCGCCGACGAGGCAAGCCGCGACGTCATGGCGTGGCTGAAGTGCATGTACGCCAAGACGCTCACGAAGAACGCCTACCGCGGCACGATCACCGGCGTGAATCCGGCGGGCCTGTACGTCGTGCTCGACGACTACTTCATCGAGGGGTTCGTGCATATCTCCCGGATCGGCATGGACTACTACGCCTATGACGAGGCGAGCGGCGTGCTGGTCGGAGAGGCTTCGCAGAAGCGCTTCAGGATAGGCGATAAAATCAGCGTCCATGTGTTTTCTGTTGACGAAGCGAGCCGCAATATCGAGTTTGAGGCGAACGCCGCGCGCGGCAAGCAGCGCTTCGATGACCAATGGTTCTAAAGAGACTGATTTTTATGAGCAAGCAAGTGGTTCTCGCCGGCTTTCACGCCGTCAATTCCCGGGTGCGCACCAAGCCCGAAACCGTGCGCATCGTCTATGTCGACGCCGCCCGGCGCGACAAGCGCATGCATGAGTGCCGCCAGAAAATCGAACAGGCCGGCGTGAAGGTCGTGCAGGCTGACGCAAAGCGCCTGGACGGCATGGCTCCCGACATCCCGCATCAGGGCATCGTGGCGCTCGCCGAGTCCGTGGACGTGTCGATGACGTTTGACGAACTGATGGATTCCATCACGCCCGAGACGTTCCTGCTTATTCTCGACGGCGTCACCGATCCGAGAAACTTCGGCGCGTGCCTTAGAACGGCCGATGCCGCCGGCGTGCAGGCTGTGGTGGTGCCCAAGGACCGCTCGGCCAGCTATTCGCCTGCCGCCGCAAAGGCTGCTGCGGGCGCGATGGAGACCGTTCCCGTCGTCACGGTGACGAATCTTGCCGGGGCGATCGTCGAGCTGCGCGATGCCGGCGTTTTCGTTGTCGGCACCGCCGGCGAGGCGACAAAGAGCATCTACGACTTTGACCAGAAGCGGGCCTTTGCCTGGGTGCTCGGAGCCGAGGGCGAGGGGCTGCGCCAGCTCACGCGCCGCAGGTGCGACGACCTGGCGAAGATCCCCATGCAGGGTTCGGTCGAGAGCCTGAACGTTTCTGTCGCGGCCGGCATCTGCCTCTTTGAAACCGCCCGGCAGAGGCGCAGCTAAAGCGCCTGCAGCAGGGCCATCCAGAGCGGAATCGTCACGAGCGAGCATGCAGTCTGGATGGTCGTGAGGTCGGCGACGGCGGGGCCGTTGCCGCCCATCCGCACCGCAAGGATGTAGCACGAGTTCGCGGTCGGCAGCGCCGTAAAGCAGAGCATCGCGCCGAGTTTCACGGTGGAAAGGTCAAAGACGAGCCCGGCGGCAAGCGACACCGCGGGCAGCAGCACCAGGCGCTCAATCGTGGCAAGCGCGAGCAGTTTCCTGTGCGCCTTGAAGTCTTCAATGCGCAGTCCCGCGCCGATCGCCATCAGCGCAAGGGCGAGCGACGCGTTCCCGAGCGACTTGAAGATCCCCGTGACAAGATCGGGCATCGCTAGTCCCAGCGTGTTGAGGAGGAGTCCCGCGACCGTTGCGATGATGAGCGGGTTCCTGCAGATCGAGGCGATGACGCCGGAGATGCCCGATCCCTCCTTCCTGACGGCCTGCGCGAGGTCCGCAACCGCCACGGCGTTCGAAATCGGCACCCAGACCCCCACAAGAAGCGCAAAGAAGGCAAGCCCGATGTCGCCGTAGAGCGCAAGCACGATGGCAAAGCCAATGTACGAGTTGAAGCGGTAGCCGCACTGCCGGATCGAGGCGTCCGTGCGCCGGTCGGCGGGCGCGAGCTTCGAGACCAGATACGCAAGTCCGATTCCGCAGGTCATGGAGCCCACGCCGCAGGCAAGGAACAGTCCCGACTGAAGCACCGAGATGGATGCGTGCGCAACGCTTGTAAAGAGCAGCGGGGGAAAGAGCACGTAGTAGACGAGCTTTTCGATGCCGTCCCACATGGAGCGGGGGAAGAGCTTGTGCCTGGAGAGCGCAAATCCCAGAGCGATCAGAAGGAACGGCTGGATGATGACGGTAAAGAATGCCATAAGGTGGATTGCCTAGATGTTTCATTCGCCTTCGAGTCTAGTCTTCTGAGTCCTGATTTTATTTTGCTTTTTGTCTGAAATTTCCTTATAAGCATATAACCATGAGTTATTGATTATGTGGTGGCGCATGAAAAATCTTTCGGACATTGATCTTGATTTGCTTCGCGTCTTCAACCGCGTTGCACGCTTCGAGAACATGACGGTGGCGGCCCGCTCGCTCTTTGTGACTCAGCCCGCGGTGTCAAAGGCCGTGGGGCAGCTCGAGGAGCGCCTGGGAGCAAAGCTCTTTGCGAGAAGCGGCAAGCGCATTTCGCTTACCGAGGAGGGGCGGGTGCTCTATGAGACCACGCAGCGCATGCAGCAGGCGCTTCAGGCGGGATCGGAAAAGCTTCAGCATTTGGCGGGGCAGAGCGAAGGGAGTGTGAGGATCGCTTTTCCTTTCCTGCTGCTGCACTTCTACCTGCTGCCGCACCTTGCGGCCTACAGGCGGCAGTTCAGCCGCTACCGGATCGAGCTCAAGGTGGAGAACCGTCGCACCGTGATGCGCGAAATGCTGCTTGCCGGGAAGATCGACTTCTTTCTCGATGCTGTGCACGGTTCGCTCGAAGACGGGGACGAACGGGTTGAGCTGATGCCGCTGGCGGTCTACAGGAACTTCTTTGCCGCAAGCCGCAGGGCGTTCGGCAGTCTTGAGGGCCATGCGTGGAGCCTTGAGGAAATCAACCGCCATCCGCTCATCGTCCTGCGCGAAGGTTCGGATTCCCGGCGGTTTCTCGAGGAGCGTTTTGCGCAGGCTGGCCTTCGGATGAATATTGGCTTTGACTGCGACACGTCGGCGATTGTCGAAGACCTGACGCAGGCCGGGCTCGGGCTTGGCGCCATGGTGCGGAGCGTCTCCGCGCCGATGCACCTGCGGAGCGCCGACCTCTTTGAAGTGCGCCTGGAAAAGGAGTTCGAGCCCGGGCACTTCGTGCTCTTTAAACGTAAGGGGCAGCCGTTTTCCGCGGCTGCCCAGGCGCTTGTGGATACGATTTTCAGCCGCTAGCGGTTTTTCAGCCACTCGCGCATGCGGCGCACGCCTTCAGCCATGTGGGCGATGTCGCGCGTGTAGGCAAATCGCAGGTAGTGGCTGGTGCCGTTCTTGCCGAAGTCGATGCCGGGCGTTGCCGCGACATGCGTCTTTTCGAGCATCTCGAGCGCGAATGCATAGCTGTCAGAGCTGTAGCGGCTGATGTCGGCCCAGAGGTAGAACGCGCCCTGGGGCTTGAATTCCACGGTAAAGAGCGTGCTCAGTTCCTTGTAAAGGAAATCACGGCGACGCTCGAACTCCCTGCGGGTCTCATCCAGATACTGTTCGTCAAAGGCCTTGAGCGCTCCGTACTGGGAAAGCGTCGGAGCACTGATGAAGAGGTTCTCCGCGAGGATCTCCGCCGGGCGCACCTTGTCGGCCGGGACGATGATCCAGCCGAGGCGCTGGCCGGGCATGCAGAAATACTTGGAAAAGCCGTTGATGACGTAGGCATCGCCCGAAAACTGCAGGGCGGTTGCGGCGGGGCCGTCATAGACGAGGCCATGGTAGAGCTCGTCGGAGATGTAGGAGATGGATTCCTCCCGGCAGGCGCCGATGAGCTCGCTCACGCGCTGCGGCGTGTAGATGTTGCCCGTGGGATTGGCGGGTGAGGAGATCTGCAGGGCGTCGATCGCGCTGCCGCGGATCTGTTCGGGACGCAGCTGATAGGTTTCCTCGGGGCCCACGGGAAAGAGCTTCGTTCTGGCGTTGAGGAACGTTGCGAAGTTCTCGTAGCAGGGATAGCTGGGGTCGGTGAGGCCCAGCGTGCCGCCCGCGGGAAGCGTGAGCCCGTAGGCGATCAGGAAGGCTCCGCTCGTGCCTGGCGTCAGGAGGATGCGCTCCGGGGCGACATCAACGCCGTAATTCTTCTTGTAAAGGGAGCTGATCAGCTCGCGCAGCGCCGGCAGCCCGCGGCTTTCCGTGTAGCTGAAGCGGTTTTCGGAAACGGCCTCAAGAAGCGCCTCGCGCACGGCGGGCGAAGGCGGCAGGTCGGGCTGGCCGATCTCGAAATGGATGGAATCGTCAAACTTGGCGGCCTCGCGCACGATGTCCATGACAATGAAGGGGCGGATGTTGTCGTAGCGGTTCATGGGAACAAGAAAATCAGCAAAGCAACTTAAAATTGTGCGGCAAGAGACGGGGAATGTCTATCCCTTTTCGGAAAAAAAGTTGCGGAAAAACGTTTTATAGGTTATGGTTGATAAAACACTTTTATCGACCATGACCGATAAAACGCCAATATCAACTATAGTCGATAAAGTATGTGAGATTGTGTTTGGTTCTGAGGTGCTTATGCGCGCGGCGACCCCTGAAATTCTGGCCATCATGCTTCGAAACAGACGAAGAGAGCTGGGACTTACCCAGACCGAAGTCGCCGAGAGGTGCGGCCTTTCCCAGCAGACGGTCTCCGCTGCCGAGAACAGGCTTCGTGCCTCGAGCCTGGATACCTTGTATCGGCTGATGCTTGTGCTGCGATTGCAGGCGGATTTCTCTCCGATTCCTGACTACGTTGAAGAGGAGGACGAGGAATGCTGAGGCTGTCAGTGCTGCTGGACGGACTGAAGGTGGGCGAACTGATCCGCGACGATGCCGGGGAACTAAGGTTTGCCTACGAAAAATCCTGGCTCGAAAATTCCCGCGCTTCGGAAATATCCTGCTCGCTTCCTCTGACGCATCAGACCTATCGCGGACGGCCCGTCCAGGCATTCTTTTCCAATCTTCTTCCCGATTTGGAGGGGACGCGGCAACGGATCGCACGGGAGTTCAGGTTGCCCAAAGCCGATGTGTTCTCGCTGCTCTCTGCGATTGGCCGGGACTGCGTCGGGGCCTTCCAGTTTCTGCTGGATTCAGATGCGGCAGATGTCAACGGTTCTTTGCAGCCGGCCCGAAGACTGTCTGATCGAGAACTCGCAGGCAAGCTCGATGAGCTACCGCAATTTCCATTGGGACTCTCTTCGGGCGAAGAAGATTTTCGTGTGTCGATTGCGGGCGCACAGGCCAAGACGGCGCTGCTCTTTCGGGATGGAAGCTGGCACCTGCCGCTTGGCGCCACACCCTCAACGCATATTCTGAAGGTGCCTTTGGGCAGGCTCAGCCAGAACGGAGCGGATTTGTCGACAAGCTGCGAGAACGAATGGTTCTGCCTGCAGATCTGTTCGCTTTTCGGACTGCCTGCAGCAAGCGCACGGATCGTTGACATTGCCGGGCGTAAGGCGCTTGCCGTCAGTCGATTCGACAGGAAGGTGCAGAAGGACGGAACGGTTTCCAGGCTTTTGACCGAAGATTTCTGCCAGGCGCTGGGCGTGCCCCCTGAGACCAAGTACGAAACCGATGGCGGTCCCGGAGTCAGGGAGTGCCTGAAGCTGCTAGCCGGCTCAGTTCGTGCTGTGCAGGATATGGAGACTTTTTTCCGGGCGCAGGTCGTGTTCTGGATGATCGATGCGATCGATGGGCACGCGAAGAATTTTTCGCTGTTTCACAGGCGCTCAGATGCGTACTGCATGACGCCTCTCTACGATGTTTTGTCGGTGGCACCGCTTGTGGCCGCAGGCAATCTGTCACAGCAGAAAATTTCTCTTGCCATGGGGATCCACGGCAAAAACCGGCACTACCGGATCGAGGAGATCGAGCCCAGGCATTTTCTTGCAACGGCCGCTGCGGGCGGATTGGGAAGACCGCAGGCCGAGAGCATTCTCAGGCAGGTGGCGCAGGGCGCGGCAGACGTTGCTGCGCAGGCTGAGCGGCTTGCCGCAGCGATCCCCCGCGAGGTTTGGGAGCCCATCCTGACCAGCATGATGCGGAAGGCGCAAAAGCTCCAGCGGCAGCTTGCGGACCGCCCCATCTGAGCTGACAGCAGAAAAACCGCAGAGCCCGCTAAAATGCGCAGACAGTCTGCTGTTAGCTGGCGGCAATGCCAGGCCGCAAGACCGTGAGTTTCCTTTTCAGGGCGGGACCGCCTGAGCGTCCGCCGCAACAACCCAGGATTACGGAGGTACGGTGCCGTGTCCCCGCGTGCATGCAGGGATCCCGGCACCCACTCACATATGAACGTAGATTTCTCCAGGTATCTCAAGAACTATCCCAGCCGCGACGGCTACTTCGGCCGTTTTGGCGGCGCCTATCTGCCCGAGCAGCTTGTGCCGGCCATGAAGGAGATCGACGAGGCCTACATGACCATCTGTCACTCCTCGCAGTTCGTCAACGAGCTGCGTCGCATCCGCAAGGAGTTCCAGGGGCGTCCGACGCCGGTCTATCACTGCGAGCGCCTGTCCCGCATGATCGGCAACTGCCAGATCTATCTGAAGCGCGAGGATTTGAACCATTCCGGCGCGCACAAGCTCAACCACTGCATGGGCGAGGGGCTTCTCGCCAAGTTCATGGGCAAGAAGCGCATCATCGCCGAGACGGGCGCCGGCCAGCACGGCGTCGCTCTTGCGACGGCGGCGGCGTTCTTCGGCCTTGAATGCTCCATCTACATGGGCGAGGTGGACATCGCCAAGCAGGCACCGAACGTTGCACGCATGAAGGTGCTGGGCGCCGAGGTGGTTCCCGTCAAGGAGGGCCTCAGAACGCTCAAGGAGGCCGTGGACGCGGCATTCCGTGATTACCTCGAGAACTACAAGGACACCATCTACTGCATCGGCTCGGCCGTGGGTCCGCATCCCTTCCCGATGATGGTGCGCGACTTCCAGATGGTGGTGGGCGCCGAGGCCCGCGAGCAGTTTCGGGACATGATGGGCTTTCTGCCCGACGTGGTGACGGCTTCCGTCGGCGGCGGCAGCAACTCCATCGGCATGTTCATTCCGTTCCTCAACGATCCGGTCGAGATCGTGGGCGTTGAGCCGCTGGGACGCGGCACCAGGATGGGTGACCATGCGGCTTCGATGTCCTACGGTTCCGAAGGTGTGATGCACGGCTTTAACAGCATCATGCTCAAGGACGAGCAGGGCGGCCCGGCCCCGGTTTACTCCGTGGCGAGCGGCCTTGACTATCCGTCCGTGGGCCCCGAGCATGCGTTCCTGCGTGAATGCGGCCGCGTGCAGTACGACGTGGCAAGCGACGAGGAGGCGGTGGACGCGTTCTTCAAGCTGTCCCGCTACGAAGGCATCATCCCGGCTCTTGAGAGCTCTCACGCGCTCGCCTACGCCATGCGCCGCGCCCGTGAGATGGGCACCGGTTCCATCCTGGTGAACCTGAGCGGCCGCGGCGACAAGGATCTCGACTACGTGATCGAGAACTACGGCTACGGCGAAAACTACAAGGACTTCAAATTCTGAAGAAGATGGGCTGGCGGCGCCGCAGGGACCGCCGTCAGCCTGCAGTTCCCGCGCGGCGCGCCCTGATCCAGCGCCTGTTGAACTCGGCCGCCGCCCATCCGACAAGACCCACGGCGGCGATGAGCGCGAGGAGCATTGCGCCCGCGGCTGACCATTCGTACTGCCTCATTGCGAGCACGAGCGGCGTGCCGATGCCGCCTGCGCCGACGAGGCCCAGTGCCGCGGTGTCGCGCAGATTGATGTCAAAGCGGTAGATGACCGCCGAGATGAGGTGCGGCGTGAGCTGGGGCACAATCGACCGAATGACGGCAGAGAGTGTTCCGGCTCCGCTTGCCCTGAGGGCTTCGTAGGGTGCCGCGTCAATGGCGTCGATCGCCACAAGAAAGCGTTTTGAAAGCAGCCCGATGCTGCAGAGCGTGAGCGTGAGCACGCCGGCCGCGGGCCCCGGTCCCGTCACCCGGATCCAGAGCAGGCCGTAAACCAGAACCGGCACCGAGCGGATCGCAAGAAGCAGCGTCCGTCCGGGGAGCGCCCAGCGCCCGAGAATCCTGAAGCTCGCCGTGAGGGCGAAGACGCTCGCAAGCAGCGTTCCGGCAAATGTCCCGAGCAGCGCGATCTGGGCGGTCTCAAGAAGCATCGCCGGAACGGCGTCTTCGGCGCTCGAGAAAAGCAGATCGGCTTCGGGCGAGAGCAGCCCCAGCAGGATGGATGCCGCCCCCTTCAGATTCCAGTGCGCCGTGTCGGGGGCGGGCAGGGTGGCAAGCGAGAGGGCGGCCGCGGCGAGTAACGCCCCGATCCAGAGGGGCTTGCGCCTGAGTTTCGTGCGGCCTGCGAGGGCGCCCTGCAGATGCTCGCTCAGCCATTCAACCGCCGCCACGAGCGCAAAGAGCACCATCAGGATGCATCCGGTGCGGGTGTAGACGCGCCAGGACAGGGTTTCATTGAGGATGAGTCCGATGCCTCCCGCGCCGACAAAGCCGAGCACCGCGGCCTGGCGCGTATTGGACTCAAGCAGGTACAGGGCGTTCGCAAGGAAGCTCGGCCGCGTGGCGATGCGCACCGTCCTCAGCCACGCCTTGAGCCGTCCGGCACCGGCGGCTTGCAGGGCAAGCGCCGAGTCGAGCCTCGCATTGGCCGCGTCCTCAAAGCCGATCCGCGTGAGAATGGCAAAGGTCGAGAGCGTGACGGCGAGCGTGCCCGTCCATTCGCCCAGCCCGAAGATGAATGTGAGCAGGAGTGCGCTGATCAGCACCGGCGTGCAGCGGATCACGTGAACCGCAAGGCGGAAGGCGATCCTCAGCACGGCCGCTCTGTTGACGAATCCATCGCAGGCGGCAACGCCCGCCTGCGCAAGAAGCGCGCCGCAGAGCGTTCCGAGAAAGGCCATGCGGATGGTGGAAAGGAGTGCGGCGAGCGCCACGGGCAGGTAGCCGGCATCGGGCGGCATCATGGCCGCGGAGAGCTCGGCCATGCCGATGCAGCCCCGGCCGATGAGATCAAGGGACACGCCCGTGCCTGCGGCGCTCCAGAGGATGAGTGCAGCAAGCAGTGCGAGTCCGAAAGCCCTGGCCGTCCGCGGTGTCACGCCTTAACTCCTGTAGAGGGCGTCGAAATGCCCGGCAGTCCAGTCGCGCGCTGCGGCATCCCGCTCGATCCGGCCCGACTTGAGGCCGATGATGCGGTCGGCGTAGCGCACCGCTTCGGCCGGGCTGTGGCTGTTCAGCATGACGGTGAGGCCGCGTGTTTGCTGCAGGGTTTTGATCAGGCTCAGGATCTGTTCGGCCGAGCCTGGATCGAGCGAAGCCACCGGCTCGTCGGCAAGGATCACCGAGGCGCCCTGCATGAGCGCCCGCGCGATGGCAACGCGCTGCTTCTGGCCGCCGCTCAGATGCGCGGCAAGGCTCTTTTCCTTGTCGGAGAGTCCCACGGCGGCAAGCGCCTCCCGGGCCCGGGCGATCTGCTCGTCCGTAAAGAGTCCGGCTGCGGCGCGCCAGAGCGGAGTCCTCGCAAGATCGCCGTTCAATGCATTGTCAAGAACCGTGCACTCGGACACGAGGCGGAAGTCCTGATAGATCATGGCGACATCGGCCTGGATCGCGCGGCGCGCCCTTCCCGAGGCGCCCGTGAGGCTGCGGCCTGCGATTTCGACAGTGCCCGAGACGGGTTGCACCATGCCGTTGACAATCGACAGCAGCGTCGTCTTTCCGGCACCGCTCGAGCCGGCGATCGCAACGAATTCACCGCGCGCGACTTTGAGCGTGACGCCCTGCAGGACCGGGGCGTCGGAATGATAGTAATGTGTTACGTTCGTAATACGGATCATGTCATTTCCGCATGGCATCCCGCACGCGCCGCTCGGGGTCGTAGTCGGACGCCTTCACGCGGGCGTAGCCCTTGTGTCCGATGATTTTGAGGGCCGCAAGGCCTTCCTTGGTCTTGCCGGTCTCGATGAGTGCGTCCGCAAGGGCCTCCCTGACTTTTTCGCTCTTCATGAGCGGGGATCTGCGGCTCACGCTCACGGTGTCGTTGAAGATCGGATCGGTGACGCCGATGATGCCGGTCTGCTCCCAGATGGGGGCGGTGCCGCCCAGCCTGGTCTGCCACTTCGCTTCGCTGTTGATGCGGATGTGGGCGTAGGCAGCGGCGATGTCCGCCTGGCCCGAGGCAAGACGCGCCATGGAGGTCGTGTAGGAGTCAGCCTGGGAGAGCCGGGGCAGATCCGAGAGCTGCTTGCCGTACCGGGCCTTGAGCCAGAGGGACGGGAAGAGGTAGCCAGAGGCCGATGCCGGGCTCATGACCGACCACGAAAGGGCGCTCAGTTCCTCCCATGACGGCGTGCCGCCAGCCTTCACCCTGGCGAGCAGCGCGCGGCCTGCGGGACTCGGCCCCGTCACGAGGACGCTGCGGTAGTGGGTTGCAAGTCCATCCGTGTAGCGCTCGTGCTGCGGACCGTTCCAGTCCCTGGGATCGGTGCTGTCGATGCTGATCGCTTTTCTGAGGGCGGAGACGAGCACGTCGATCTCACGGTCAAAGAGCACGTAGGTGGAAGCCGAGATGAAGCCTGCGTCCGCACTTCCGGCAGCGAGCGCTTCGGCGACGGCGCTGTAGGACGTGCCGACGGAGATCTCCACGCGCTCCAGGGCGATGCCCGCCGCACGCATGCGTTCAAGAATCATGCCGGCAAGCGCCCTGGTGCCCGTGCGGATGGTTTCGGCGTCCTGATAGGGCGAGATGGCGATGCGAAGCACCTTGGGCGCATCGGCATCCTTCCTGCCGCACCCGACAAGGGCGGCGGCGCCGGAGGCGACCGCATAGGCAAGCAGCGTTCTTTTCTGCATGGCGATCACCTGCAGTTTTCGGGCCAGGAGCGGAACGGAGCGCTCTGCAGGCAGGCGTTGTAGTAGCGGGGGTCATCGGAGACCTCGCGGCCGACCCAGTCGGGCTTGACGGGTTCCGCGTGCTCGTCGGGCAGCTCCACTTCGGCCACGATGAGCCCCTCGTTTTCGCCGAAGAATTCATCGATCTCCCAGAGACGGCCCGCGATTTCAACCTTGGTGCGGTTCTTGACGATGATCGGGCGGATCGCAAGCTTCTCGAGCATTTCCAGCGCGTCGGCGAAGGGAATCTCGTACTCGAACTCAAGCCGCGTGCAGCCTCTGGTGATGCCCTTCACGCACATGTAGGCGCGGTCGCCCACGGTGCGCACGCGCACGGTGCGCTCCTTGTCAAGCGAGAGGTACCCCTGACGGTAGGTGACGGCGGGGGCAAGACTGCGCCAGCCATCTCCCGTGACCAGAAACTTGCGTTCAATTTCCTCTGACATCTGCAAACTCCGAGACAACTCAGAGTGCGATTGTAGAGCGTTGAGTTATCTCACAGGCTTGATCCGCATTCCTCCCCGCATTAATGACATGGACCACCCTGATGCCCATCTTCCACCGCAGGTGGGACAATGGGGGTGTCAAATTCTCAGAAGGAGATCCATGTCATGGCAAAGTACATTAATCATCAAACGCTCGATGTCAACACTGAATACTCGGTGATCGGCCTTGATCTGGCTAAACACGACCTCTCTTTGGCAGCGATCTCTACCGATGGAGAGGTTTTCATCGTGGATCAGATGACGTACGCGGATTTCCTGGAGCTTGCGCATGGCCTCAGCCCGACTTTGTTCTCCATGGAGCCTTGCTGCGGCTTTTCCTACTTGAGTGCAGAACTCCAGTCCCTCGGGCATGAGGTCAGGGTAATCAGC
>Ga0265301_10003148_pt1 | contig 17825 bp, 17 predicted proteins | sample AusTroGonzalo_MG_2_FD_193488 | JGI IMG/M metagenome (GOLD analysis project Ga0265301, IMG submission 193488) | Bovine rumen microbial communities from tropical cattle in Woodstock, Queensland, Australia - Gonzalo_04 | ecosystem: Host-associated > Mammals > Digestive system > Stomach > Rumen ... | reverse complement strand
ATCGAAGCTTGCGAGCTTATTGATGTACTGTCCGATCTCATCACAGAGATGGAGGCATGAACTAGCTATGTCAGTAATACTACCTGAAAAATCTTCAGCTGTTCCTTCGTTGTTCTGTAAAGCTTCATAAACTTTATTATTGAAAGCATCCATTTGTTTGATGATAGAAACGAATCTTTCGAACATAGCCTTACGGATCTGAGCAAGTCCCTGCTTTTCATTAGTTTCACCAGCATCAATTGAATCCTGAGTATTGTCAATTGTTTCCTGGGTTTCTTCTGCGGATTTACCTTCGAAGTTTTCATCCTTTACAGCTTTATCTAAAGCCTTACCAGTATTAGCACTACCACCTGTGATCTTGTTGGAAAGTTCCTTAGCTGCTGCAGAAAGACCATTCTTTGTAACTTTGAATCTTTCCTTAACAGATGCAATATCATTTCCTTCAACATTCTGATTAGCCTGAGCCACTGTTGAAAGAATCTTGAAGATGTTTGGTGAACCATCTGGCTTATCATTGTTAAGATGTAAGAAGTCTGTAACTGCGGTTAATGATCCACACATATCACCAGCGAATCTTAACCAACCATCAGCTGTACCGAAAATACCTGTTGGATCATCTGAGATTTTAGTTGCTTTGTAACCCTGGCCTTCGAGAACCTTCTTTGTCTTATCAACATTCTTAAGGAATCCCTTAGTCATCTTATTGATTTCATGACCTATTCTCCAACCGAAGAATGTACCGGCTTTTCTGATACCGATTCTTGCAAGAGCTCTCTTAAAGAAGTTCTTAATACCTTCGATGATTGACTTGAAGAAATCACCGATAGATCCTTCCTGAATATACATTTCGTATTCAGGTAATACGTTTACATCAGCATACTCTAAGAGCATAGAAGACTTGGAGTAACCCTTCATGAGTTCCATACAAACTGAGAGTTCTGATTCTGTGACAATATCATCGATACTATCAATAGTATCTAACAATTGTGCATTGAGTTCTTTCATTTGTATTCTCCTTTCTTATGCAGCTGCAGCAGCTGAAGAATCAAGTGCAATCTGTTCATCGATAAATGATCTAAGAGCACCAGCAAGTTCAACTGCATATCCTATTTTAGTATTTAATGGAGCACATACCTTACTTTCAAGATTTGTAGAGAAAGTATCCTTTCCAGAAGCATCAACAGTTGATATATCAGTATTGTTGATCTTTGCAGTCATGACATCAACTTCTTTCTTGAAACGAGCGTTTTCTTCGTTGATGTTCTTGATGATCTGATCCATGTTTTCCTTAGGTGCAGACATCTTAGCAGATGCTTTAGACTTAACAACAGATTCAAGCTTATTGATAAGATTTGAAATTATTTCAGGAGTAACTTTAGTATTCTTATTGAATTCCTGAATAGCTGCTGTAGTTTCTCTGACGATTCTATCAATATCATAGAAGATTTCAGATCTGATGTGATAGTAACCGTCTGTGAAGTAGAATAAACCTTCGAACTTAGTATGACCATCAGCATCGATAAGCTTGCTATACTTACTCTTATTCTTAGGATCTGATAACCAGCCTCTGAAAAGCATGTCCATCATAACCTTAGAGTTCTCATCGTCATATACTCCAGCTGGTTCAAGATCAGCTTTCATATTGTTTGCGATATGTTCCTGACTGTCATTACCATAAAGAGCCTTAAGCTTGTTGAAGACCTTAATGTTCTTCTGCATAGCTTGCTGAAGCTTTTTAGTTTCTTCTCTAAGACGAGCAACTGCTTCTTTATCATTCTTATCCTTTTCAACTTCTTCAGCAGCTGTTTTAACTCCTTCAGCAGCTGTCCTAACTTCAGCTATACCTGTTTCAGCTTCTTTTTCTTCAGGAGCTTTTTCTTCAGCCGGTGTTTCTGCAGGAGTTTCAGCTGGTGTTTCAGGAGCTGTTGGTGTTTCACCAGTATCAGTAGCAGGTGGTTCTTCTACCTTAGCAGGTTCACCAGGTTCTTCTGTAGGAGGTATGTTTGTAGGATCCTGATCTGTGCTGTACTGACCAAATGTAGTATTAGCATCAGCAAGCTGTTCCTGACGATTGTTGATTGTGTTATCGAGTTCCTGTAAAGCTGCGAGAACTTCACCTGCTCCTTTAACAGTCTTAGTTGCATCACCATTCTTAAGTGATTCACCAAGATCTGAGAAAGCGTCCTTGATTGAACCCATAGCCTTGTCGAATCTCTTTCTCTTATGTCTTCTTCTTGAAGCCTTACGATGATCCTTACGAAGTCTGTGAAGCTTCTTGTCGATGTTACCGAAGAACTTACCGATTGCCTTGAAGAATGATGAGAATAATCCAGCGATGAATGAGAACGCTTTCTTAATTCCTCCGATGATTCCACCATGATGGCGATGTCCTTCCTGGAATATTTCGAACTCATTAACATTCATATCTTCTTGAGCAAATTCAGAGATTAATGCCATCTTAGCATATCCATTACCGATAGCTGTCATGACACTAAGTTCAGACTCTGCTATTACATCTTCGATATTATCGATAGAAGCTAACAGTTGTTTATTAAGTTCTGTCATTATATTTCATTCCTTTCATTGAAATAGATTATGTGTAACTCTTACGATATTTTATGAGTTACTAATGGGTGTAATGTACATATATAGAATGTTTCATTACAGGAACTGTTTCTTATAATAAATTAAATTACGGAGGTATGCATTATGCAAACACTTATAATTATCCTTTTAGGAACTACGTTACTTACATTCTTTATTGTCACTTTTGTATTTCATTTATTCTATAAAAGAATACTTGAACAATTACAGGTGATGGGACATTGGATTCATCTCATGCAGAAAGATATCAAAGATCTTAATATAGCTTATATTGATCTGAGACATGATTTCGATACTACTTATTCTTCTATATCTAAATTAAACAACAATGTTGCTGCATATTTAAATCAAGAAGAACAACGTAGGAATGAAACATTCATCATGCCTAAACCGGATCTTTCAAAAGTAATTGATGAATCTATTCGTGAACAGATTATCATGGAAGCTACTCTTGCTAAGGGAATGAGAATCCCTCAGATGGATCTTGTTCATCGTATTTCAGAAGCTATAGAAAAGACATATCCAAATGTAGATAAAGATTATCTTGGTAAAAAGATTCTTTGTAAAGTAGAAGAATTTAACGAAACAGCATATCAGAAATAAAACAAAGGGATAGGTGGGGGAGAAATCCCCCACCATCTCCACTATTGCTTTTTATTTAATATACGGATGCAAGCTCAGATTACTGAACGATACCAGCCTGTGAATCAGGTACGAGAGCAGAGTTCTTGCAGATTACTCTACCCTGGATACCCTGAATGCTGATTGTCTTGTACTGAGCTGATGTTGTCACGTACATTGCTGCACCGCCAGCATTGCCATCTGTATAAGCAGCATTTTCAGGTGAGTTAGTAAGGTGACGTGCAAATCTTAAGTGCTTATATGTTATATGGAACTTGTCCATAGGATAAGCAATGATCTTGTATACATATTCCTTAGACATCTGACCTACTGTAGCGCCATCCTGGTATGCAGGAATGAGTGTGTAAGCGTCTACACGGTTAGAAGCTACGACTCTGATCGGTACACTTTCATCTGTAAGTACACCGAATGCGTGGTTCATCTGAACGCCGCCGATTTCTGTTGACTTCTGAACAGTCCATGTAGTAAATTTGCTGAGGAGACGAGCACACTTCGGGTTGCAGTATACAACGAAGCCGAGGTTGTCGTACTTGCCCTTATCGCAGAGCTCATAGATTACAGACTGAATTGCATTGTGAATTGCATTTGTTCTGTATTCATATGGATCACCGGCGAAGTTTGGTGAGAGAGCTGTTGGCTTAAGGTCAGCGTATTCAGTTGTTACATATGTATCGAGAGCGAATGGATCTGAATCAGCGCCATCGTGCTTATCGAAGTCTTCTTCGAGGAAGTTTACGATGTATTCGTCTTCTACGAGTTCCTGGTTTGTAACAAGTTCCTGTACGAGACGTGAATAGAGGTTGAAGTTGAGGCTTGTGTTAGCTTCAGCAAAATCCTCTACAGTGAATGGTAACTGGAAGCGGCAACCATCAGAAATGAGGAACTTCTTAACTGATGGATGTTCTCTGAATCCTACAGTTCTGAGGTTGTTTTCATTTGAGATGTAACCGTTTACATAGATACCTGTGATGATACCGCATGAAGAAGCTGTTACTGTACCCTTAACGAAGTCAACAACACCTGAGAGTCTGTCGTTGATAGCAACTGTCTGGCCTGTTGGCTTGTTTGTTGTAGGATCAACGAGTGGGAGTGGCTTGTCTTCTGTTACGCCGCCGTTGAGGAATACACCGTCGTTCTGAACGTCGATTGAGATACCACCGAGTGGGAGACGAGCCTTACCTGTTACTGAAGGAACTGCTGGTGTAGCTTCCTTGTAGTATGTGTTAGCTGCCCAAGTTGGAGCTGAGCCGCCTGTTACTGGTGAATATGTGTCACCGCTCTTTGTGTAGTAGTCTGTGTAATTTGTAGACCAGTCTGCTGGTTCAGCTGTTGTAAGTTCATATGTAGCTGCCTGAGCTTCTGTTGTAACCTGAACATATTCAATGTTGAAGTCGTAAGAAAGTCTTGTTCTGAGGTTTGGTGTGATTGTTGTTGGCTGACCTGCGTCATCGAGAAGCCAGTTGAACATGCTGTACTTTCTCTTTGGAGCTGCCTGGATTGTAGAGAGCATAAGTGGCTGTGTATCGTTAAGACGGAGGCCCTTACCTGCATTGAAGATTTCCTTCCAGAGTGGCTTGCCGTTAGCGTCTTTTCTGAAGAATACAGCTGGTGTTTCCCATTCTTCACCTGTCTGGTTGTTTACGAGCCATTTTGTGAAGATACGCTGTTCGATATTTACGCTGTTTGCTGTCTGTACAGGAATAAGATCCTTACCGAGGAATCTTATATACTGCTTGATGATTGCTGGGAAGTCGAGAGTAGATAATGGGAGATAGTTTGCAACGTTGTAAGATTCTTGAATCATGAATGACTTAACGCCTTCATCCCATGACTGCTCGAGCTGATCTGCTACAGATTCAAGGTGAATTCTTTCAGCTTCTGAAGTTGTTGGATATGATCTGAGATCGTTGAGGATTGGGTTAAGAAGTTCTGTCTTATATTCCTGCATGATCTGCGGGTTGTCCATCATCTTCTTCCAGTCCTTGATAACATGAACATTACCAAACTTTTCCTGGATAGCTGTTGCAGCTTCTTCGAATCTCTGGTCAAATCCGTCTCTTAATGAATTAAGTTCTGCTTCACTTGCAGAGTTAATCATAGATACTTGTTCCTGAAACCATGTGCCATGGTTTGTAGATGTTCCATATGCCATAGTGATATTCCTCCTTGTGGAATTAATTTTTTATTTTATTAAAGAATCAACTTTTTTGTTTATCAAAGTTCTTCTTTAGATTCTTGTCCAATTCATCACAGATCATTGTGAAAAGAACATTAATATCATTATAGAACGCTAAGTTCTCTCCATATGTTCCGTCAATGAATTTCGATATTGCGTAATCCTTGCTCTTGTTGAGAGCAGCTTTTAACTTAGATATGTACTTGTTGTTTTCATCAACAACTTCATGAGATAGAACTGGAGTGATAGTTTGCATCGAATCAAGAATCTTTTCAATCTCGTCATTACGTGAACAAAGTTGTTCATATAACTTTTGATTCAGATGGTTATTAACCTTATCTGTTACAGATTCATCTTCGTTGTTACCTTCATTATCGGTAGCTTCTTCACCACCACCAGATTCATCACCCATGCCCATATCAGATGAACCATCGAATGATTCAAGATCTCCACCTACGTCACCGCCTTCATCAGTTGCTAACTCAGGTGGATTATCTGCACCATCATTAGAAGGTGTTGCTGAAGAGTCTGGTGCATCCATCGGTGGTTCTGATGATGCATCATTCCCACCATCGAAAGCGGCGAGTTCTGTTTCTGCTTCCATTATAAAGAGAAAAAGATTCTTCTCTCCATTTGTCATCAGCACACCTCCTTATCTGGAATATAGATTAGAATACTTGTTTAGAAGTCTTGATATGACCAGTCTTTGTAGCATCCTGAGTCATCATATGCTCCATCTTAGATTTAAGACGCATCATCTGCCACTTAGCTTTATTATCTCCACGCCTTTCTGCAAGTTCAATCTTATCCTGAAGGATTTCAATTTCAGTTGCAAACTCAGCTTGTACTTCCTTAGTTACTTTATCTTTCTTATGAACTTCACGTGCTACCATTAAAGCAGTCACGGCTGCACCAATATACATATTGATTGTCCATGCGATTGCGATTGCTCCAGTCTTAACACAGAATCGAGCGACCTTCTGTAACCAGTGACGATAACCACCGTTCTCAAGGATTTCTCCTTTAACTTCGTTGATATCTCGTTTGGAAAGAGAATCTAAAGCTTTCTTGATCGTGAGTTTAACTCGTTTGATCGGTTGTACAGATGCATTTACTGCATTCTTAGCCTTATCAATCTTCTTACGTTTTTTCCTGTCAACATCAAGAATATGAGTTGAAGTTTCTTCTTCAGGCATTTCGGCCTGTTGATTATTTTTAACAGTTCCCATTGAATCAGATAGGGGCTCTGCAACTTCCATAAGTGCAGTAAAGAATTCATTAACTGACATACCGTTTGAGAACGTATCCTTATTTTCATTATCCGAATCTTCTGAATCTAATTCTAATGAATTTTCATGATCAATCTTATCTTCGATTCGATCATCATGTTCACCATCATCAAATCCAAAGTCTTCGCCAGAGAAATCTGGAATGTCGTCAGCAGCAGAATCATTTTCACTCGGAGAAGTCATAGTATCTTCTTCTTTGTTGCTGTTATTATTACTATTGTTAGTCGGCTCTTCCAAGTTATCGAGTTCGTCATCAATTTGCTTTTGTAAGTTCTTAGGAATCGGAACTGGTTCTGGATCATTACTACGATTACCAACTTCAGTTGTTGACGAATCATTATTAGAATTCGTGTTTGTAATATTAACAGTCTTTCCAGAAGAAGAATCATTCTGAGTATTACCAGAATTCTTATTGAAAGAATTTGAGTAATTGTAATTGTTTGTGATATTGTAAACAACACCCTTACCTGATGCAGTACCATCTTCGAATCTGTCTTCATATCCTGTACCTAACATATCATCAACTGAACCAGAATCAAATGAATTGATCTTTTCATCAATTGAGTTAGCTAAGTCATCGAATGAGTTATCAGGAACTGGAGCCGTATTGTCAGGAACTTGTGCTTGAGATACTGTAATATCATCAGCATCCTTATCAGAGATATTTAATCTTTCTTTCATGTAGTCTGGGATATCACCCATTTCCATTTCCTGGAATACTCTTCCAACAGCAACCTGAGAGATCTTATTATTGTACATGAGATTTCCAAGAATCGAAAGTTCCTGATAAGCCATTTCCTGAAGTACATTTATATTCGTAATGTCGTTTGCATCAAAGTCTTTGTAAGCCTTTAATGTTTTATAAACATATTCCTGAACTTGTTCTGGTGTTTTTACTGAAGCATTATCGTCCTTCTTATCTGTGTCATACACTTTAGCAGAACGAGATGTCTTATTGATCTGAGCACGAATCTTCTTAACAAATCCATCTTCAGTTGGATACTTACTCTGTTTGATCTTTTCTGGAATAAGTGAATATAATCTGTCAAAGTAAATTCTTGAATCGAAGATGTTGAAGATTGTTAATAAAGTATTATTAGAAATCTTAGCATTCTTATTATTGAATAATTCGCATGTTAAGAAATCTTTGAGGAACTGAATTGTTCCTTCTTTATCAACTTTGAATGTGGAGAATAAATCATAATTGAAGAAACGAGTTCCTCCCTGATTCTTATCCTTGGTCTTGTTATATGCTTTCTCATAATCCTTAAGAAGTTTGATTGTATCTGCTTTGAGCTGACTCTTCTTTGGATTTAATAATACTTTATTAATTACGAATGGTGATCCTCCATCCATAATCAGATCAATTCTTCTCTGAGGTAACTTTGAAGTTGTGAAGATGTTCTTAAGATCTTCTGTAGATTCACATGCTTCAAGTGAATCGATGAATCCTTTAATTGCATCCTTCAGCTGTTTCGAGAGAATAAATTTATTTCCCTTTTCATCATACTTAATATGGATTGGTTTGATGTTGTTGATAACAGCTTCTGTTTTCTTGTCAGCTGCTGCTTCCATATGAATGATTCTTCTTCGTATTCTTCATTCTCATAATCAGCATCAGAAGTATCAACTACAACTTCTGCATTTTCCTGTTTATGATAATCTTTTATACGATCGAATTCTTCATCCTTATCAAGAGAACCCATATCGATGTATTCAACATTTGAGAATATTCCTTCGACATATTCATCAAGTGAGAATATTTTGAATTCTTCTTCTCCATCATATGAAAGATCGGAGATGTCGATTGGCTGAGACATCTTCTCTATAATAGTATGATACTTATCCGGATCCATGTAAAGGTCGAATGTATAAATTGCATTCATTAACTCTGAGAAAGAATCAAAGTTATCGGAAATAAATAACAGAGCTCTGTATCCGATATATGCATTTATTCTATCACTTATAGAGGATGACTCTAAACTCTCAAGATTTTCTTCACTCTCAAGAGTTTCATTTATAGATGCTAAACATGCATCAACTTTATCCTGATTATCAATCCATGATGGTTCTACATCATTGAGAAGATCAACAATATGACCAATTGTTGGATCAATATCAGTTTCGGATTCTATTGATGGAAATTCTTTAACTTGGAATTGTGAAGAAAAGAATTTGTTTATAGCATCTATGGTGATTTTGATATTATCAAAATATGCTTGTTTAATTATAATCTGCTGAGCCATAGACTATCAATTCCTTTCTGTATTACTTCAAGAATCCGTTGATAATTGAAATGGCTTCACGACGAATGTCTCCCTTTAACGGGATTCTCATCTTAGACATATCAGCCTGTTCGATGATAATGCTTCCTTCATGAATACCCATAATTTCTTCTGGAGAGATCATGAATGATTCACAAACGACTCTCATGTTTTCATCCTGTTCAGTACAATACTTTGCTAACTCCTTTAAGAAGATAACATTGCATGATTCCTGAATACGCTTGATATCAGCTTCAGCCTGCTGATGAGACGGGAAGTCAACTGCATCGGCTGTGATGAATTTTGTAACACGAATGTTTGCCTGTCCTGCTGGCGCATTTGGAATTGCTACACCAAGAACTCGAACTGAGTATGATGGGATAGCTCCGAGATCGATGATTTCAGATGAGTATGCTCTACCACTCTCAGTCTTAGGATGAGTTGTGATTTCACATGTCATTCTGTTATCAGCAAATACGTCATTATTTAAGAAATGACTTGTTCTGGTTGGTTCAGGAATTGTCATTCTGATATCAGAATATTCCTGTCCTTTGATATCCGGATTTGGGTGATTCCACTCACCTCTCCACTGATTGTTTCTCTTAAGAGTTGTGATACGTTCATCTCCTCTTACGACTGAAGAAACATTTCCCATATCGTAGTTACGATGCATACGATTGTAACAGCCGTATGTCTGAACTGTTGCTCTGAACTTTGCATACGGAAAACCATCTATAGTCTTGAGTACTTTAAGTTCACCCGGTGCAATCTCATTCATCGTAGGAGCTTCTTGAATAAAACAAGCAGTTTCGTACTTATTCGTCTGAGTTGATTTTAACATTTTAATTCACTCCTTTAATGTTTATTTACTCAGGTTTTACATCATTGATTTTATACATTATATATGTAGCAACCAAACAGATGTAAGCCCTCATTATACTTGGGTCTACATCATATTTCTGTGAGAACGGATCTATGATAGGTTTACCCTGGATTGCTCGGTCTACAGCCGTTGGGAAGTTTGATATTCTACCAACATATTTTGTGGTATTAATATCATTCAGAGTATTTCCTTCTTTGATGATAAATACATATAGTATGATATCAATCAAAGTACCGATGTCAGGATATTCAAATGCTTGTGCTAAATCATAAAGATCTTGACACTTGACATTTTTGTATCGAGCCATTCCTGCATAGAAATCTCCTTGTTTTGTATACGTCGGATCCCCATTACGAATTAAACGTAAAATGTTATCACGAATTGTTGAGAAGTTATTAATCTCGACATACTCAGTATTACCGTCAGTATCAGCACCAACCATATGTCCTTCTGCCATATCTTTACGGAATCTATCACATAAAGTTTTCATACTCTGATTGAATGATGATCTTAAACGATTCAAATATTCAACCATTGTTTTTGGAGTCATATTGATTGTGAGTTTAGTTTTGTAGAAACCATAACTCGTATCAACCATAGATCCAATCCAATTGATTATGTTTTCGGATTTTACCAATCCCCATGTTCCGTTAAGATTCATATAAGTATATGCCATAACAGATTCATTATAAACATGACCAAAGTATTTATTGAACATAAGATTGTAAATTGTCAGACCCGTCTGATGACGGGCTGAATCTCTGAGTTCTCTATCTAATATCATATCAGAATATGATAATACTACTGTATGCAGTACATTAGTTGGTGTAGAGTTGATTGTCTTAAAATCACTCATACCAACTTCTTTTAATACTTCAACAACTGTTTTCTTTAGTGATTGTAAAGAGAATCCAAATAACTTAATTACATTATCTACGTATAAACGTGGGAATGTAACAGCTTTAGTCGGATACTCTTTAGCCAACATTTCAGCGTTAACTTCAAGAAATTGATTCCCCAGTTTGATGTATTCGTTTCTACCTTCTGGAGTAGATAATACATCAATAACTGGGTTCACAATTGCTTCTCTTAGTAAATTATTTCGGGGATCTGTAACAGCTTCTTGGAATAATGAATATACTTCTTCTTCCGTGAATTCTTGTTCAGTTATAATCATAATGATTCCCCTTTAATAATTACTTTCTCTTCTTATTCTTCTTTGAACGTGGAGCTTCTTCAACTGGTTCTACTTCATCTCCACTAACTGGTTTTTCAACTGATTCTGATTCTTCTTCATCGGCTGTTACTTCTTCAGCTACAGGAATATCAGTTTCATCTTCTGTTTCTTCAGTAACTGGTTCTTCAACTGATTCCTCTACTGTAGGAGCTTCTTCAACTGTTTCTACAACTGGAGCTGGCTCTGCAACTGGAGCTGTTGTTTCAACCTTTTCAGCTGACTTTGAAGGAATTTCAATAACTTCCTTAGGTTCTTCATCTTCTGTCTTGAAGAAGCTATCAACGTTTGATGCATTGATAAGCATACCTGATTCAACAGAATAAACTCTGATTGTTGAGATTATAGCTAAAGCACGAATCTCCTGTTCAGTGAGTTCAATGTTCTTGATTGGAAGGAGCTTTCCACCGATAAGTGAAAGAGAACCTTTACCGTCGATATTTACTCTCATTTTTAATACCTACTTTCTTTAGAATTAAATGAATGATTGTCTCACATATAATCTATTGAGTTTATCATATGTGATTCCTATGATTGCATGATTTGTTTCAGAACCGTACGCAACACGTTCAGTTCCTCTTATATCAATAACCAGTGCATCAATTCCTTCAGATGTTTTATCGAAATAACAATTGTATGATATTCCAGTAATCTGAAGACGATTACATTGATCATTTAATTGAGTAATTATTTTAGCCGGAATATTTTTATCATCTGAGTATTCTAAGAGGTACTGTTCAATATCAATTCCTAAATCTGGAATAGAAGGATACTGTCCAGGTTTCATGAATAACAGAGTTAATATAGTATTGATACAGAGTTGGAATGTTGAAATGAGTTTTGGTTTCATATACTCATCAACATCTAAAACTGCATCATATCCCAAAGCCTGAAATGACTTTGGGAATCTGTTTGTTATTTCGGCTAAATGAATTCCTTGAGTATCAAGTGCCATTACTTAACACCCCCAATGGCTTTGCGGATTGTAGCTGTAGAATAATATGATTCTGATACTATGTCTGTCTTTAATCCCATAGCCATTAAAAGTATATCTGTTTTTAACAGTGTTGGTTTATCGTAATGATTTGTTTTGATATCTTCAAGACGGAATGAACCTGTCTCAGATATAGCCTGAAGCATATTGTCATATTCTGCTACGTTATCTCCACGAACACCAAGAATTTCTGAGATGATCTTATCTGCTCCGACACCTGCTAAAAGTTCATTCTCGATACCGGTTGTTGTACCACCACGAGATTCACCCTTAGCTGATCCTGACATTTCGTCTCTGTCTGTATCAGATAATGTATAACCAGTTTTCTTAGTAACCAACTGTTGTGGTCGTTTGATGTTCAACCAACCAACTAATACTTTTTCACGAGTACGAACTGGATGATTCTTATTACTTGAAACATGTGGAGTATATACATATTCGAATAATGGAATACCAACATACTCAGCGGCTTTTTCAACGTTTTCAAATTTGAGCTTACGTTTCTCATTACCGAATTCTTCAATATCAATTCTGATATTGGATTTGTCATCAGCTAAGAATGATTCCATCCAACGAGAAAACTCTTGATCACTCATTTTAGAAAACATTGATTTATACTTATTCAGGTTAACTCCAGAAGGATCAATGATAGATAATAACCCATATAGAAATTTCTCTATATTAGCACGTTTTTGTTTGACATCCATCTTTATCCCTCCTTATGTTTACTTTGGATTTTCAGCAGCTAACTGTGCTTCAACTTCCTTACAGAGTGTCTTGAGATCCTTTGTAAGATCAACGATATACGCATAGAAATCATTGATGCTTGTCTGAAGCTTCTTTACATAATCCTTTAAAGAATCATATAACGCTGTTTCATCTTTCTTGAATGACTTATCCTGGATTGTCTTAGCTAAACGCTTTCCATCAACCTTAGACATTAAGTCACCGAACTTTCTTGCTTCGTTTGAAAGATAATCTAAAGCTTGGATCTTTGTCTTACCTTTGATGCGTGGATTAGTTGTATCAATCTCCATTGTTAATCTTGAAAGAATGAACGTTGGAGAACCCTGATACTTATCATGGATATTCTTATACTTCTTATCTGATACAGCATTTTCTGCATCTTTAAGAGCAGACTGATAATTTAATTTATCAATTGAAGCAGCTGAGAATGCTTTCTCGAGAGCATCCCATGTTCGTTTAACTGCAGCAAACCAATTCCATGCTGCACATGCTGATGGATACATTTTATATTCTCCAGTTTCTTTAACTGGTTCATCTTTCTTAACCGGAGTATCAGCAGGTTCAGTTGTAGTTGGTGTAACTTCATCCTTAACTTTTGCAGGTTCTGATTTTGTTTCAGTTTCAGATGCATCATCAACTTCAGGAACCTTTCCAGGTACTTTCAGATTTTCAGGATTCTTATATAACTCTGCAAGCTGATCTTTGTTTGCTGCAAAGTATTTGTTAGCTGCTCTGTATTCAGGATGTGAGAATACATTCTTAACGACATTCCAAATACCCTTAACATTGATTGAGATAAAATCAGCAATCTTCTTTAAGAAGTTACCGATTAATTTGAAGATCTTTGTAATGAAAGATTCATTCTCTGTCTTAGGAAATTCTTTTGGAGCATCAGCAGTTGCAGCATCCGCTTCAACATACAAATTTGACTCCTGGAATACTGTTAAGCCTTCATATGATGGATCACCGTATTCCATGAATGTCATGACTTTTACATAGTGATTACATAATGCAGCACAACAATTGAGTTCTGATTCAAGAACAGTTGACTCAATCTCATTAATTTGAGATAACAATTGTTGATTCATTGTATTCATTATTTTTCATTCCTTTCATAAAAAAATTATTCTGGTCTATTAGTATCTGACTTGACATAATCATGCATGAATTCTGTATAATCTTTATCAAGAATCTTTATGTAATGAAGATTTGTTTCCTGACAAAGATTACGAGCTGCTGCATCTTTCAATGCTTCAATTTCACGATTATGTTCCATATAAGATGAATTGAAATTACCCTGTTTAATTTCAACAATTAAACCGATTGATGGTAATTCAAAATCTGGTATATAGAAATGCTCAGAACCATCTTTCCAATTGTAACGTATGATATGTGGGGATGGAGCAAGTATGTCATCCGGATCCCAATTCAAACTCTTAAGTTTATTCATGAAATCCTCTTCGTATGTTCCGATAATACGGAATGTATGAGTATCATCCCAAACATAATCTCGAGCATTTGGATGAGCATTAATCATCTTCTCTTGATACTCTGGATCATCCAAGAGATGTTCTTTACCGTATTTATCTTTCATACGACCTTTAACAGTTTCGACATACTTTTGTTTACATTTATCTGAACAGAATCGTGCATACTTAAGCGTTGCTGTATTGAATGGAACATTGTTACTGTGACATTCAGTACATAATCTTCCCATTGGTTTATTCACCATTAAAGAATATGCATATTCTAATGGGACTTCTACGTCTTCAGGTACTTGGTCATTATGCTCTGTAACAACATGTCTACAATAGATTTGTTTCTCATTCGTGACGAAGTTACAGAACACACATTTACGATTTCGCATATGTTACCTCCTTCCTTAACATATTTAAAGTGACGTTCATACTATATAAGTACAAAAAATAAACAAAAAATACAATCCCGGTTGCCCGGGATTGTATAAAGAATTGATTGATGTTGCTTAAGCTAAGCTTATCTGAGAACTGTAGCCTGGAAGTGGCATCTAAATACTTCAACTAATGATCCTGTATCGATTATAGTTTCGAAGCCGTACATATATTCGTTGCCTACCCATTCGTAAGTTACATTGTAAATGTACTTTCCGTCTTTTGAAGTTATCGGATTCACCTTAACGTTTCCTTCTTCATCGACTTCTTTTGTGAACTTAGCACCTCTGAGCTGGTGCTGTTTAGCGCCTTCGATAAGAGCTTTGCTAAGGCAGTCGAAGATGCTTGGTTCTTCCTTGAAAGATTTGATCTCGATGCCACTGTAAGTCATTGTAAAGACTTTCTTACGGCCGGCTGGGTCTTCTACATATACAGCTTCCTGACCTGAAAACTGTTCTGCTCCTGCATATGTGTCTGTATACTCCATACCTGGGAAGTCCTTATCGGTGTATGAGAGTGTCTTGTTTCCATCGGCATCTTCGACATATTCAGAATCGCTACCATAAGCATTCTGCTTAGCTTTACTTATGAATATCTTTACGTCTTCATCAGGGTCTGTGCCTTCAACCTGGTGATATGTATACGGAAAGATCATCTTGTTTATTACCCAACGATCTTCCCTGTCTGGAACACCATCCTTATCGGCACATACCAGAAAATCACCCTGAGTTGCTCTGAGTTCAACACCCCAGCTTGTCTTGACTATACATGGACCTTTGCATTCTTCAGCCCAGATGTAGCCGCCATCAGGTCTTGGGTTAACGAAACCGGTATCGCCGATCTTAAGATCCTTACCTTCAAAGGCTGAGCAGTCATATTTCTTTAACAGCTGTGCCATTGTTATTGGCCACTTTTCACCTGCAGTTCCTGTGAGCACTACACAATGTGCTTCATCTGTTACCGCTGTTGACTCCTCCAGGAAGTTAAATATTTTTCTTCCCGGTTCAACAATTTCGAATGCAACCTGATAGTCTGTGCGTTTACTAAATTTTTTCATTGTTGTTTACCTCCGTAATGAATGAATGAATATAAAAGTGTTTAATGATTATTAAATGATTATTTCTAATCATTCTATTTAATTATATAAATATAGAAAATAGAAAAAATAGAAATAAAAAATACACCCTCCCGAAGGAGGGTGTAAAAGGTTTTATATATTTTTTGTTAAGAATTCTTCCATCTCTTCATATGCTTTTATCTGTAATGGTAAAGGGACATTTTTCATCAGGTATTTCCCATTCTCATCAAGAAACATTGATACGGCTAGTTTTAAAGTATTTAGTGAATGAGGTGAGCGTTCCCTTAGAACTCGAAATAAGTCATAGTATGTCGGGTGGGTTCGTCCTGATCCTATAACCATACACAAAGCGCTTCCTAATTCAAATTGAGCAAAATCAATTTCATCACGATTCCAAAAACCATCATACTGTGACGGAATGTTATGGATATAATAATCAACCGCTGATTGAGCCCGTTCACAAACAGTATCCCACGTTATTTTATTTTCTTCCATAATATCCTCCTTACTGTTTAATGTATTTTGGTATTTTTAAGTTTAAGAACGCCATAGCTGAAGAAATGTCTACACATTTTCCTACAAGCTTTATTACGTCATTAAGTATGTCAACGTTATACTCGTCAGCAATACAGATGATATTATTCACAACCCCATCGTCAATTATGAGTTTGAAACATTGAATCATTTCGTTCTCATCTAAGAACTTATGAATTTCTGTTTCGTAATTGTCTGTGAATGTGCATCCGTATGCAGCCATGACTTCCATAACTCTAACTGATACTGGATTGAGTGTTTCCAGCATGTTAGCATTTTTGGAAAGATCATTAGCTGTAGATGCAAAAGCTAATGAATCAGAAGAATATGTTTTCTTCTGATTTGTCGTTACGGTAATTGGCATATTATTTACCTCCTTAGAGATTGGAATTCTAAACGTCTTTTTTATATGATGATGCTTAGAATTCGATTTGAATTCAAGAGAAGTCATGTAGTCTCTGGATACTGATCCATCTTCTTCTACTTTATCTTCTCTTGATGGTATTCCATCTATGTAATTGAAAACACTCATTTCTTTTCACCCCTATATGTAAAAATTTATTTATTTGGAGTTATGTAGAAAAATGTTTTCATTACAAGAAAACAAACATTGAATCAACCTAATCATCAATGTTGTTTTCATCAGAATCAGATTATGCTCTTCGTCTTATTAGATGAAGAATCTTCTGATTCTGTGAGTATGAGTATGACCACCCATTTCCTTTATGAGCTCGCGTTCGATACCGTGACGTGCATGCTTGTTGAATCTTTCCATCTTCATTGAATCATTGATTGTCTTGATGATTTCCTTGTAGTCTGGATTTCTTTCAATAACTCTCATTACCTTGTTGAATGTGTATTCAGAAAGGCAGATTGTTGTGATGCCGTCTGCAATGCTCCAGAGTCCTGTTCCCCATACAGGGATCATCTCAATCTGGATTGATTTGCTAAGTCTGAATATTGTTCTCTGAGGAACCTGTGGCTGCTGCTGTTCTTCAACCTTTTCTTCAGCTGGCTTTGTGCATGCGTTTGGTGTAGGTGTTGGTGGTTCTGGGCTTGAAGGTGCTGCTGCTGTAGCTGCTGCTTTTGTTTCTGGCTTTGTTGCTGTTGCTGTTTCAGCCTTTGTAGCTCCTGTACCTGTTGCTCCTGTTTCCAGCTTTATTGATTCAGCCTTTGTAGCCTTCTTTGTAGCCTTTGGTGCAACTTCCTTAACTTCTGCCTGAGCCTGTGTGTTGTTTGTTTCGTTCTTTTTCATAATTACTACCTCCATAGTATTATTAAAGATTTGATGATATTGTTTATTAAATATTCATTTCTGAATATTCACAATAATAATATATATATGAATTTTAGAAATAATAGAAACATTACAACATCCTCGTCATTTTTATATGATGATGAATTTAGTTTCAGAAGAAAAAACAAAACCTAGAATGATGGGTAATCAACTAAGTTTTGTTTTCTGGATTA
>Ga0265301_10003147_pt1 | contig 17835 bp, 14 predicted proteins | sample AusTroGonzalo_MG_2_FD_193488 | JGI IMG/M metagenome (GOLD analysis project Ga0265301, IMG submission 193488) | Bovine rumen microbial communities from tropical cattle in Woodstock, Queensland, Australia - Gonzalo_04 | ecosystem: Host-associated > Mammals > Digestive system > Stomach > Rumen ... | reverse complement strand
CTTGGGTGTAAAGATTACAGGTGCCGGTTTCCCGGTCTATAAGGGAAAAGGTGCCAAACTGCAGCGCGCCCTCATCAACTATTTCCTGGACCGCAACACCGCAGCCGGATACAAGGAGGTGGAGCCGCCCGTGATGGTGAATGCCGCATCGGGTTTCGGCACCGGCCAGCTGCCGGACAAGGAAGGCCAGATGTACCACGCCAACCTGGACGATTTCTATATGGTCCCTACGGCCGAAGTGCCTGTGACCAACATCTTCCGGGACGTGATTTTATCGGCCGACCAGTTCCCGCAGAAGCTTACGGCCTATACGCCCTGCTTCCGCCGCGAGGCCGGTTCCTACGGCAAGGACGTACGCGGCCTGAACCGCCTGCACCAGTTCGACAAGGTGGAGATCGTGCGGGTGGAGAAGCCGGAAAACAGCTATGCCGCCCTGGACGAGATGGTAGCCCATGTGGAAAGCCTGGTGAAGGAACTGGGCCTCAAGTATCGTATCCTGCGTCTTTGCGGCGGCGATATGAGCTTTACATCGGCCATTACCTACGATTTCGAGCTTTGGAGCGCAGCCCAGGGCCGTTGGCTGGAGATTTCCTCCGTGTCCAACTTCGAAAGCTACCAGGCCAACCGCCTCAAGTGCCGTTATCGTGACGAAGAAGGAAAGATGCAGCTCGCTCACACCTTGAACGGCAGTTCCCTGGCGCTTCCGCGTGTGGTGGCAGCCCTGCTGGAGGACAACCAGAAGGACGGTTACATAGAGATTCCCGCCTGCCTCCGTCCCTACACCGGCTTCGACCGCATTGACTGACGAAAGAATCATACTCGGCATTGACCCCGGAACCCAGTTGCTGGGATTCGGGGTCATCCGTGTATCCGGCAAGAAGGCGGAGTATGTGGACATGGGTGTGCTGGACCTCAGGAAAGAGGCCGATGCTTATGCCAAGCTAAGCGCCATCTACGACTGCATCTCCCAGGTGTGCAAGTCCTATCATCCCACGGAACTGGCCATCGAAAGCCCTTTCTACGGGAAGAATGCCCAGGTGGTCCTGAAGCTGGGACGGGCACAGGGCTCGGCCATCATCGCCGCCCTGGAATATGGCGTGCAGAGCGTGACGGAATATGCCCCGCGAAAGGCCAAGGAGGCCATTGTGGGCAACGGTGCCGCCTCCAAGGAGCAGGTACAGTTGATGCTGGAAAAGACCTTGGGCGTGGAACTGGAATCCAAGCATCTGGATGCTACGGACGCCCTGGCCATCGCCCTTTGTCATCACTACCAGACCTCCAGCCCCCTGGCCTCCGTGAAGGGTAAGGCCGGATGGGAGCAGTTCGTGAAGGAGCATCCGGACAGAATCAAATAATTTTTTAAATTATTATTAAACTTTTGCCCAGACCCGGTGTCTAAGACATCGTGATTTGGTAATAATATTTATGGTACGTAAAATCTTCTTGGCCGTTTTCGGTCTGTTTTTATCCCTGGCACTGAATGCCCAGAATTACAAAGTTACCCTGAAGCTGGCCGACTCCATCACCGGTGAACCGGTGGGTTTCGCCACGGTTTCGTTCACCCCGGAGAGAGGCTCCGCCAAGTATTCCCTCTCGGATGCCGAGGGAAAGGCAACCTTGGACAAGGTACGTAAGGGCAAGTACGTCCTTAAGGCCGAACTTCTTGGTTATCTTCCTTATACGCAGGAAGTTACCGTGGAAGACAAGGATCTGGACCTGGGTACGCTCAAGATGGATCTGAACCAGGAGGAACTGGATGCTGCTTCCGTTTCCGCTACGGGTAACCCCATTATCATTAAGAAGGATACGGTGGAATATAACGCCTCGTCCTACAAGATTACCGATGAAAACATGTTGGTGGACCTGCTCCGCAAACTCCCCGGTATCGAGGTGGGTGACGACGGTTCCATCACGGCCAACGGAGAATCCATTACCAGAATCACTATCGACGGCAAGACCTTCTTCCTGGACGACCCGCAGGTGGCCACCAGCAACCTCCCCGCCAAATTGGTGCAGAAGGTGAAGGTGATCAAGAAGAAGAGTGAGCAGGCCGAATTCACCGGCATCGACGACGGCAATGAGGAGACCGTGATCGACCTCACCGTGCAGCCCGGTATGATGAACGGTGTGTTCGGTAACCTGGTGGCCGGCGGCGGTCACGATATCCCGTCCGAGTATAATACCCTTAACGACTGGCGTTTCCAGGCCAACGGAATGGTCGGCCGATTCACCGATAACAGCCAGCTCTCCATCCTTGCCAATGCCGGCAACGGCCCCCGTGGCGTGGGCTTCAACAACTTCTCCGGCGGTATGATGGGTGGTATGATGGGCGGCATGGGCGGTGGCGGCATGATGGGCGGCGGCATGGGCGGCGGCGGCATGATGGGCGGTGGTGGCATCACCACTTCCTGGATGGTGGGCGCCAACGCTTCCATGGACTTGTTCGACGGAGATATGGAACTGGCCGTTCCTTACCAGTACCAGGGTTCCGTGAACAATTCCGCCTCGGATATCTATAAGGAGACTTATGTCGCAAAGGATAACACCCTCATTTCCAAGACCTTAAACGACAATGACCAGAGCACTTGGGGCCACTCCATCTCCATGCGTATGGACCATAAGTTCTCCGACAACACTTCCCTGATGATCCAGCCTCAGCTGAACTTCGGCGGTGGCGATTATATTCAGCGCTCCCTGGTGGATACCTGGCGGAACTCCATAGGTGACGACACCCGTACCAACGACAACTGGACCCTCAACAGCGGCCTTAACAAGAACCTCACGTTCAGCGGCCGTGGTATCTTCCGCCAGCGTCTGGGAATTCCTGGCCGTACCCTGTCCCTCAACTTCAACTGGAATATCCGGAACAACACGATGGACGGTTACAACCAGTCGCTCACCAATACCTATGGCCTTGTCAACAATACGACGCTGGTGAACCAGCGGATAGACCAGACCCAAAAGAGCCAGACCCTGGGTGCCAGCCTGGTATATACGGAACCGTTGGGCAATAACTTCTATGTGGAAGGACGGTATCAGGTTAACTGGAGCAATTCCCTTACCGACAAGAAAGCTTATGACAGCGGCGATCCTTTCAATTATAATAGCAGTTCTGTCATCCGTGAGCTCTCCATGGGTTATAATCCTTCCGGTGAAAAGGAAAACGCCACCTACAGCAACAACGTTATCAGCCGTAACCTGAACCAGACCATCGGCCTTGCGTTCATGTACCAGGAAGACTGGATCCGTGCCCAACTGGGTGCCCAGGCCATTCCCACCCGTCAGTACAACCTCACCAACGGCAAGGAGTACGATCCGGGTACCATCTGGAACTTCGCTCCCCGGGCCATGCTCATGTACGACTTCAACGAGAATGCCAATATCCGCATCAACTACAACGGCCGCAGCGGCCAGCCTTCCACCAACCAATTGAATCCGGTGCTGGACAACACCAATATGCTTTCCCTCACTTTGGGTAACCCGTATCTGACTCCCTACTTCAACCATAATGTGCGTCTGGAACTGGAGTATTCCAACCGGGCCACCTTCTTCACCGCCCGCTTCAACCTGAACGGCGGCATGAACCAGAACCCTATTTCCAACGCCAACTGGTATGATGTCGGTGGTCGTCAGTATTCTTTCCCGGTGAACGGCAAGAACACCTATAACGGTGGCGGTTCCATTATGATCAATGCTCCTATCGCCAAGTCCAATTTCTCCATTTCCAATATGATCAATGTGAACTACAGCATGTCCAGCAGCTATATTGGAAACGGTAACCTGGATATGGACAGCTATTTCAAGACGGAAGGTGAAAAGTTGTCTTTCGACTATGAAGCTTTCCACAAGTACTATTTCGAGGATAATACTGCCCAGTGGGAGAAGGATTTCCTGGCCAATGATACCCGCACCCTTACGCTCATGGAGAATTTCACGGGTACTTACCGCTCCGATGACGTTGAGGTACGCGTAGGTTTCCGCACCAATGTGCGCAAACCCTGGTATACCGTTCAGGAAGCCGTGGCAGCCACTTGGAACAATGCCGTAACCGGTTCCTTCATGTGGACCGTAGGCAATACGGGTTTGAGCATCAATACCGACGGTAACTATCGCTGGTACAAGGGTTATACCACCGAGCAGCCTTCCGAGTTCATCTGGAATGCCTCCATCTCCAAGACCATCCTGGGCGGGCAGGCTACCATTTCCCTGCAGGCCAATGATATCCTGGGTCAGTCCAGGGCCTTGAGTGTTACCAATGCCGACAACTACTATCAGGAAAGCAACAACCGCACCCGTCTGGGCCGGTACATTATGCTCAACTTCTCCTGGCGTTTCGGTACCTTCGGCGGCGGCCGTGGCATGTTCGGCGGCATGGGCGGTGGCCGTGGAGGCCGTGGTGGTGGCTTCGGTGGCGGCCGTGGCGGCGGCTTCGGCGGCGGCATGGGTGGCGGTGGTTTCCGTCCTCCGATGTAATAGAGCGAAATGCTTGATAAATAACCAGTTAGAATGTGCTCCCTGTGATTCTGGTCACAGGGAGCTTTTGTTAAATAGCTGATAATTAGGCTATAAGCTTTGCGTATAGTTCCGCCATTTTTCTATCAGGGCGGACATATCCTCCGGGAGGGCGGCTTCGAAGTGGAGCCGCTCTTTCGTTACCGGATGGGTGAAGCCCAGGGTTCTGGCGTGCAGGGCCTGCCGTGGGCACAGGGCAAAGCAGTTTTGGATGAACTGCCGATACTTGGCGTAAATGGTTCCCTGGCGGATTTCAGAACCGCCATACCTTTCATCGTTGAAGAGGGGATGGCCGATGGAAGCCATGTGCACGCGGATCTGGTGCGTACGGCCGGTTTCCAGCCGGCACTCCACCACGGTGATGAAACCGTAGCGTTCCAGTACCTTCCAGTGGGTGACGGCCCACTTGCCTTTCTCCGGATCGTCATAGACCTTGAAGCGCAGGCGGTCGTTCGGGTCCCGGCCGATGGTTCCCTGGAGGGTGCCTTCGTCCTCGGCCAGGTTGCCCCAGACCACGGCCGTGTAGATGCGGTCGATGGAATGGACGAAGAACTGGTCGGCCAGGTTCAATTGGGCGGGGGGATTTTTGGCCACTACCAACAAACCGGAGGTGTCTTTGTCTATGCGGTGCACCAGCACACCCATCCTTTCGTCTTCGGCATCGGCCTCCTGCCTCAGGCCCAGGTGGAAGGCCAGGGCGTTCACCAGCGTGCCGTTGTAGTTGCCGTGTCCGGGGTGCACCACCATGCCGGCCGGCTTGTTCACCACCAGCACGTCTTCGTCTTCATAGACTATGTCCAGGGGAATATTTTCCGGAAGAATCTCCAGCCCACGGCGCTCGTAGGGCATCACGAACTTGATAACGTCGCAGGGCCGGACCACATAGTTGGCCTTTACGGGAACGTCGTTTACCAGCACATAGCCCAACTTGATAGCCTGCTGCACCCGGCTCCGGGAGGTGTCCTCCTGGTGCTCTGCGATAAAGCGATCTATACGGACAGGTTCTTGACCTTTATCGACCAAGATGCGAAAATGTTCAAACAGATCGTCATTGCCGGCCTGACCGGCAATCTCGTCTGACCCACCATCCTCCCCACCTACTTCTTTGAGGGGGCTCTGCCCCCTATTATCCCCCGCGGCCTCCGGCCGGCCGCTCTGCAGAGCGGCTGGGAAGTCCTTCGTGGCACGGTCCGGTAGGATCATTGGGCAGGAAGTTTGGAAGTGTCCAGGGTAAGTTGGATGTTGATGGCTGTTCCCAGGGTCTTGGAGGCGCCCAGGGCATCCTGCTTATAGACCACGGCATTCACGGAATCGGCATAGGTGCGGATGCCTTCGTCGAAACGGACCCGGCCCACATTCAGGTAGCGGTCGTGCAGCACATCCACGGCACGGACATATTTCATGCCGATGAGGCGGGGCACTACCGTCGTGCTCTCTTCACTGCCCAGACCCACGGTGAGGTCTATGGGGGAGCCGCTCACCACCAGGTCTCCGGCCTTCACTTCCCGGCCGTTAAGGGTTTGTCCCAGCACATTGTTGGTGGCTATGTCCTTCACATAGTTAAGCTTGCCAAGGTCCAGCCCTCGGTTCTGGAGTTCTGCGCGGGCTTCAATTACGGAATAACCGTACAGGTTGGGCATTACCACCTTGCGGGGCACCACCGAATTGATGGTGAGGAAGATGCTGCGGCCTTTCTTCACAGTGGCACCGGCCTTGGGCTGTTGCCGATAGACAACGCCCGCACCCAGCCTGCGAACAAAGACGGAGTCCACCACTTTCACGCCCACGTGATTGTCCGAAGCCAGTTTTTCCGCTTCCGCTACGGTGAGGTTGGTGAAATCCGGTGCCGTGACGGTTTTTCCGTGCCGGGTGATGAGGTTGAGGCCGATGGAAGCCAGAACCACCAAAACCACAAGGAGGACTGCTGCCGCCAGGATATTCTTGAGAATCCATCTGTCTTTGAGTGCCATACTTCCAGAATCGTTTTGTATTCTGCGAAGTTACGAAAAATAATTCATAACTTTGTATTTGTCATTCTGAGCGAAGCGAAGAATCTATATGAGAAAGCCCTCATTCATATTCCCGGCCCTTTCGCTGGCCTTTGTGGTGCTCATGAGCCTGACGTGGCTGGTTCCGCATATGGGCTGGACTGCGCTCATCGGCCTGCTTCCGCTGCTCATTATGGAGCGACTGGCGGCACAGGAGGGGAGAAAACACTTCTGGTGGTGGCATTACGGCACTTTTGTGCTCTGGAATGCCGTAACCACCTGGTGGGTAGGGGAGGCCACGGTGGGCGGTGCCGTCTTTGCCATCCTGGCCAACTCGCTGCAGATGTCGCTGGTATTCGGTTCTTTCCGCTGGGTGAAACGCCGTCTGGGCGGAGTGCTGCCGTATATCTTCTTGGCTGCTGCGTGGATGGCTTGGGAGAAGTATTACCTCACGGTTGCCGAAATCTCCTGGCCCTGGCTGGTGCTGGGCAACGCCTTTGCCGATACCACTTCGCTCATCCAATGGTACTCTGTTACCGGCCATCTGGGCGGTTCCCTCTGGGTATGGCTCAGCAACCTTTCCCTATTCGGCCTTATGGTGGCCCTGTCCGACGGCCGCATGGCCCGATGGAACGGGAAAGCCCGCCTAGCCGCCTTCGCAGGTACACTTGTAGCTCTTTTCGGGCCGATGGTCTTGTCCTGGTGCCTTTCTTACGAGACTTCCGGCCCTCGGTTGAAGGTGGTTATCGGCCAGCCCAATTACGACCCTTACGAGAAATTCCAGTCCCTTTCGCGCGAAGAGCAGGATATGCGTTTCCTGGACCTTCTGGAACAGGCCGACTGGGCCTCCGGGGTACCCGCGCTGGTGCTGGCTCCGGAAACCTTCACTTCCCGGGTATATACGAATGATGTGGCCCGGCACGAGACATCCCTTCGTTTCCAAGCGTTCCTTCAGCGTCATCCGCAGGCTACGCTCCTCTTTGGTGCGTCCACGCAGGAACCGGTGCTCTCCTATTCCCAGCCACATCCCTGCGCCTTCGACTTGGGAAAGGAGGCCGACGGGAAAACCTTCTGGATGCTCCTGCACAATTCGGCCATTATCACGGATACATCGGCCCGATACCAACTTTTCCACAAATCCAAACTGGTGGTGGGCACGGAACTCACTCCTTATCCCAGGTTCTTTATTCCCCTTGAAAAACTCCTCAATCATGGGAATTACCTTATGGCCAAAGACATCGGCCAGAAGGAAATCTCTTGTCTAAAGATGGGGGAAATACCTATTGGCACAGCTGTCTGCTATGAGTCAGTATATGGCGAGTACTGCACGGGTTATGTTCGGAAGGGAGCGCAGCTCCTGACGGTCATTACCAACGATGCCTGGTGGGGGAATACGCCCGGATACCGGCAGCATCTCAATTACAGCCGTCTCCGCGCCATTGAAACCCGCCGCTGGGTGGCCCGCTGCGCCAATACAGGCATATCGGCCATCATTGACCCTTGCGGGCACATTCTGCAGCGCACTGCCTGGTGGGAACCGGCCCTGCTGGAAGGGACGGTACAGCTTTCCACCAATCAGACCTTCTTCGTGCGCAACGGAGACATCGTGGGCCGCATTGCCGTCTTCCTTTTCGGGCTGCTGTTACTCGCAGCCCTGTTCCGGCCCCGTCGTTAGAAATAGCGGTATTGCTTATAAAACTGATAGTCAGTTACTTATAACAATACCCTGCTGCACTCTGACAGCAGGGTATTTATGCAATTACTTGATTGATAAACAATTACGCAGATCCCAAAAAAGGAGATAAGTTTACTCCAACTTATCTCCTTTTTCATTAAACAATTCATTTTGCAGGACGGTGTAGTCTGTACTTTCCTCAACCTCCAGTTTAATCTTGTAGCGTTTGCGCCACTTGGAAATGAAGGAGTTGAACAGGCCCCGTTTCAGGTAGGCACCCAGGATGGGGCTGGTTTTCAGTACAATGGACCGGATACCCTTCTCAATGGAATAGAAGGCGATTTTGCGCTCAATTTCTTCGTCAATCACCACGCTGGAGTGAATCTTGCCGGTGCCGTGGCACACGGGACACTGCTCCGAGGTGTTGATTTCGGTGACCGGCCGGATCCGCTGGCGGGTAATCTGCATTAGCCCGAATTTGGTGAGCGGCAGCACATTGTGCTTGGCCCGGTCGTCTTCCATCAGTTCTTGCATCAGTTTGAAGAGGGCGTTCTTGTGCTCGTTGCTCTCCATGTCTATGAAGTCCACAATCACAATGCCTCCCATATCCCTGAGCCTTAGCTGACGTGCAATCTCTTCTGCGGCAATCTTGTTTACCTCGAAGGAGTTCTCCTCCTGGTCGGCGGTCTTGGTGCGAATGCCGCTGTTTACGTCGATTACGTTCAACGCTTCCGTGGTCTCGATTACCAGATAGGACCCTGCCCGCATGGGAACCACCTTGCCGAACGAGCCCTTGATCTGACGCGTGACCTCGAAATGGTCGTAAATGGGCTGTTTGCCTTCGTACAGGTGGACAATCTTTTCCTGCTCCGGGGAAATCAGGGAAACGTACTTCCGCGCTTCTTCGGCCACCCGTTCATCATTGATCCAGATATTGGAGAACGAGTCGTTGAGGAGGTCCCTCAACACGGTAGTCGTTTTGCTGTACTCCGTAAAGAGCAGCTTTACGGTCTTGTCCTTGGCAATCTTTTTCCAGGAATCCTCCCACTTCTGAATCAGGGCTTCTGTTTCGCCCACCAGCGTGGCTGCATTCTTGCCTTCGGCGGCGGTGCGGATGATGGCTCCGTAATTGGTGGGGAGGATACTCCTTACCAGGGTTTCCAGTCTACGTTTCTCTTCCTTCGAGGCAATCTTCTGCGAGATGGATACCTTTTCCGTGAAGGGGAGAAGTACGATGTTACGTCCTGCCAATGAAATCTCAGCTGTCAGTCGCGACCCTTTGGTGGAAATCGGCTCCTTGACTATCTGGGCTATGACCATTTGTCCGGGGCGGAGGATTTCTTCAATCCGGCCTTCCTTGGGGAGGGCGTCTCCGATCTTAATCCTGGAATACAAATCCTTCAGGTTCGTATTGCCGTTGGATTCCCGCACAAACTGGTCGAAAGCGGGGAAATAAAGTCCCAGGTCCAGATAATGGATGAAGGCTTCCTTCTTGTCTCCGATATCCACAAAGGCAGCATTGAGGTTCGGGAGAATCTTCTTTACCTTTCCCAGATAAACGTCTCCTACGGTGAACTTGTTCCCAGTGCTGGACTCCGTGTTGTACTCTATCAGCCGGTGATTCTCCATCAGGGCGATATGTACTTCCGTTGACGTTACGTCAACAATCAGATCCTTGTCCGGTTTCTCAGACTCCATTGGAATAATGTTTTACAGGAAAAGGGCCTGCGTTTTAATCCGCAAGCCCTTTGTTTCCGAGAAGAAGACTTTTTTACTTCTTCTTGTGGCGGTTCTTGCGCAAGCGTTTTTTACGCTTGTGCGTAGCCATCTTGTGTCGTTTATGCTTCTTACCGTTAGGCATAATGATGAATGATTAAAAAGTTACTTCTCTTTTACGGCGTTAACGAAGCTCTTGGCCGGCTTGAAAGCGGGAATATCGTGCGCAGGAATGGTCATAGTGGTCTTGCGGGTGATATTGCGGGCGGCCTTCTGGGCGCGGTGCTTGACGATGAAGCTGCCGAAGCCACGGAGATAGACCGGGTTTCCAGCAATGATGGAGCCCTTAACAACTTTGGTGAATTCCTCTACTACAGCCAATACCTGTACTTTCTCGATACCGGTGGTTTTTGCCACTTCATTAACAATTTCAGCCTTAGTCATAATTTTATAGTTTTTGTTTAGCGTTCTGTTTGAAAGCGGGGACAAATTTAGGTATAATATTCCAATCTGCAAAATAAAACCAGTAAAAACACTCCAAATAATAAGGCAGTTAGGTCATTTTGGAAGCTTGGCACGGAGATTGACAATATAGTGTGCCGGACTCTTGTCTCCCGATGAACTGACAAATTGTCAGCCCGGACTTGTTGCCCCTTTTTTAAAAGACAGTTACCATTTTTATAATATGAAGGTTAACAATTTCAACGGAATGTTTTCCCCCGCCGGGGTAGAAGTGAATATAATGCCCGTAATGGGCGAAGCGGTTTCCACGAAGGTGGACGAGAAAGAGCTTCCGGAAGCCCTTCCCATCCTGGCCCTTCGCAACGCTGTCATCTTTCCGGGAACGGTTTTCCCGGTGACGGTGGGCCGTGAAAAGTCCATCCGCCTGGTCTCGGAGGTGGAGGGCGGGAACGGCTGGCTGGGCGCGGTTCCGCAACTGGATGTGGCCGTGGAAGACCCCGATGAGGCCGATCTGTACACGAACGGAACCCTCTGCAAGGTACTCAAGACCCTGGAAATGCCGGACGGCTCCGTCACGGCCATCCTGCAAGGTATGCGTATTCTCACTTTGGATGGTATCGTAACCAGGGAACCTTACCTGCTGGGCCGTTGCCATTACCTGGAAGAGGTGGTGCCGGAGATGGACGCCCAGGAGGGCAGAGTGCTGGCCGATGCCTTGAAAGACCGCGCCGGCAATGTGGTAAAATCCTCCTCTTTCGCCCCCAAGGAGGCCATGGGCGCCCTGATGTCCATAGACAATTTCCATTTCCTGGTGAATTTCATTGCCACCACCATCGAGGTGGAGAACTTCCAGGAGCGGGCGAACCTGCTTTCCATCCTGGACATCCATGAGCGCGGCATGGCCCTGCTGAAGGTACTGGATACCCAGAACCAGCTGATCCAGATCCGTCAGGAGATTAACCAGAAGGTGAAGACGGATATAGACCAGCAGCAGCGCGAATATTACCTGAACAACCAGCTCCGTACCATCCAGGAAGAACTGGGCATGGACGAGGGTGAAGAATTCGAGAAGATGCGCCGCCGGGCCGATGAGAAAAAGTGGTCCCCGGAAGTAAGGGCCATCTTTGACAAGGAAATGGCCAAACTGGAGAAATATAATCCCACGTCCCCGGACTACAGCATCCAGCTTACTTTCCTGCAGTTCATGCTGGATTTGCCCTGGGGCGAGATGTCGGAAGACAATCTGGACCTGCAGCATGCGCAGCAGGTGCTGGACGAGGACCATTTCGGCCTGGAGACGGTGAAGGAACGTATAATCGAGTATTTGGCCGTCCTTAAGCTGAAGGGTAACATGAAATCGCCCATCCTCTGCCTCTGGGGGCCTCCCGGTGTGGGTAAAACCTCGCTGGGCAAGTCCGTGGCACGGGCGCTGGGACGCAAGTATGTAAGGATTTCCCTCGGCGGCATGCACGACGAGGCGGAAATCCGCGGCCACCGCAAAACCTACGTGGGCGCCCTTCCGGGCCGGATTTTGAACGGCATCCAGCGGGCCGGCACCTCCAATCCGGTGATTGTTTTGGACGAGATAGACAAGCTGGCCAGCGACTTCAAGGGAGACCCTTCCAGCGCCTTGCTGGAAGCCCTGGACCCGGAGCAGAACAATACCTTCCACGACAACTACCTGGACGTGGACTACGACCTTTCCCACGTGCTGTTCATCACTACGGCCAATGGCATCGGCACCATACAGCCTGCCTTGAAGGACCGTATGGAGATGATCAATGTCACGGGTTATCTGGCCGAGGAGAAGATGCAGATTGCCCGCAGCTATCTCATTCCCAAACAACTGAAGGAGCACGGACTCCTCATGGACGGTCTTACCATAGACGATGAAGCCCTACAGGAGATCATAGACCAGTATACCCACGAATCCGGTGTACGTGGCCTGGAGAAACAGATTGCCAAGATTGCCCGTGTGACGGCCAAGAAGATTGCCCTGAATCAGGAGTTTCCCACGGAGATAAAGAAGGAGCACCTGAAGGAATACCTGGGTCTTCCCACCGCTTATCACGACACGGTAAAGGGGAACGAGGGCCCCGGCGTGGTTACCGGCCTGGCCTGGACGGAGATGGGCGGGGAGATTCTCTTTGTGGAGAGTTCCGTCTCCAAAGGCAAGGGCAACCTGTCCATGACGGGTAACCTGGGCGATGTGATGAAAGAGAGCGCCCAGATTGCCTGGCAGTACATCAAGGCCCATCCGGAACTGGCCGGTATCACCACGGAGCAGTTCATGGAAAAGGACATCCACCTGCACGTACCGGAAGGCGCCGTGCCCAAGGACGGTCCGTCGGCCGGTATCACTATGGTGAGTTCCATGGTAAGTGCCTTGCGGGGACAGGCTGTGAAGGAAGGTATTGCAATGACCGGAGAAATGACCTTGCGCGGCCGCGTACTGCCGGTGGGCGGCATCAAGGAAAAGATCCTGGCGGCCAAGCGGGCCGGGGTCCACACCATAGTGATCTCCGAAGAAAACCGCAAAGATGTGGAAGATATCAAGGAAATTTACATAAAAGGTCTTACCTTTGTCTATGTAAAAACGATAGCCGATGTAATCGACTGCATTTTTTAGGCATGAACGTTAAAATAGAACAATCTTGGAAAAACGCACTGGCGGGCGAATTCGATAAACCGTATTTCGCGCAGCTGGTGCGCTTTCTGCATCAGGAAAAAGGGGCCGGAAAGGTTATTTACCCGCCTGGAAGCCAGATATTCCGCGCTTTCGAGCTAACTCCGCTGGACCAGGTGAAGGTGGTAATCCTGGGACAGGACCCTTATCATAACCCCGGGGAAGCCATGGGCCTTTCCTTCTCGGTGCCGGACTGGGTGCGGATGCCACCCTCGCTTAGGAACATCTTCAGCGAGATAGAACAGGACCTGGGCATCCGGATGAGCGGCCGGCCCAATCTGGAGAACTGGGCCCGGCAGGGAGTGCTCCTGCTGAACAGCATCCTCACGGTGGAGGCCGGAAAGGCTGCCTCGCACCGGAACATCGGCTGGCAGGAATTCACGGATGCGGTGATCCGTACCATTTCGGAGCGCTGTGACGGCGTGGTTTTCCTGCTCTGGGGCAACTTCGCCAAGGCTAAGGCTTCGCTCATAGACCCCACCCGGCACCACGTGCTGCAGGCGGCTCATCCTTCACCCCTGGCGGGCGGCGCCTTCTTCGGTTGCCGGCATTTTTCCCAAACCAACAGCATCCTCATTTCCGAGGGTAAAACTCCCATCAACTGGCAGTTATGAAAACCAAAGCTTTGTTTCCCGGCTCCTTCGACCCGTTTACAGCCGGCCATCTGAATATTCTCAAACGTGCCCTTACCATGTTCGACGAGGTGGTGGTGGCCGTGGGTATCAACCAGGACAAGCGAGGCTTTTTCTCCATGGAAAAGCGGCTGGACATTATCACCCAGGCTACAACCGGCCTTCCCGGTGTGTCGGTAATCCAGTACGACAACCTCACCATCGACACCTGCCGGGAACTGGGCATCCGGCATATCGTCCGGGGAGTGCGGAATATGATTGACTTCGAGACGGAGCGTTCCATTGCCGATGCCAACCGCCGGCTGGCTCCGGATATCGAAACCATCATCATCCCTACCGCCCAGGAGTTCGCCCACATCAGTTCTTCGGCCGTAAGGGATATCCTCAAGCACAAGGGGGACTATTCGGCCTTTATTCCGGAAGGAGTCAGGCTATGAGAAGGCTTCTGGCGCTGTTCTCGGGCATCTTGCTGGCCCTTACCCTCCGGGCCCAGTCCTACGATGAACTGGGTACCAAACTGGAGGAGTATTTCGCCGCGCTGGCGGGGGAGAGCGCCGCTGTGCAGAATGCCGAATGCGACTTCCTGATTGAATCCTGCCAGGATTCGCTGGTGCGCCAGTATGTGGCCCTGAAGGTCTATGACCATTATCTGCAGTCCAAGATCATGGGCGACGAGGCCGTGGCCGTGCATGTGGCCGAAAAATGGTTCCTTTCCGGCGCCATACCCATGCATGCCGACGGAGACCTCCTGAATGCGCAGGTGTTCGTGATGTTCAACCGCAACTCCCTCATCGGCATGCCGGCTCCTTCCGTCACGCTGAAGGATGCTGCCGGAAAGACGGTGACAATCCCCGCTGCAGCGGGCTACAGCGCCATCTATTTTTACGACACCTCCTGCTCAACCTGCAAACTGGAGACTCCTCGTTTAAGGCAGCTGATGGACGAAGGCCGATACCCGCTCACTGTCTATGCGGTGAATGTGGGAGACGTGGCCGAGGAATGGGTGAAGTACCGGGAGAACCTTCCTGGCGCCATTCACCTTTGGGATCCGGAACACGAGAGCGACTGGCAGCTCCAGTACGGTGTGCTGCAGACACCCAGGCTGTTTCTGATTGGTCCGGACGGGACCATCCTGGGAAGGGGACTGGATACTCCTGCGCTGCGTCTGCTGCTGGAGAAGGAGTTCTCCCGGGAGCCTTATGTCTATGGGGAAACCGCCCAGATGGAGCGCTATGCCCAATTGTTTGCGGCCTATGGGGATACGCTGAAGCCGGCCGATGTGCTGGATGTGGCCGATTATCTGGCGGCCCGCACCCTGGGGGAGGGTCATGTACCTGCCTTTAAGGAAACTGCCGGGGACTTGTTGTATTTCCTCTCCTCTCAACGGGGGGAGGCTTTCCGGGAGGCCATCGGCCCGTTTGTGGAGAAATACGTGCGTCCGGGAGAGATTTGGAATACTGTGGAAGATAAGCTTCAGGTGTTGTCCCTGGCCGATTTATTGCTGGACTTCAGTTCCCGCAGCCCTGTGGGAGCCTTGGTTCCGGATGTGTCGGTTCCGGGTGTACTCAGGCGCAAAGGCTGTCTGCTCTCCCGTGGAATCCGCAGCGGAACATTCAGCTTACGCTCCCTGAAAGGCAATCCGGCCTATGTGGTCTTCTATTCCCCGGGCTGCTCCACCTGTCAGGAAACCCTTGCTGCCGTGGATGCCCTGGTAAAAGGGGACCGCAAAGCGCGGGTACTCCTGGTAGATATGGACGCCCTTTTTGCCGATGACCCGGACAAGGCTACCGAGTTGCTGGACAGCTTCGACCTCTCCGTCCTGCCCTTTGTCCTGGAACTGGCTCCGGACGGCACCGTCCTCCGCCGATATGTTTCATTTTAGGTGTTTTACTGTCATTCTTGGCGAAGCGAAAGAATCTTTTACTATCTTTGCACCCATGGCTCGCAGAAAAACCATTCCCGGCGTTGATCCCGCCTATCTGGAGAAGCAGAAGCAGATGCTCCTTCGGCGCAACCGTCATGTGTTGCTGTTCAATGACAGCGAAATGGCGGCCATCGATGAATACTGCTCCCGTTTCCAGGTGCATTCCAAAAGCGCCCTCTTCCGCGAAGCCATCATGTCAAAGGTCCTTTCCGAATTGGAGGAAAATCATCCCACGTTGTTTTAGGAGCAATACCGCGGGGCCGGGAAACACCTGTCCATAATTTGACCTGCGACATCCTGAACACAAAAAAGAGACGGACCTTTCGAATCCGTCTCTTTCTGTTGAACTGCAGCGATTCGAACGCTGACTGAGGGAACCAAAATCCCTAGTGCTACCATTACACCACAGTTCAATACCGGGTTGCAAAGATACTACTTTTTCCTGAAATACCAAGATGCCGAAGGGTTACTGGGCAGCATCCGGCAGCGAGAGTGCACCAGACGTCCCCCAAAATGGCAGGTTGGGTTCAAAATCGGCCTTTTTTGCACCAGACGGTCCGTTGATTGGGACGTCTGGATCAGTTCCGGCGGCCGGCCAGGGAGATGTAATAGAGGAGGGTGGCCAGGGAGCCCAGGGCGGCGATTACGTAGGTGTAGGCGGCCCAGCGGAGGGCGTCCACGGCCATGGGCTTGGTCTCGTAACTCACTATACCAGTGTTGTCCAGCCATTTGACGGCACGGGCGCTGGCATTGATTTCCACCGGCAGGGTGATGAAACTGAACAGGGTGGTGAGGGCGAAAAGGCCGATGCCGATCCACAGCAGGGACGGGAAGATGTTGATGAAGATAACCCCCGCCAGCAGCACCCAGGAAACGATGCTGTTGGAGAAGGTGACCACCGGCACAAGGGCCGAGCGCATCTTCAGGGGAGCATAGCCCGTGGCATGCTGGACCACATGCCCGCATTCGTGGGCGGCCACTGCGGCGGCAGCCACCGAGCGGCCGAAATACACTTCCTCGCTAAGGTTCACGGTGCGGGTTGTAGGGTCGTAATGGTCCGTAAGTTTGCCCTGGATGGAGACAATCTGAACGTCCCGGATACCATGGGCTTGTAGCATGCGGCTGGCTACCTCCGCGCCGGTCATGGAAACGGGAACTTCCGAATATTTGCTGAAGCGGCTCTTTAGCACGCTTTGGATCACCAGGCTCAGAACCATTACGGCAATCATGATGATCCAGATCATTTGTGATGACAGTACCATAGCACAAAAATACACATTTTATGGGAAAAAGTCAGTGGGAAATGTTAATTTTGCATTCGGAAATCAAAAGATATGATGCGCCCGGACGATTTCTCACGGCTGGAACTGAATCTGAAGGCTGCCGTGGAGAATTACAGATACTTCCGCTCCCTGCTGGAGCCCCAGACGAAACTGCTGGTTCTCGTCAAGGCCAATGCGTATGGCCACGGAGCGGTGGAGTTCGGCGCCATGATGCAGCGGGCCGGGGCCGATTATCTGGCGGTGGCCTATCCGGTAGAAGGCTTGGAACTGCGCCGGAACGGCATTTCCCTCCCGGTGATTGTGCTCACCGCCGGCACGGACTTCTATCCGGAAATCATTGAGACTCGTCTGGAACCCAGCATTCCCAACCTGTATTCGCTGAAGGCCTTTGTGGAGCAGCTTAAAGCCCTGGGCCTCAAGGACTATCCCATCCACATCAAGCTGGATACGGGCATGCACCGCCTGGGCTTCATGACGGGGGAGATCCCGGAACTAATTGATTATCTTAAGGAAACACCGGAAGTAAGGGTCAAGTCCGTTTTCTCGCACCTATGCGTGGCGGAGGACCCGCAGCAGGATACCTTTACCCTGGGACAGATAGACCTTTTCCAACGCAATGTTAAGCTCCTTTCCGAGGGAATCGGCTATATGCCCATGCGCCATATCCTGAATTCGGCCGGCATAGAGCGTTTCCCGCAGTTCCAGATGGACATGGTACGCCTGGGTATCGGCGTTTACGGCGTCAGCGCCGTCCCCGGGAAAAAGCTTACGCCAGTGGCTTCGTTGAAATGCAAGGTTTTGCAGGTCAAGCATTTGGGCCCCGGAGATACGGTGGGCTACGGCCGATGGGGCAAGGCCCGGGAAGGAACCGTGATAGCTACCATTCCCGTAGGTTATGCCGACGGAATAGACCGGCACCTGGGCCGCGGCGCCGCATCCTTTTCGCTGAACGGCTAC
>Ga0265301_10003139_pt1 | contig 17856 bp, 15 predicted proteins | sample AusTroGonzalo_MG_2_FD_193488 | JGI IMG/M metagenome (GOLD analysis project Ga0265301, IMG submission 193488) | Bovine rumen microbial communities from tropical cattle in Woodstock, Queensland, Australia - Gonzalo_04 | ecosystem: Host-associated > Mammals > Digestive system > Stomach > Rumen ... | reverse complement strand
CAGAGACCGCAGATTGTATTATCTGGCCTATCGCAGAACCAACGCCAGCAGCAATAGCCGCAGTAACAGCCGCTCCAAGAGCTGCACTTCCAAGAGCAGACGCAAGAGCAGTTCCGATACTTACAACAAGAGCAGAGCCTGCTCCAAAAGTAAATAAACCTGCTACTACGGCAGCTGCTATAGTTGCCGGAAGTATAGCCTTACTGATTCCAGCACCTTTTTCTTGGTACGCCTCCTGAGCCTCATAAAGCTCTTTGTAGTATGACTTCAGGGTGTCTTTCGCCTTCTCACCTTCCGCCTGCAATTTAGACAAACTGTTCCCGGCGAACCATTGGCTTTCAGCAACTTTTGCATTAGCTACAGATACCGTATAGTCATCCACGGCTTCCCTAAGCTTATTTACCTCGCGCGCTTTCTCTGCATATTTTTGGTATTGATCATAGGAGTCTGGGAGAAGTTTCGACAACTGCTTGTTCATGTCTATCATTGCAGAAACAACAGTTGCGACAGCGCCTGCCTTACTTGCAATAGCAGATATTCCTTGTGCATTAAGGTCAATATTAGATATTGCGGAAATACTATTTCCAAGACCTCCGAAGATGCTGCCAATCCCATTGAAAACATCACCTAACGGCCCGCCAACGGAATTACCGATGTTCTTGAGTGCCGTTCCAAGCGTATTTATGTTGTTCGCAAGCGCTTTGATTGCCTTTTGCAAATCAGAAAGCGCCGTATTCATTGTCTTCCTTACATTTTCTATAGCTTTGTCAAGAGCATCTTCATCCTTAAACTGGCTTGTGTATTGTGAATAACCACGTCTGACACCTTCACGCAACCCTTCGAGTCTTGCTATCTCCTTCCTTGCCGCCGTGTAGTTGCTCAAAGCAGAATTAATGCCCGTCAAAGGATCAAGGATGGCTTGTTGGTTCACAACCTTACTCATTCCTTCTTGGAAAGCCTTTGCTTCGGTTGCACTCAGGCTTGTCGTTTTGGACAACTCCCTCATTGCGCTGACAAGTTTTTTAAGCTGTCTTAGCGGCACGTTACCAAGGTCACCAAAGACTTCTCCCCAGTTGTACTGATCCTTAAACTGTTCCCATTTAATCTTGCTGATATCTTTCTCTGCATTTTCTGTCAGATGTTCTGTGAGTCGGATACGTTCCTCGTCGCTTCTTGCCAGTTTTTCAACCGAAGCGATTTGTTCTTTCAGCTTACGATTGATATCGTCAATTTTGTCTTCATAGCTCTTGGAGCTCTTAATGGCCTCCTCGTAACGGTCAAGCTCTTCCTTTTTCAAGACCTTCTCGTTATCCTGCCATGCCTTCCAATAGCTTGCGATGGCACTCTTCTCACCAAAGAGTTTCTTAACTTCCGCCTCCTTCATTCCAAAGACATCTTCGGGAGATACGGCGTACTTTGTCTTGGTGAGCTGCTTCTGCATCTGATCACGGAGATAGGTGGAGTAGGTGGTGTTCTCGGCTACACCAGCAATACGCGCTGCAAGGTTCTCGTCACCAGTCAGCTCGTACCACTTCTTGTATGTGTTATAGCTCTCAGACATGATGTTCATCATCTTCTGTAGCTCCTCGACATACTCCATGGTCGCTTCGGTCTCTTCTTTTCGTTTCTGCGTTACAATGTCTGCATCAATAGAGTTGACAAACTTTTTGCGCTCATCGGTGTTGGCTTTGAAATCTTTTGTGAGCTCCCTGACAGTCTGTCCGTAGTTGGTCAGGTCAGTAATCCCCTTCCATCCGAAGACCTCCGAAAAACCGTTTTCTTTAAGCCAACCCATTGCGTCAGACCCATAGATGCTTCTGGCATTTTCGAGCTCGGAGAAGAATTTCTTGTAAAGCTCATACGCCTCCTTGATCTCGTCAAGTTTCTTGTCCTTTTTTGAGCCTCCTGAACTCGACCCTTTATTCTTCTTGACAACGCTTATTCCAAGATCCTTGCCGGCCTGCGTGGTTTTTTCGGTCCCGGTTTTTCCTTCGATAAATTCAGCGAAAGCATGACGAACCAGACCCTGATATTCCGGGCGGAGCATACCTATGCCTTCCTCTATGTCATTAGGAAGGTTACTGAGGTCAAAACCGAAGGACACAAGAATCTTTCCTGAACGATCCATTTGGTTCTGGAACTCCTCGTGCTTGTTTTGAAGCTCTTTTTCCACGCTTTCAAGAGAGCTTTGCGCATCAACTACGATGTTGATTTTGTTGCTCTCGAAATACTCATTAACGCCACGCTGCCATTCCGACAACTCCTCCTCCTTGTATTCAGGGAGAGCCTTTATCCTTATTATGAGATTTTCGTCAAGCAGCTTGCCGTAGAGCTTGTCCTTGAAACGCTGTTTTGTTTCAGAGTCAAGGTCGTAGCTGTTCACCACATCGTTTATGGCGTCACGGAACTTTTTAAGGTCTTCGTCCTCCCATTTTGGCATATCCTTCAAGTCAAGCCCGCGTTTCGACAAGGTCTCTCCAAGAGCAACCTCGATGGTGTCGGCGTATTCCTGCATCTGGGAATCGACCTCTTCTTCCTGCTCTTTCAGCTTATCTATTGCAGAAGTGTATTTCTTGACAGACTCATACACCGCCGTGTCAAAGTCGCTCTTGCGTCCTGCATCCAAGAAGTTTTTGAAAAACGTCCTTTCCTGGTCTGATAGCTTGTCGAAAAGACTCTGCCAGTCGAGATCGGCCATCTCCTTCTCGTTCCATTTGCCTATATTTTTGTAAAACAATTCAAGCTGGAGCTTAACGGCCGCACTGTATCTGTCTACGCCTTTTTTTGCAACATTTTTTGCAATGTTTGCGTCACCCCAGTTCTTGATGTCTTCGTTCATGTTGTCGTTGAAGAACTTGGTAAACCAGTTTCCTTCTCCGACCCTGTTTGCCGCCTCAAGATACGCCTGTACGTTTTCCTTCATACGAAGGTACTCGTCTGACACCTTCTGAAGTTCTTGATACAAAAGCGTGTACTTCTCCCTTATGTCGTCAGTCCCCTCAAGCATCTCGTTAAGCTCTTTGGTGTAGCTTCCGCTTTGCTTCAGGGCAAACGTCATGCGCTGTATTGAAGAGGTCATCTCGTCCGTTGAGCCAGGACCTTTTTTGCTAACCTCATTATACAGGTCATTAACCTGCCTGAAATCGGAAAGCATATCGTTTGACGCAGCTTCAGACGTCTGTCTTGCCCTTTCAACCTGTTCGTCCACACGTTGGGCAAGTGAGGCGTAAGCACCAAGAGCAAGCATGCCGGCTCCTATCCAGCCACCCATGAAGTTCCATACACCTTTTGCAGATTTCTTTATGAAAGAGTCGCCTTTCAGTATCTCATATTTTCCAAGCTGGATTTGACGTATCTGTTCCTTTGTATAGCCTTGCTCAAGTAGAAGACGTGCTGCTGCGAACTTGTTTATCTTACCTGAATTTGCCATCTGGGCAAGCTGGCGCTCTGTTATCTGATCCTCAAGGAGAAGGAGGCGCAACTCATTACTCGTCAGCACATTCTTCTGTCTGACGATATCCTGCTCGATTTGAGTCAGCTGTCTTCCGTTCAAAATACGCTCCTTCTCTAATGCATTGGCTTGCTTGAGCTTGGCGATCTCCATATTGCGGACTGCTGTCTCACCGGTAATATTACCAATAAGCCCCTTGGCTCCCTTCTTTGCACTGTCGATACCTTTTCCGATAAACGGAGCAAGGATAAGCGGGGCTACAGTGTTCAACACATTGACAAGTTGTACAACGCCTTCTATAGAGCCTTTCAGGAACTTTCCCATCATGCCGTTGCCGTCGGCAATCCTTCCGAGCATTATCTGCCAGGTATCCTGAAGCTTCTGGTATTTACCGTAAAGCGTATCTGCAAGCTTGCTCTGCATATCTGCAAACTGACCTCCCTCGTTTGTCATATCCCACAGGATTTCCTTAACCATCTTGAATGGTACGGCACGTTTTGATATAAGGCTAAAAACCTCTCCTGTGGTAACAACTTTCCCGTTCAGCTGCGTAAACTTCTCTGCAAGTTTTTGTACAAGCGGAATGCCCGCCTCCGTAAACTGACGGAGTTCCTGTCCTCTGAGGACGGCGGCGCTTCTCACCTGACCGTAAGCGAGGATAAGGCGGCTCATGTCAACGCCGAGACCGGTGGATATGTCTGCAAGTCTCTTGGTAGTGTCGTACAGCTCCTCGTATGGAATCTGATATGCGGAAAGCTGTTTTGTATAACCAGTCAGCTCCATGAATGTCTTTGGAGATTCTACGGCCATATCCTGTAACTGCCTGAACAGCGTATTGGCCTGCTGCATGTCACCAAGGATGTTCTGTAGGGCAACGTGTTGGAACTCAAACTGGCCACCTATCGTTATGACGGACTTTAAGATACGCTCTATTCCGTATAGGCCGGCATAGCCAGCCAGTTGGTGTTGAAGTTGTATGGTTATGTTGTTTGCTCTTGACCCCGCCTCTGCAACACGGTTGTACGACGAGATGAGATTGCTGTTCATGTGAGAAAGGGCCTGAATCGCATCTGACGCCCTTCTTGCTGCTGCCGCCTTCTTGTTCTTGGCGTCAGCGTCATCCTTCTCCATTTGCCGGACTATTGCAAGATCCTCTTTGTAAGTCCTGTCTATTTCATTCAGGCGTTCAGAAATTTTATCGCTTGTATATGTAGGCTCTGTAATAAGTCCTTTCTTTATTCCAGATTCCTCTTTTTTCAACTCAGCCATGAGCTTTGCCAGCTCTCCAAGTTTCTTCCCAAGGGCAGTGTATTCGTTTGTCTGTCTTCTTATTCCCGCAATATTCTTTTCGCTTTGCGTATCAAGGTATATCTTGTTGATCGACCTTTGGAGACGTTCGTTCTCTTTCAACGTCTTGTCATAATCATTTGTCGCAGAGGTGAGACTCCTCACTTCTCCCGTAACCCTTTTGATAAACTCCTCGTAGTCTGCACCAGATGCACTTGCTGGCAGTCCTTTCCCGTTACGCTCAGCACTACGAACTGCCGATATTCTTGACGAAAGTCCGTTTATAAGGCTTGTGGCGTCTGCAAGGTTTGTTCCTGGCGCTGCATTCGCAATGGCATCAGACAGCTGCTTCCTGTAACGCTGAAGTTCATAAAGCTTATCTTTCAGACTGTCTATACGACGCTCTTCATTGGCGGCATTCTTGGCCTCTGCGGCCTCTTTGGCTTCAATATTGTCGACATAACGAAGAGTGCTTTTAACCATGAGGTCAACGTTCGTCCTCATCTTGTCAAAATGAGCCTCACCGCTTTCCATAAGCCTGTTAGGGTCATTAAGGATTTGTTCGAACTGCTTTCTGATCTTTTCAAGGTCCTTTGTCATGTCGCGCAGACCCTTCTTCTCTTCCGCACTGAGAGATACGCCCTTGAGGCTACTGATCCGTTTCTGTGCTATATATATCTTATCGTAGACGTTGGCAACGTCCATGATGTTTCTATATATATTTTTTAACTCGGCTGAGTCATCAGACAGTGCGTCTGCAAGTTTTTCAGCACCTATCATAAGGTTTTTCAAAACATCTGATATCTCATCCCTGACGCCAAGCTCTAACCAAAGTTTATCTGCTGCTGCCATACCTTTATGTCTTAAAAATGAATATTCGTGTTATATTTTCTGATTCAGGAACTCCCCAAGGTCAACTTTCTGTCCAACGAAAGTCCTGCCATTACGTTTCTTCTCCCATTTCTGCTGTAGCTGTTCAAGCTCGTCAACCTCTTTTCTTGAAGCCATCATGGAGCGCTTGTTCTTGCTCTTGCCGTAACTGATGACCGGCTGGTCCATGACCATCAGCTCTATCTCGCAGGATGTGTAGCCCCACCAATAGTCAAAAGCCCTGATTCCGAACTTTCTCTCAAGGAGCCACGGCATCTTCTCGCTCAGGGAGTAGGCCGATCCCCACCTCGTTCGGCTGGGCCATACTCGTGTCGAGCCATCGTCATCATCGTGTCCATCATCCCGGTCGCCAATATGGTAGCCATCGCTAATGGATCCAACTGAATTTTTTTTTGGCGCAGTCAAGCACCTTTGCCACTTCTACCTGGTCGATGTCCCTTATATAGTAGAGCCATCTCCAGTATATCCAATGCCATGACCACAGAAGCAGCCATGTCATAAACCCGTACTTCCTGTTGAGAAACACGCACGCACAGACCTTCACGTTTCGTCTCCACGGATTCTTATCCTTGATCATGATGTGCGAGAACTTTCTCACCGTTCCGTTATGGAGCCAGTGTATCTTACGATTCTTGCCACACACCTTTATCACGTCAGGTTCACGACTGATAAGGTCGTCGAGCATCTTCTGGACGTCTATCGTAGGTTGTTCTATCTCTGCCATATTATCTCTTTTCAAGTATCTTTTCTATGCAAGCCTTGACGGCGTTGCCGTATTCCATGTAGTTGTCGGCGCATTCATTGTCGTTGACACATACGATTCCCTTTGAAGTTGACATGGCCTTCACCACTTCTTCGATGCTGTTCCTTGTGCTGACGTATGTCCTCGACGGGACCCTGTCGATATAGTTGCCCGCCAGATAATGCCACCACGGGCATAGCCATTGGTTGAAGTTGCATGGCTCCCGGACTGCGCTGATGCTCGCCTCAATCTCGCCGCCCCTCTTCCACAGGTACTCCCATGTGCCTTTCAGCATCGGTGTGAGGCTGTGGCCGCCCTTGACCCATGTGTCGGTGTACTTCTTCCCGAACTCATAGGCGACGAAGTTGAGACCGTTCCTGCAAGAGAGATGGAAGATGTTCGGGTTGTCAGGGAAAGGCTTCTCGCCATGCCTCAGACAAGGGATATAGCCCTCGAAGAAGTCCTTTTCCGTCAGTGGCGCAAGCGGGAACATGTCGTCGTTGCCGTAGATGAAACGCTCGCTAAGGCCGGGGATCCTGTGGAGGAACATCTCGATGGCGCAGCTGTTGAACGTCGGAAGGAACTTCTCGGGGATGAACTCCCTGTGGTAGACCACCCTGATGCCGTTTACGTCCATCCACGGCTTCCTCTGGCTCTCACGCGCGAGAAGGATATATATGGTACGCACGAAGGGCATGAACCTCCGTACGCACCGTATCAGCAGCTCCTCGGTGTCCCAGCTGCGGAAACGCACAAAGTCGTACTTGTTCCGCTCGTCATAGCGGAGGTGCACCTTGCGGAAATCCTCCTGCCACAACGGGTCGCCATGGAACACCATCGGCACGACGTAGTCTATCGGTCTCACTTCCACAGGACAGCGTTCTCCTCAAGCCATTTGTCGGTGTCCTTGTCCTTCCATGAGCCGTGACCCAGATGGATGACATAGTCCCAGATGTTCACATACTCCACAGGAAGACTTTTCCTGCGCACCTCCTCGAGAAGCCATGCGCCTGTGTCGTAGTGCTGGTTAGGCTCCTTTTCGCTCAGCGCCCACATCTTCTCTCCGTTGAAGTAGCCGATGCCGTTTTCGTTGAGCTTCACGCAGTTCAGCCAGCATAGGAACGGCAAGAGCAGGGGTACTCCGTGTTTCAAGTCCTCTGTGCCGAGGCATGCGACGTTGTAGTCCCAGAACTTTCCGATGTCCTGCTTGAACAGGACGTCCGAGTCCATGAGCACGAATCCGCCTGGGATAAGCTCCATCAGCTTCTGTATGCTCATCGAGTGCTTGGCGCTGCCGTAGTTGCTCTTGACCTTGTCACGCTCCCATTTGTCTGGATATTTCGCAAGCTCTGCATCGAAGTCCACCAGCTTGCCCTTGGTGTTGTCGATGACCTCGACATTAGGGAGCTTCGTCTTGAATGGCTCCGCATCGCTGTTGTCGAAGACGTAGACATGACAACCAGGCGTGTGCTTGAACAGCGACATGATGGCTGCCTCCGTCAGCTTCGTGGTGTTGTAGTTCACGACAGCCACGTTCCTGCCGTCGATATATGGAGAGAGGTTCACGCTGATCCACGCGGAGATAAGCCTTTCCGCAAGGAACGATAGCACCCTCGTCTGGTAATCGGGCCTGTTGTTGCCGAAGTCGGCCTGCGCCTTCTTCCTCCAGTCGTCGAGCGTCTGGCATCCGCACATGGCGGAGAAGTCGTCGAGGATGGCGAAGAAGAACTTGCAGAGCTTCGTGAAGTCAGCCCATTTCATCAGGAAGCAGCAGTTCGCTATCAGGGTATTGCTGTTCCTGATGTATTTCGTATATGCGTTGTCCTTGCCGTACTTTTTGTCGAGCAGCGAGAGGACAGCATCCATGTCCTTGACATTATGGCAGCGTGCATACTGGTCGTACACGCTGATGCCGCCGAAGTCGATGATCCTGTACACCTGGCACTCGCCCTTGCCCGGCAGCCTGCTCACGTTGAACTGCCTGCGGTAGTGGTTGAAGCCGACGTACGGGCTCCTGACGTTGTTCTTCCACGCATACCACATCGTCACCATCTCGCTGTAGACCGGGTTCATCTCGTTGATGTTCTTCCCCTCTATGTCGCGGTTGGCGGCAAAGATCCTGTGCGTGTCATCGTCGTGCAGGCCATACTGCGAGACCTGCTCGTCCTTGTGGTACGTTACCCAAATCCTGTAGTCGTCCATAATCTCTGTCGTTTGTTAATGAATAAGGGGCAGCGGCTCTCTCGTCACCGCCGCCCCTCGGGTTTTCAGTCACTCACGCAGCAAGTGTTACTCGCTGCTGCTGGAGCCTTGTTTCTTGAGGAACAGGATGTCGGGGTTGGAGCCGTCCGACTCGATGGTTCCGTTGAAGTCGATGGCCACCACGCCCTTGGCGTCAGAGTCCATCACCATGCTGGCGTACAGCGCGGTGTTGTTCAGGATCAGGAGCTGGTTGCCCGTGTCGTTCAGGATGGCCCAGGTGCCGACGATCTTCTTGTTGGTCAGCACAACGCCGTCGCCCGTGAACGAGCCGCTGCCGTAGGTCAGCGACTTTGAGGTCACTGCGTCGTTGCCGTAGGCGAGCTTCAGGATGTCCGTGCTCTTGGTGGGGACGCGGAAGCTGATGGTGATGTCACCTGCCTCCGAGGAGGATACCCAGTCGCCGGCGAGGCCGATGACCTTGTAGTGCTCGATGTCAGGCTCACCCTGCTCGAACTCGATGCTGTCGACCTTGACGGGAACGTCATAGTCGGGGTCCAGCACCATCGGATTGCCGAGGGCTGCACTCTGGTACAGCAAGGACGAAGGGCCATTGAAAACGTCCTTCAATTCAGATTTTGTCTTTGTTGCCATAGTCGTTGTTATTTTTAACTGTTAAACTAAATTACTTGTATTCTTAAACCAATGTCGTCATCTTTGCCTGAATGCGCGTATAGTGATAACCGTTGCCGTCACTGGATGCCGGTATGACAGTGCGTGGACGCACGATCTTGAACCTCTTTTCGCCGTCAACAACGGGGAAGGTTCCAAGGAGAGCCTCACGCAGACGCCTCATGGCGTCATCGTCAAGCCGGTTCGGATCCGCTGCCGTCTTGATGTCAGCGACGAAGATTTCGTACACGACGGTGACGTCAAGCCACCAGTCGTCGTTTTCGCCAAGCGTCCTGTTGACCTCGGAGTAGGGGAGGGAGACCACGATGAACTCCGTCAGCTTCTCCGTGACGGCGCTCGGCCTGTCCTGCGGATAGATCTTGCCGCAGACCTTCTTTGCCTGCAACCCCATCGTCTTCCTTATATCTTCCGGTGTGATCATTTCTTTCAGAGATTAAAGTCGCCGACCTTTCCTCCCATGGAGCGCAGACGGTCAGCAAGACTGCTGAGCACGTTCACGTTGTCCTTGGTCTCAAGATACTTTGCGTAGTCAACGATACTGACGATACGATAAGAGAATCCCTTTTTCGTCGGAGCGTAGCGTTCAAGCCACTTCAGGACTTCCTCGTCGGCCCAGATATTCTTGTCTCCGACCCAGTCGGTCTTCGGTATCGGTCCGTCGAGGTGGTTTCCGTTCCATGTCACAGGTTCCCAGAACAGGTCTCCTTCCTTCAGTGTTGTCCTGACAGGACGCCTGCCTGTGATCTCGATGCTTCCGTGAGCCTCAATACACTTGCCGTCCTTGTAAAGCGCAACACCGAGTGAGTTGTTCAGGTTACCTGTCAACGGCCTGTAGCCCTTCAGCTCGGAATAGGCCATCTCAAGCAGTGGCATAAGGCCGCCTGCAAGCTTTCCCTCAGCCTTTTCCTCCGCCCGTTTGCGAACATTGTCAAAGACCTTTTTAATGGCTATCTTTCCGTTGCTGCTCATGACTACTGCTCATTGAAGTTCCTGTTATGCTCGCCGTACACCACGGAGCGGTCGTTGTCCGGCTCGAAGTCACTGACCTCCCACTCCTCGTGGATGTTCCCCTTGATGACGTATACCATGTCTCCGCTCATCGGCACAAGCTGCATTCCGTCGACATTGCCGCCCCATACGTCGAAACGCACCGGGATGGAGCACTTGCGCTTGTTGGAGTCCACTTTCGCGTCACCCGTCGTCGTGGTGTCCGTATAGCTCCTGCCGGGGCCTGCGTACACCGTGAACGCATCTTCCGTCTTGCTCTCGTCAAGCCAGTCTGCCACCACCTTACGGGTGATCCGTATGTAGTGCGGATAGCGCGGGTTGTCGACTCTCGTTTTTCTCATAGCGGCTTCCTTGGTAACGGCGTTCCGTCAAGGTCACGGTAGGCGGGCATGATGCCTGCCGACCGCATCCTGATCTTCTTCTTGCCGAACACGCTCTCGGGCTCAAGCTCCTCGTAGATGGCGTTGGCCTCGCCCATCAGCAGCTGCTTGTCATACTCGGACAGCGTATAGCCGCCCTCGCTGTGACTCCAGCCGTTGTCGGTGTCGGAGGTGTTGTTCACCTTACCTGCGCCAAGCACGATCCACTTGAAAAGGTCTGCCTTCATGAGCCTCAGGCTGTCCCTGTCGACGTCACTTGCTGCGGTGTCGACGGAGAAGTTCCTGTCCATGGCGATGTTCACGACGGCTTCGTCGGGAACGGCAAAGTTCACACAGCCGAAGAGCCAGTCCCCGACCGTGCGAACATTTGCGGTATCGTTACTCGTATTCATGCGAAGATGATTCCTTTTGGTTTATTCAGAGCTGCTGCCGCCCTCCGAGCTGGAGCTGCTGCTGGCAGACCCCACGGCAAACGGCAGGTTAACGTCAATAGAGATGCCCGTGCTCACCTCCCCGGCGCCACTGGTCAGGGTGATGTTCGTGGGCACTTCAAACACATACAGCTTCTTTCCGTCAGGATAGATGTCGTTCTCAACGTCGGCGCGAACTTCAAGGTTGAGGGTGCCGGGCAACAGGTGATGGTCATTGAAGACGACACGGATGTCACCGTCTGCATCGCTCACACCGCGCTTGAAGCCGTTGGCCTGACCAGCCTCGAACTTATTCTGGCCGCTCGAGGTGAACGCCAGAACGAAATCGAATGTCGGGAAGCCGACAGCATTGCCGTCCGCGTCAACAACGTGCAGGAGCACGTCGAAGTCCGACTTGTAGTTCACTTGTCTTGAGAAGTCCATACGCTATCCTTTACTCACTTGAACTCGATTCGCTCGAAGAAGAGCCTGAAGAAGAGCTGGAAGAAGAGCCGTCACCTACGACGGTGCTGATGAACATCCACTGCGGGACGCTCGGCACGCAGATCTGTGCGAACTCACCCTCGATGTACACTGAGTGTGTCTTCGGGTTTGCACGCTGGGTCAGGAGCAGACGACCGCCGTTGTAGTATGCCACCTTGTCAGGCTCGTAGCCGATGGAAAGCGGCTGCACGCCCTGGATGTCACCGATCTTGCCCGTCGGGATGAAGGCGATGTTGCCTGCCTTGAAGTTGTCGATGCGGGTGGTGATGATGTCGGGATCGCCGTTGGCGTCCGTTCCGGGAGCGTCCACAAATGCATAGGTGTCCTTGACCACGATCTCGTCGACCTTGATGATGGCCTTGATGGCTGCCTTGAGGGCATCCTCGCTCTTGTCCTGGATGGCGGCAATGCGGGTTGCACCGTCGGTGGTCGTAGGATAGAAGTAGATGCCGAGGCGTGACTGTACCTTCGAGTGGAGGAGCAGGTCGTCCCAATCGTCCTGAGAGATCTCGAGCTTGATGGGGCCTGCGTAGTGCTTGACCTTGCGGATCCAGCGCACACGGTTCTTCATGTAGCCGAGAGGATCGGAAGAAGAGCCTTCTCTTGCGTGAGTATCGCTTGTCCACCATACGTCATTGCCTGTCAGGACGTCGAAGTGGTCCTGTGCGATGCCGAAGTCGATGGTGATACCCTGCAAGCCGCGCGGGTTGTTCACGCTTGTGAGGGCGAACTGGCCCGTGGACACAACCTGGTTGCGGATGTGTGTCAGGGCGTTGTTGAACATCTGGATGAGGCCGTCCGTACCCTCATCGTTCAGACCCATGAAGATGTCTTCCATCTCGGGGGTCATGGCCACGTTGCCGTAGCGCTGGATCAGCTGGAGCTGCTCGTTGATGATGGTGCGGTTGAAACGGTAGTAGCGCTTTGCGGTCGGGATGTTGCCCGTCTTTCCGCTCAGCTCACGCAGTGCAGCCTCATAGCCCGGTGACTCGGGGTCTACCCATGTGGGGAGAGCCGTTGCGCCGGTGCTCGCAATGAGCTGCGCGAAGGTGTAGTTCAACGTGGTGGGAGCGAACTCGAAGCCGTCGACGACGAACTCGTCGTACTTCTCCTCGTAGCGGTCCACCCACGACTGCCAGTCAAGGCCGCCGAGACCGTTGTCGAACACCGAAAACATTCCTACTGGATTTGTATTCATAATGCTTTCTTTCTTAAATTGTTAAACACTTGCCCGTGGCTTATGACACGAACTTAATCTCACTCAGGGCGGCGATGCCCTTGACGATGGACAGGACGGTGGAGTCCTTGACCATGTAGTCGTAGTATTCGCCTGCATAGACCACAGTTGCGGTGCCGACGGTCTCGCCGGCCTCGATGTCGATGTCATACAGGGTAGCACCGTTGATGCCCAGAGAGGCGGGGTTGCCGCTTGCAGCCTTGATCTGCGCGTCAGTGTAGCACGTAACCTGCTTGCCACCGTTGGCACCGGTGTCCTCCCACTTGCAGAAAGTGCCTGCAGGAATCTTGCCTACGCCGCCGGTCAGCCAGTCGGAGAGATTGGCCACGACACCGCCTGCGGGGAACTGGTCCTTGACCTCACGCCAAACCTTGCGCGAATGTGTCGCACTGACGGTCTGGCTTCCGAATGTATTACCCATTCTTCCCATAGTCGAAAATCTTTTTGTTAGTTAAAAATGTTATCCTTACTCACAATCCCGGCAGATGCACTTCCTCGCGGTTTACCTCATGTCTCACAGGCTCGCCCCGCTTCCGTGCCGCTTGTCTGCCTATTTTTTCCAACCTTCCTTCCTGCCCTTCTTGGCAAAGAACCGGTCGGCGGCACTTTCGCCTTTGCCTCCTCCACGGCTGCCGAAACGCGACTTGCCGGTATCCTCCTTACCCAGTCCTGCTTCTTTCAGGTTCCTGTGGTAGTCGCGCTCCAGGGTCTTCACGAGCCCGCCGACATCCACCTTGCCTCCCTCTTCGGTCTCCGGAATCTCCAGGTCACGGAGAGTCTGGCGGAAGATGTAGTCGTTGACCTCAAGACCGGCCTCCTTGAACTTGGCCTTGAAACCCTTCTTCACATCGGCCACGATTGCGTCCTTCGCATCCGCCTCCGTCTTCTGCTTCTGGGCCTGCTCCATCCTCTCGATACGCTCGAGGAGTTTCTGGTACTCCGACTTGGCGTCGTCGTCACCCTTCTCTCCTTCGCCGTCCTTCGGCTTCTGCGTGGTCTTCGGGTGAGCCTTCTTGTAGTCACTTACCTGCTTAGACACGTTGCTGTGGATGTTCCCGTCCATGCGGAGAAGGCGCTTTGCAAGGCGCGTCACAACCTTCCTGTTGTTCTCCTCATCCTCGGTGATGTCCTCGAGCGCGTCGTCAAGCTCACCATTGATGGATTCCTCACTGAGCGAGGGTGACAGCTGCTTTCCGTCAGCCTCAATGCTCTCATTTACCTGCTGTAAGAGTTCTTCTCTTTCCATAAAAATACTGTTATAACGTTATCCTGATTGCCGGTGCTTCCGACTTTCGTGGAGAAAGTGAGATTCGAACTCACGACCCTCTGCTTGCAAAGCAGATGCTCTAACCAGACTGAGCTATAACCCCATGTTGCCCTACCGCTGTAGGGCTCAAATCCCTACTAATGAAACAAACTATTACTAATTTTTGAATAAATATACCTAATTTTTTGCAAAAATATGCATTTTTTTTGCATAAACCAAATATTTTTGCGTATTTTTGCAAAGAAAATGTATAATTATACAAAATGAAGGTGTTTTCAGGGCTGAAATTGCCGGACGGCGAGCCTGTCTACACACAGGAGTACGCCCAGGCAGTCAGGGACGAGGACAGTCCGAGGAAAATCCTCGCCCAGGCCGGAGGACAGGAGGACTGCATATCCTGTCCCGCACAGCTCATCTTCTACGGCGGAAAGCGAGGGGCGGGAAAGACATACATCCTGCTCGACGCTGCCGTGGAGGATATCGAGAACAGGAACTTCAGGGCATGCATACTCCGTAACGAGAAACCGGACCTCACGGACATGATAGAGGTATCGTACGAGCTGTACGGCCAGTACGGCGACTACAACAAGTCCATGAACGACATGACATGGAATTTCGACAGCGGCGCGAAGCTGAAGTTCTCCTACTACGAGGGAGACTACGAGTCGTTCAAGAAGAGGTTCCAGGGAAAGCAGTATGCGTACATAGGCCTCGATGAGGTGACGCACTGCCCGTACAAGAAGTTCAAGTACCTGCTCACCGACAACCGTAACGCATACGGCATAAGGACGCACTTCCTCGCAACGTGCAACCCGGACCCGGACTCATGGGTGGCAACGTTCCTCTTCCTCGGCGGCTGGCTCGACACGGAGACGGGATTCCCCATTCCGGAGATGAACGGCGTCATAAGGTACTGCTACATGCCGGGCAACGACGTCAACGAGATAGTCTTCGGCGACACACGCGAGGAGGTCTTCGAGAAGTGCAAGGCGGATATCCTGAAGCACTGGCGTGCCGAATACGCGCAGTACGGAACGCCGCAGGACCTGTTCATCTTCTCCGTGGCGTTCGTCGAGGGAAGGCTGGAGGACAACCGCAAGCTCATGAAGTCGGACCCAACGTACCTCGCACGCCTCGCCAACCAGGACGAGGAGCAGCAGAGCCGCGACCTCGACGGAAACTGGAAGTTCCGCTCCGCAGGCGACGACCTCATCAAGATGGACGACATGATGAACTTCTACGACAATGCCTTCCAGTGCGAGGAGAAGGACACGCTCTACGCCACCGCAGACGTCGCGCTGCAGGGAGGAGACAACGCCGTCATGTGGCTGTGGAAGGGCAACCACCTGCTCGACGTGTACGTGTGCAGGTTCGACTCGCGCACCTACGAGGCTGTGGTGAAGGCCAAGCTCTCGGAATGGGGCGTCGAGGAGGAGAACTTCGCATACGACTACCAGGGCATAGGGCAGATACTTGAGGGACACTTTCCCGAGGCGGTGAAGTTCGTCAACCAGGGAGCGCCGATAGCCCTCGACAGGAAGCAGGAGGAAGGCATCAAGAAGCTGTACAAGGACCTCAAGAGCCAGTGCGCCGTCATGCTGTACAAGCAGTTCCGCGACGGTGAGCTGTCGATAGACCCGCACCTGCTCGACCGTACCTTCGACGGGCACGGCTACGGCAAGACCAAGCTCCGCGACATCCTCATGCGTGAGCGCAAGTGCATACGCCGCACGAAGGACTCGGAGGGCAAGGCCTTCCAGATAATCAACAAGGCGGACATGAAGAAGATAATAGGGCACTCCCCGGACTTCTTCGAGTCCCTTCTCTTCAGGAATATTTTCAGGCTGACGGTGAAACGACACAGGAAAGCCAAGAACACATGGTGTATATGATTTATGATACAGGATTATGGATAACATCAGACCGAACTACAAGGAAATCCTCACGCGGGAGCCGTTCTACGAGATACTGCCGAACGGCTACAAGGCACATCGCGTGGTAAGAAGGGGGCAGAAGACCTACGAGCCTATCGACAACCCCACATTGCGAATCGTCACGCAGGCGGACTTCCTGCGGATGTACTACACTTCAGGCCATGCCATCAACGACCCCCTCATCTACCCGGACGTCGTGAAGAAGAACCCGGAGACGGGAAAGACCTACATACAGCCGATCATCCGCACGGCGTTCGCCTTCCAGCACGTCATCGCCACGAAGCAGCGCGTGCATATCACCGGCAACGACATGCAGTTCGAGCTGTCCGGCGAGGTCGGCACGGAGCAGGAGGAGGCCGAGAAGCAGCAGGACTTCGTGACCTTCCGTCAGGGATGGCTCGACATGGACATGGAGTACAACTTCTACGAGTTCACGGAATACAAGATAGTGGGTGACGCCGCCATCGTCGGATACTTCGACGCGGAGGGACATGCGCGTGCGCGCGTGCTGTCATATATGAAAGGTGACACGCTCTATCCGCACCGGAACAGCATAACCGGCGAGATGGAGCTCTTCGCCCGCAAGTACGCCGACTACGACGAGAACGGGCGCTACTCGGCGGAGTACGTGGAGATATGGGACGAGAAGTACCTGTACCGCGCAAGGCGTGCCGTCGCCAAGTCAGGCCCGCAGAAGATACTGGAGTACATCAAGGACTTCTTCGGGATAAGCGGGTACGAGATATACGAGCAGAAGCCGCACGGCTACGACCGCGTGCCGGTGGCATACTACCGCGAGGAGGGAGGCGCGTGCTTCCTGCCTTCGCAGCAGACGATAGAGACATACGAGGAGGCGTTCTCGTACTTCTGCGAGAACAACCGAGCCTACGCCTTCCCGATAATGTGGTCGAAGGGCGACGGCGTCAGCTTCCAGCCAGACGAGATAACGGGCGCCGTCAAGTACATCGAGATAGAGGACAAGGAAGGCTCTGCCGGGTTCCTCGAGAAGGCGGAGGTATCGGCGGCGTTCAACACGCAGCTCAAGCTCCTCTATGACATGATATACGAGCAGTCATTCGGCGTCAAGCCGCCGGAGCTGAAGTCGGGAGACCTTCCCGGCGTCGCCGTCAAGCTGCTGTTCTCGCCCGCCATCGAGCAGGCCATACACGACGCGCAGAAGCTGCAGCCGTTCCTCAACGACCTCGTCTACCTCGTCAAGTACGGCTACGGCTTCGAGAAGGACTGCCAGGCATCGCTGATGAACCTGCCGATAAACGTCTGGATACGGCCGTACACGCACAGGAACGACAGCGAGGACTACCAGAACCTCGCCCTTGCCGTGCAGAACAAGTTCCTCTCAATAAGGACGGCATCGGAGCGTGCGCCGGAGTTCCCGCGCAACGACGAGATAGAGCGCCTCATCCACGAGGACCTGGAGAAGCGCAAGCTCGACGCGCAGGCTGAGATTGACAAGCTCAGAGTACAGACTGATGAGAAGATACGCGAGCTGAAGGCCACCGCAGAAACGGGTAACGTCCGTACAGGAAACGGAACGAAGCAGGGGCGTACTACCGACCGATACGGGAACCATCCAGGAGAAAATAATTGGGATCAATGGAACGAAACGCATTAATAACATTTTTTACCAGTTGTTTTTTGCTTATTCAAACAAATGTTTGTATCTTTGCAGGTGGTTCTAGTATAACGCGACTCGTTTCCGATTCTATGGATAAAGAAATCTGGAAATCTGTCGTTGGCTATGAAGGTCTTTACGAAATAAGCAGTATGGGTAGGGTCAAAAGACTCTCCCGTACAATAATTGACAGTATTGGTCGTAAAAAGCCTTACGATGA
>Ga0265301_10003138_pt1 | contig 17866 bp, 9 predicted proteins | sample AusTroGonzalo_MG_2_FD_193488 | JGI IMG/M metagenome (GOLD analysis project Ga0265301, IMG submission 193488) | Bovine rumen microbial communities from tropical cattle in Woodstock, Queensland, Australia - Gonzalo_04 | ecosystem: Host-associated > Mammals > Digestive system > Stomach > Rumen ... | reverse complement strand
GATCATGTCGACGTCCTCCTCGGCGAAGAACGCGATGTCGGCGGCGAGGTCGTCGGCCGTCTGCCCGGGGAGGCCCGCCATCACGCCCGTTCCGACCTGGTAGCCGCAGCGGCGGAGGGCGCGCAGGCAGTCGCGCCGCCGCTCCCAGGAGTGCCCGGCGGGGTGGAGCCGCGCGTAGAGCCCGGGGTTGGACGTCTCGATGCGGAGGAGGTAGCGGTGCGCGCCGGCGGCGCGCCAGCGGCGGTAGGTCTCCTCGGACTGCTCGCCGAGGCTCAGGGTGATGCCGAAGCCGTCGCCCGCCTCGTCGTGGATGCGCCGGACGACGGCCTCGGCAAACGCGACGCTCGCCCCGTCCGTCCGCTCCCCCGCCTGGAGGACGACGCTGCCGTATCCGGCGTCCTTCGCGCGCATCGCCGCGGCGACGACTTCGTCGGCCGACATGCGGTAGCGGCGCACGTTCGCGTTGCCCCTGCGGATGCCGCAGTAGAGGCAGTCCTTCTCGCAGGCGTTCCCGAACTCGACGAGCCCGCGCAGGGAGACGCGGCGCCCGATCTCGCGGACCTTCACCGCGTAGGCCGCGCGGAAGAGCTCGTCCGGGTCGGGCCAGGCGAGGAGCGCGGCAAGTTCGCCGCGCGTCAGCGCGCGCGGCGCGGCGGCCGCCTTCTCGAGGAGCGGGTTCATCCGGCGTCGCCGATCCTCTCCCCGCAGAGGACGCGCGTCTCGAGGCCGGCGGCGGAGTTCTCGACGAGGTCGCCGTCGAACCTGACCGCGCCGGCGTGCGCGACGAAGATCACCGTCGAGCCGCCGAACTTGAAGTAGCCCTTTTCCCCTCCCTTCGCGTGCGTCCGGCCGGAGTAGGTCTGGACGATCGTCCCGACGCCGAACGCGCCGACGTCGACGAGCCAGAAGTCGCCGAACGCGGCGCGGCACTTCAGGACCTGCCGCTCGTTCTCGGCGTAGACGTCGGGGCGGCGCAGGAGGGCGATCGGGTTCACGGAGTGGTACGACCCGGGGAGGACGCGGACGGGGCCGTCGCTCGTGCAGTCGCAGGGGAAGTGGAAGCGGTGGTAGTCGACGGGCGCGAGGCGGACGACGGCGACGTCGTAGCGGCCGCCGGGCGCGTCCGCGGCGAAAACGCCGCGGAGCGAGCGCGTGGCGCCCTTGAGCGGGAAGGGCGTGTCGGCGTCCGCGCCGAGGAAGAGCCGGAGCCGCCCGTCGGCCGGGCTGACAACCCCCTCGCCGACCGGCCGCGCGCCGGGCCGGAGGCGGCGCGTGAAGAAGTCGTTGAAGGAGGCGTAGTCGCCGACCGGCCTCTCGGCCTCCTCGGGGCGGCACCCGGGCGTCGCGGCGAGCGCCGCGATGTCCTTGCGCGACCGGGGCGAGTCGTAGCGGCGGCCCAGAAGGGAGGAGACGAGGCGCGACCCGAAGAGGACGGGCCAGAGCGTGCGCCCGAGCAGCGTCTCGTAGGCGAAGCGGAGCGCCCGGTCTCCCATGACGGTCTCGACGGCCCTCCTGCCTGTCGCGCGGTCGATGTATTCAACGGACTGCATGGAGGACATTATACCATAAAATTTTCCCTCCTCCGCCGGGCTGGATTTGGTATACTATCCGCCATTATGAACATAGCGGCATTCTTTCTGGCCTCCGTGGCCGGCGTCTCGGGAGTCTACCCCGGGCTTCACACGTACAACGGGGAGGGCGAATGCGGAACGGGCGCCGTCGTGCCGTGGGCCGGGAGCCTCTGGGCGATCAGCTACGCGCCGCACAAGCCGAACGGCTCGACGGACAAGCTCTACGAGATCAAGCCGGACCTCACGAAGGTCGTCCGCGCGGAGTCGATCGGCGGGACGCCCGCGAACCGATTGATCCACAAGGAGTCGAACCAGCTCTTCATCGGGCCCTACGCGATCGACGCGAAGGGGAACGTGCGCGTGATGAAGCCGATGAACGACGACGGGACGACGAACCTCTACGGGCGCCTCACCGCCTCGGCGCGCCACCTCTTCGACCCCGCCGGCAAGATCTACACGATGACGATGGAGGAGGGCGTCTACGAGATCGACGTCGACACGCTCAAGGTGACGGAGCTCTTCCGCGACGGCAACATCCAGGGCCGGCGCACGCACGACGGCAGCCTCCTCCCCGGCTACCACGGCAAGGGCGGCTACTCCGGCCAGGGCCGCCTCGTCTACGCCAACAACGGCGAGCTCAGCAAGGAGGCGATGAAGGACCCGACGACGACGAGCGGCGTTCTCGCAGAGTGGAACGGCAAGCCCGGTAAGGAGAACTGGAAGATCGTCCTCAGGAACCAGTTCACCGACATCACCTCGAGGGGCGGCATCTACGGCGCGGCGAATCCCGAGAAGGACCCCTTGTGGGCGGTCGGCTGGGACTACAAGAGCGTGATCCTGATGGTCCTCGACGGCGGCACGTGGCACAAGTACCGCCTGCCGAAGGGCTCGCACAGCTACGACGGCGCGCACGGCTGGAACACCGAGTGGCCGCGCATCCGCGAGATCGGCGAGGGCGACGACTTCCTCATGACGATGCACGGCACCTTCTGGCACTTCCCCGCGACGATGTCCGTGAAGAACTCGGCCGGGATCCGTCCGCGCTCCAACTACCTCAAGATCGTCGGCGACTTCTGCCGCTGGGGCGACAGGGTCGTGCTCGGCTGCGACGACACCGCGAAGAACGAGTTCCTCAACAAGCGCCGTGCGAAGGGCGGCATTGGCGCGCCAGGCCAGTCCAACAGCTCGTTTTGGTTTCTTGGACCAGGGGACTTCGACACGTTCGGCCCGGTCATCGGCCGTGGCGCGGTGTGGCAGGGCGAGGACGTCAAGGCGGGCGAGGTGTCCGATCCCTATCTTTGCGACGGCTACGATCACAAGATGCTGTTCGTGAAGATTGACGGCGATGGCTCAATCGGATTTGAGGTCGACCGCCGCGGCACCGGGGAATGGGAGTCCGTTGAAAAGGCTCCGCTCCCGAGCTGGGCGTCGGTAAACGGCGGGAAGTGCAAGCCAATGGAGCTGGGTGCCGAGAGCGGGATTGCCTGGGTTCGTCTTCGCGCGAAAACCGACCTCAAGAACGTGACGGCGGAATTCCAGTATTGGAACGATGACAAGCGCACGGTCGTTCCACGTCGCGGCGTCGCGCCCGGCGGGATGTTCGCGGGCTTCGTGAACGCCGACGCGCTGGATCCGGCCCATTCGCAGCCGCCTGCCGCTTCGAAGGGCATTGTCAGAAGCGGAGAGGGCGACGAGAAGCTTCCGCTCGAGATGGTGCAGGGCGACCAGCTCTACGTGATGCTTCCCGGCGAGGGCGGCAAGCTGGAGCTCAAGAAGTCCGACAACGCAAAGAAGCTCGCGCAGGTCAGGAAGGGGTTTGCGATTGACGCCGGGCAGGATCTTGGCGACAGCTACGACAAGGCGTCCGCCGTTATCACGGACGACGAAGGCCGCCGCTGGCGCTTCCCGTACGCGACGGACGCGCATGCGCGCACGGGCCGCCTCTGCCGCGAGTGCTGCACCGAGCGCGACCTCCTCAACATAGGCGGCACGTTCTACGAGCTTCCGGCCGAGAATGCAGGCGGCTTCGCCAAGGCCCGTGCGATTGCAACCCACAGGAGCCAGGTCTACGACTACTGCACTTGGCGCGGACTCTTCGTGATCTCGGGCGTTGATCCTGCCGCGGCGGAAGCGGGCGAGCATTTCGTCAAGTCCGACGACGGCAAGGCCGCGCTCTGGGTCGGCGTCGCGGACGATCTCTGGAAGATCGGCAAGCCGGTCGGCGGCGGCGGCCCATGGCTTGAGACGGACGTCAAGGCTGGCGTTCCGTCCGACCCGTACATCATGACGGGATTCGACAGGAAGTCCGTTTTCCTAAGCAGCAACAGAGAAGTCGAGATCACTCTTGAACTCGACATCACGGGCGACGGAACATGGATTCCTTTCCGTTCCTTCAAGTCGCTTGGGCTTGGCAGCCATGATCTTGGCGACGTCCGCGCCTACTGGGTCAGGGCTGTTGCGGACCGCGACTGCAAGGCGACGGTTCAGTTCTGGTACGAGTGAGGTTGAGGAGCTGAGAGGTTCAGGTTTTTCAAACATTTAAACATAACGAGGAAAACGGCATGAAAGCGAAACTGACGGTAACGGTCAACGAGCAGACGAAGGCCTACGCCCTTCCCGAGCAGGGCGTGAAGATCGGGCGCGATCCCGGGCAGTGCCAGCTGGCGCTGAAGGACCCGGACGTCTCGTCGCTCCATGCGTTCATCTGCTGCAAGGGCGGCGCGTGGGTGCTGCAGGACCTCGGGTCGACGAACGGCACCTACGTGAACGGGAACAAGATCACGACCGTCGGGCTCAAGTCTGGCGACCGCATCAAGTTCGGCGGCAGCGTCAGCGCGAAGATCGAGATCGAGGAGCCGAAGAAGGAGGTCGCGGTCCCGAAGAGGGAGGAGCCGGCCGCGGCTCCGGCGAAGGTCGAGATCAAGGTCGACAACGCGCCGCCGCCCGAGATGAGCGCGGACGACGTCGAGCTCATCCGCCTCCTCAACGAGAAGTTCGCGCTCGCGAAGGAGAACCTCTCGCAGGTCGTCATCGGGCAGATGGACGTCATCGAGCTCGTGCTGACGGCGATCTTCGCGCGCGGGCACGTGCTGCTGATGGGCGTGCCGGGCCTTGCGAAGACGCTCCTCATCTCGACGCTGTCGCAGGTCCTCGACCTCAGGTTCAAGCGCGTGCAGTTCACGCCGGACCTGATGCCGTCCGACATCACGGGAACGGACGTCCTCGAGGAGGACAAGGAGTCGGGTTCGCGCAAGTTCCGCTTCGTCGAGGGCCCGGTCTTCACGAACATGCTGCTCGCGGACGAAATCAACCGCACGCCGCCGAAGACGCAGGCCGCGCTCCTCGAGGCGATGCAGGAGCACCACATCACGGTCGGGACGAAGACGTACGCGCTGCCCGAGCCGTTCTTCGTCATGGCGACGCAGAACCCGATCGAGCAGGAGGGAACGTACCCGCTCCCCGAGGCGCAGATGGACCGCTTCCTCTTCAACATCATCGTCAAGTATCCGAGCGCCGCGGACGAGGAGACGATCATCCGCAACGTGACGTCGAACCGCAAGGTGAAGCTCGAGAAGGTGCTGGACGGCGAGACGGTGCAGAAGCTGCAGGACGTCGTGAAGCGCGTTCCCGTCGCGCCGCACGTCGTCCAGTACGCGGCGACGCTCGCGCGCATGTCGCGTCCGAAGGAGCCGGGCGTCCCGGACTTCGTCAAGGAGCTCGTCGGCTGGGGCGCGGGCCCGCGCGCGGGCATCTCGCTCATCACGGCGGCGAAGGCGTGGGCGATCCTGCACGGACGCCACCACTGCACGATGAAGGACGTCGAGGCGGTCGCGATGCCCGTTCTCCGCCACCGCGTCATCACGACCTTCGCGGCCGAGGCGGCGGGCGTCACGTCCGACGACCTCGTCAAGATGCTTCTCAAGGAGCTCAAGCCCACGCTGGACCTCGAGATATAGGGGATAGGGGTCAGCGCAGAGGGGTTAGGAGCAAGTGGCAAGGTGAGATGAAAAGTCCTGGATACATGAAGTGGCTGCCGCCGAAGACGACGGCGACCATCTCGCGCTGCGAGTTCTTCGGGCGGACGCGGAAGTCCGGCTTCATCTCCGGGCGGCACCGCTCGCCGAAGAAGGGCAACTCGGTCGAGTTCGCCGAGCACCGGCAGTACATGCCGGGCGACGACCTGCGCACGCTCGACTGGAAGGTCCTGGGGCGGAAGGACCGCCTCTACATCCGCCAGTACGAGGAGGAGACGAACCTCCGCACGACGATTCTCCTCGACTGCTCGGGCTCGATGGACTACGACGGCGAGGCGGCGGCGGAGCTCGACGGGCGGCGGCTGACGAAGTTCGACTACGCGCGCTATCTCGCGGCGGGGCTTACGTACATGCTGACGGGCCAGCAGGACGCGGTCGGGCTCGTGACGTTCGACACGAAGATACGCGAGTACCTGCCGGCGCGCTCGTCGGCGTCGCAGACGCGGCGCATCCTCGAGTTCCTCGACAAGTCGAAGCCGGGCGGCGAGACGGACCCGACGCCGATCATCAACGACATCGCCGAGCGCATCCCCCCGCGGGGGCTCGTGGTCGTGATCTCGGACCTCTTCACGTCCGACCAGGACGCGCTCGTCAAGGCGCTCCACCACTTCAGCTACCGCCGGCACGAGGTCGTCGTGCTGCACGTGATGGCGGAGGAGGAGCTCACGTTCGGCTTCGACGGGCACGTCCACTTCGAGAACCTCGAGGGGCCGGACGAGATGATGCTCGACGCGAAGTCGATCCGCGCGGGCTACCTCGAGCAGGTGAACGCCTTCCTCAAGAAGGTCGGCGACGGCATCCGCAAGATGGGCGCCGACTACGCGCCGATGAACACGAAGGTCCCGTTCGACAAGGCGCTCGTCGAGTACCTGTCGCGGCGGCGGAGCGGAGGGCGGTAGGCCATGCAGTTCATCAACATAGCGATGCTCTTCGGCCTCCTCGCGGTCGCGATTCCGATCGTCATCCAGATCCTCACGCGAAAGAACGCGCGGAAGATCCGCTGGGGCGCGTGGCTCTTCCTCGACAAGACGATGAAGAAGCGCAAGCGCAAGGTGCTCCTGGAGGACATCCTCCTCCTCGCGTGCCGCTGCCTCGCCCTCGGGCTCCTCGCGCTCGCGTTCGCGCGTCCGTTCGTGCGGCCCGACTCGCCCGTGCCCTGGGCCGTGACGATGCCGATGATGCTCGCGTCGATCACCGCGATCGGCATTTCCTTCGCGCTGTGGCGGTATCCGAGGCACCGGTTCTGGATGATGGCCGCCGGAATCGCGCTCTTCGCCCTGACGATCGGCACGATCGTCTTCGAGCGGCAGCTGAACCTCAAGCGGTTCGGCCTCGGCGCGACGAAGGACGTGGTGCTGATCATCGACGGGTCGGCGTCGATGTCGATCGTGAGCGACGGGAAGTCGAACTTCGAGCGCGCGGTCGAGGAGGCGAAGAGGTACGTCGAGCTCGCGCCGCGCAACACGTCGTTCGCGGTGATCATCGGCGGGCCGGTCCCGCAGGTCGTGAACCCGGTGCCGATCGCCGACAGGCGCGTGGTCCTGTCGACGCTCGACCGGATCTACCCGGCGAACGGCACGATGCAGGTCGCGGGCAACCTGACGGCCGCGGCCGTGACGCTCGCCGCGGGGCACAACGCCGTCAAGCAGATCGTCATCGTCGGCGACGGGCAGGCCGTCGGCTGGCAGCTCGACGACAAGGAGCGGTGGAAGACGCTCCAGCGCGTGTTCTCCTCTCTCAAGACGCAGCCGATCATCACGTGGCGGACGCTTCCGCTGCCGACGTCGATCCGCAACCTCGCGGTCGAGGGGATCCGCCCGTCGCGCGACATCGTCGGCTCCGACCGCGAGGTCGGCCTCGCGGTGACGGTCGTCAACGCCGGCACCGAGGCCGTGACGCCGAAGGGCGTGACGCTCACCGCGGAGGGCGAGACGCTCCAGGCGCGCGAGGTGCGCCAGCTCGAGCCGGGCGAGAGCCAGACGTTCACGTTCAGGCACCGCTTCCGCAACCCCGGCGGGACGATCGTCTCGGCGAAGGTCGAGTCGGGCGACGACCTCCCGGCGGACGACGTCTACCGGTACTCGATGCCGGTCGTCGGCAACCTCCGGGTGCTCGTCGTCGACGGCAACGCGGGGGCGCCGTTCCTGAACCGCGCGTCCACCTACGTCAGCCTCGCGCTCCGCCCGGAGCTCGCGGAGGCGGCGGCCGAGGCGGGGCAGGCGGAGCGGAAGGCCTATCTCCTCGAGCCGAAGGTGGAGGACGTCGCGGAGGCGGGCCGGCGCAGGTCGTTCGCGGGGTTCTCGGCGGTCGTCCTCCTGGGCGTGCGGCGCCTCTCCGAGGAGACGCGCGAGGCGCTGGCGCAGTTCGTCTCGATCGGCGGCGGCCTCTTCGTCATGCCGGGTCCCGCGGCGGACGAGGCGTTCTTCAACGGGTGGGAGCTCGACGGGCGGAAGGTCCTCCCGGCGCCGTTCGGCAAGTGGCGCACGAACGCGTCCGAGCTCGACGCGGGGAGCTTCCGCGAGATGCTCGCGAAGTGCCGCGCCGGGACGGACCTCGGCAGCGCGGCGCCCGAGAGCGTGATGGAGTTCGGCGAGGGCTGGTCGTCCAACGCGGTCGTCGTGGCGCGGCTCGCCGACGGCACGCCGTTCCTCCTCGCCCACGCGTTCGGACGCGGCACGGTCGTCGAGTCGGCCGCGCCCTTCGACGCGGCCTCGGGGCTCGTCTCGAAGCGCGGGTTCGTCCCGATGATGCACGAGATCGCCTATTCGCTCGCGCGGCCGGCGTCGGTGAAGCTCGACGTCCGCCCGGCCGAGGGCCTGACGCTCCTCGTCGCGAGCGGGGCCACGGGCGGCGAGGCGGCGGGCGAGAGCGGCGTGACGGGCTACTACTTCCCGAAGCTCGGCTGCCAGGGCAAGCCGGTCGTCCGCGTCGACCCGAAGCCGATGGTGAACTGCGGGTGGAACGCGCCCCTGCCCGACTTCCCGGGCGACAACTGGTCGGTGCGCTGGCGCGGCGTCGTCAAGCCGCCCGAGAGCGGCACCTACAAGATCTGGTGGGACGTCGACGACCGCTTCTGGCTCAGGATCGGCGGCAAGGACGTCCGCAACCAGGGCGAGATCGCGCTCGAGAAGGGCAAGCCCTACGCCGTCGAGGGGCGCTACGAGGAGGACACCGGCGAGGCGCGGCTCGTCCTCGCGTGGAAGACCCCGGGCGGCTACCGCGGGCAGGTCCCCCAGTCGGCGTTCTTCACGCGCGCGGCCGGCGTCGAGGGCGCGGGCGAGGTCGTCGAGATGACCGACCCGCACGGCGAGACGTTCTACGCCGAGATCTTCCAGGGCGAAGAGGGGCTGTTCCTGCGCATCGCGCGCAGCGTCATCCCGGGCGTCTACACGGTCAACGCGCTGCCCGAGTCGCTGAAGGGCGCCTGCCAGGGCGTCGTCGACGCCGAGGGCAAGGTCCGCGTCACCGTCTCGTCCGGCGTCGAGGAGTCGACGCTGGCGGCGATCACGCAGAACGAGCTCTCCGACCTCTGCAGGTACGTCCAGATCTCGCAGGCGATCAAGGACGAGGACGTCGTCAAGGCGATCGGCGGACAGAGCTTCGGCAAGGAGGTGTGGCGCGTCCTCGCGTTCGTGGCGTTCCTCTTCCTCGTCCTGGAGCCCGCCATCGCGCGCTGGATCGCGATCAACCGCCGCACGGGCGACGTAATCGACACGGAGGGGTCATGGATCAGAACGTAGTACGCACCGACCTGCTGCCGGAATCGATGGCGCTGTGGATCATCGCGGTCCTCGCGGTCGCCGGCATCGCCGCCTGGGCCGCGTGCCACTGGGCGGTGAAGCGGTACGGCTCCAACAAGTTCAACGTCTGGTTCCGGGGGCTCATGGGCGTGCCGCCCGGGACGATCGCCTGCTGGCTCGTCCTCCAGGCGCTCGCGCGGACGATGTTCCTCGCGACGCCCTGGTCGCTCTTCCTCGCGGCGATCGTCGGCGCCGTCGCGATCGAGGCGGTGAGCGCGTTCTACGGACACGAGTGCGCGCGCGTCCCGCCGCGGACGGCGAAGATCCTCGTCGCGTGCCGCATGGCGGCCGTGGCGGTCGCGCTGCTCGTCCTCATGCAGCCCGTCGTCGTGGGCGAGCGGGAGCGCACGGTGAAGGAGCGCGTCCTCGTGCTGGTCGACGACTCGGCGTCGATGCACTTCAAGGACCGCCAGATGACGCCGGAGGAGGAGAAGGAGATCGCGACGGCTCTCGGGCTCGAGAAGCTCCCCGCCGAGGGCCTCACGCGCGCCGAGATGGTCCGGCAGCTCATCGCGGCCGGCGGCGACGAGGGCTTCCTCGCCCGCACCGCGCGCAAGTACGAGGTCGACGTCTTCCGCTTCGGCGCGGGGCTCGTGCGCGACGAGTCGATCCAGGAGGAGAAGGAGCTCGACGCGAAGGAGGAGATGTTCCGGTCCGTGACGGACCTGACGAAGGCGCTCGAGCTCGCGATCCGCGAGGTGCCGGCGGAGGAGATCACCTCGATCGTCCTGTTCACCGACGGACGGCACAACGGCGACGCGGGCGTCGAGTCGATCGCGCGCAAGCTCGGCGGGTACGGCATCCAGGTCTCGACCGTCCTCGTCGGCGGCACGGTGAAGCCGTTCGACCTCTCGATCGCGTCGGCCGACGCGCCCGAGTCGGTGTTCCTCGGCGACAAGGTCCGCTTCACGGTCCGCGTCGCGGCGACGCGCGCGAACGGCCGCCGCGCGAAGATCCGCTTCTCCGACGCGAACGGGCAGCTCGACGAGAGGGAGTTCACGGTCGAGGGCGACGACTGGTCGAAGGAGTTCAAGTTCGTCGACGTGCCGAAGGAGCAGGGCGTCTACGGCTATTCGCTCAAGGTGTCGAACCTCGAGGGCGAGCTCTTCGCCGCGAACAACGAGCGGCAGCTCGACGTCGCGGTGTCGGACGACCGCACGAACGTGCTCCTCGTCGACGGGCGCCCGCGCTGGGAGTACCGGTACCTGAGGAACCTCTTCTACGGGCGCGACAAGTCGGTGCACCTGCAGGACTGGCTCGTCCATCCCGACTCGATCGCCGGCATCCAGCCGAAGCTCCTCGAGTACGCGAGCGCCTCGCGCCCGTTCGGGCAGTCCGAGGCGGGCGGCTGGCCGATCCAGGACAACGACTGGAGGCAGTTCGACGTCATCATCGTCGGCGACGTCGGCGAGGACGTCCTGACGGAGGACGTGGTCGAGCAGCTGCGCTACAACGTCGAGGACCGCGGCGCGCTCCTCGTGCTGGTCTGCGGCTCCGAGTACATGCCCTACGCCATCACGAACCAGAAGCTCCGCGACCTGATGCCGGTCGAGTACGACCCCTCGCCCGTCAGCCACCGCGCGGCGCCGGAGGACGCCTTCACGTTCCAGCTCGCGGCGGCGGGGCGCGGCCACGTCGTCATGAACCAGAGCTCGTCGTCGTCCGAGAACGAGGACATCTGGGGCGAGATCCCCGACTTCCACTGGCGGCTTCCGATCAACGGCGTCAAGCCCGGCGCGGACGTCCTCGCGTACGCCAAGCCGAAGAAGGCCGAGGGCGAGACGGACGACGCGGCGATCGCCGCGCAGTCCATCGCCGCGACGATCGAGGAGGACCCCGAGGCCGCGCTCAAGCGGCTCGAGGAGATGCGCGGCGAGCAGAGCCGCAACGCCCTCGTCGTCGCCGCCGCGCGCGGCAAGGGGCGCGTGCTGATGCTGACGACGGACTCGATGTGGCGCCTCCGCTCGAAGGCGGGCGACCACCTCCACCACCGCTTCTGGGGCCAGGTCATGCGCTGGGGCGCGGGCGAGAAGCTGCGGAGCGGCAACATGTACGTCCGCATCGGCACGGACCAGCTGCGCTACGGCGCGGGCGAGACGGTGAAGGCGTTCGCGCGCTTCCTCGACGAGAAGCACAACGGCATCGACGGCCTCGAGCCCCGGCTCCTCGTGCGCTCGCCCGACTCGGGCAACCGCGTCGCCGCGTTCCGCGCGACGAAGCGCCCCGACTCGAACGGCATGTACGAGTGCGAGATCCACGGCTGCACGAAGCCCGGCCGCTACACCGTGAACCTCGACTGCGCGAAGGCGCAGGAAGAGCTCGGCAAGCGCTATCCGTCGAACCTCGCCACGAGCTTCGTCGTCGTCACGACGAAGCAGCCCGCCGAGGAGGTCGACATCACGGCGACGCGCAACCAGGTCGAGCGCGTGGCGGCCGCGACGGGCGGAAAGGTCCTCTCCCCCACGGAGTACGTCAAGCTCGACGCCGACTTCGGCGGCGGGTCGAAGCGGATCGCCGACCGCGTCGAGTTCCACCTCTGGAGCCTCCCGCCCCTCTTCGTCCTGATCGTCCTCCTCCTCACGGCGGAGTGGATTCTCCGCAAACGCGCCTCCCTCGCATAGCACCATGAGCAGAAACTACCAGAACATCCCGCCCGAGATCGCGGCCAAGCTCGACCAGAGCGTCCGCCGCGTCCGCCGCATCCTCTGCCTGCGCGGCGTCTGCGCGACGCTCGCCGTCTTCGTCGCGTCCGTCCTCGCGATCATGGCGGTCGACGCGATGGTGACGATCTACTCGTCGTGGGTCCGCTGGCTCCTCTGGGGCGCCGGCGCGCTCTGCACGGTCGCCGTCGGCTGGTTCGCCCTCGCGAAGCCGCTCCGCCGCAAGTTCACCGCCGCGCAGGTCGCCGCGCTCATCGAGCGCAACCACCCCGAGCTCGAGGAGCGCCTCTCGACCGTCGTCGAGCTCGCCCAGGCGGGCGACATCGGGTCGTCCTCGCGCCTCATGGAGGAGATCACGAAGGACGCCGTCAGGGACGCCGGGAAGGTCTCTCCGCGCAAGGAGTTCACGGGCCGCACGGTCAAGCCCCGCCTCGTGGCGGCGGCCATCGCGCTCGGCATCCTCGGCGCGCTCTTCGCCGCGTTCCCGCAGGCGACGCTCCGCCTCGCGACCCGCGCGCTGAACCCGTCGGCCGAGGTCGACAACATCTACGCGTCGTCGCTCAAGGTCTCGCCGGGCGACCAGGTCGTCCTCGCCGGAACGCCCCTCACCGTGAACCTCGCCGTCGAGGGGGGCTTCCCGTCCCGCGCGTTCGTCCGCACGAGGGCGGACGGGAAGGGCGAGTCGGTCGAGCGCATGGTCCGCGTCACCGAGGAGGGCGCGGAGGGGCCCGTCTTCTACTCCTTCAACTACCCCCAGGTGGACCGGAGCTTCACCTACCGCATGAGCTGCGGCAGCGCCCTCACGCGCGGCTACCGCGTCGAGGTCGTCCCCGAGCCGACCTACTCCGGCCGCGTCGTCGAGATCGTCCACCCCGCCTACACCGGGCGCGACCCCGAGCGCTACACGAACACGGCGGCCGTCGTCGGCCTCGCCGGCTCGCGCGTCAGGGTCTCGGTCCTCCCCGGGCGCGAGGGCATCGAGGGCGAGGCGCGGCTCCCGGGCGACGTGAACGTGCCCGCCGTCGCCGCGGCGGACGGGCGGCTCGAGTTCGGCTTCGAGCTCTCGAAGGAGCTCCAGGGCGGGTGGAGCACCGTCGTCTGGGACGCCAACGGGTTCACGAACCAGGTCGACACGGCGACCATCGCGGTCGTGAAGGACACGCCGCCGGAAATCAAGCTCGTCTCCCCCGAGCAGCTCGACCTCAAGCTCCCGCGCAACGGCAGCCTCCCGCTCGAGTACGCGATCAAGGACGACTTCGGCCTCTCGCGCACGACGGTCGAGATGTGCCTCGGCGCCGGCGCGTGGGAGCCGGCCGAGACGATCACGCCCGACAAGACCGGCAGCGTCACCTGGTCCGGCGCGCACGTCGTCCAGTTCCTCTCGAAGGAGTTCGGCGGCGCGGGGGTCGTCCGATTCCGCATCAAGGTCGAGGACAACCTCCCGGCCGAACTCGGCGGGCCGGGCGTCGCCTACACCCCCGAAGTCATGGTCTCCGTCGTCGCGAAGGGCGGCTCGTCCTTCGGCGAACAGTCCCTCAGGTCCCAGATCGAGTCGAGCAAGAAGGAGATCGAGGACATCGCCGCGCATCTCCGCAAGGCGAAGCGCGGGTTCGACGGCGCCGCCGGGAGCTACGGCCAGGCCGAGAAGAACGACTGGCACAGGAACGAGGCGACGAAGAACAGCAACGCCGCGCGCGCCGAGTCGCAGAACGCCGAAGGGCTTCTCTCCGAGTTCATCGACGGACTCCTCGACAGCCGCCTCGAGACGGGCGCCGAGATGTTCAGGCCGGTCCTGAAGGACCACGTCACGCCGATCCGCCAGGGGGCGGAGGACGTCTTCCTCATGTCGCGGTGGGACGAGAAGAAGAAGTCCAGCCAGAATCTCTCGAAGGACGTCGACGAGGCCCTCAGGGCCCTCGCCGAGGCCCAGCGGAAGTTCGACATCCTCACCAAGGCCGCCGAGGACCTTCAGCGCCTCGAGGACCTTGCCGAGCGCGAGAAGGCCCTCGCCGAGATGGCCGAGGAGGGGCAGATCGACGCGAAGGACCTCGCCGAGGAGGAGCAGAAGCTCGCGGACGAGCTCAAGGAGGAGATCAAGGACGACCTCGAGAAGAACCTCGAAAAGCAGATGGAGAAGGCCAAGGAGCTCCAGGAGAAGGGCAAGGAGCTCGAGAAACGCCAGGAGGAAATCGAGAAGAAGGCCGAGGAGGCCGCCAGAAACGGCGACGCGGAGGCCCAGAAACAGGCCGCGCACGAGGAGAAGGAGCTCGCCAAGGACCTCGAGAGCCTCGCCAAGCAGGCCGATGCCCTCGCAAAGGAGATCGAGAAGGAGGCCGGCACCGCCGAGATGGACGACAACAAGACGGCCGAACCGGTCAACAACGCCTCCGATCTCGCCGAGAAGGCCGCGCAGGACGCCCGCGCCGCCGCCAACGAGATGCAGGAAGGCAACATGGACGGCGCCAAGGAAGACACCCAGGGCGTGAAGGACGCCCTCGAGCAGATCCAGCAACAGCTTGGCGAGGCGCAGGACAAGATGGGCGGAAAGAACGAGGAGTTCAACGAGAACGCCCAACAGCTGAACGACATGCTCAACGCGATCGAGGAGGCCGTCGAAGCCGCAAAGGCCGCCGCCGAAGCCCAGGCCGCCGCCGAAGCCAATGGCGACCAGCAGCAGGGCGACCAGCAGCAAGGCGACCAGCAGCAGGGCGACCAGCAGCAAGGCGACCAGCAGCAGGGGGACCAGCAGCAGGGCCAGCAACAGCAAGGCCAGCAGCAGGGCCAGCAACAGCAAGGCCAGCAGCAGCAAGGCCAGCAACAGCAAGGCCAGCAGCAGCAAGGCCAGCAACAGCAAGGCCAGCAGCAGCAAGGCCAGCAGCAGCAAGGCCAGCAGCAAGGCATGCAGAACGCCGCGCAGAAGGCAAAGGACGCCGCCAACAAGATGCAGAACCAGGCGAACCAGCAGGCGGAGCAGAGCAATCTTCCGATGGATCAGTTCCAGAACCAGCAGAACGACTCGCCCGGCGGGCCCGAGGGGCCGAAGAAGGACGGCGCGAAGGCGAATCCGAACGCGAAGCCCTCCGGCAAGGACGACAAGTCCCCCCACGAGAGGCGCAAGAACGCCAAGCGCGGCGAGTTCGAGGACGGCGACGAGGACGACGACTGGTTCAAGATGAAGAGCGAGACGGGGACCGGCGCCGAGATCGACTCGCTCGACGACGTTCCCTCCGAGTACCGCGGCCTCGTCCGCGAGTACTTCAATTCGCTCAACAAGGGCGGGAAGCGGAAGTGAGTTCCGCCGACGCGGACGTCTTTTTTTGGTATAATGTGGGCATGATGCGAAAGGGACAGAAGATGTCGGGAAAGAAAGCTGGGCACGGGCTGCCCTGGCGTGCGGCCGTCCTCCTCCTCGCGGGGGGCGTCGCCCTCGCTGCGCCGGCGGCGAAGGAGCCGGACGTGATCGACAAGGCGCTCGAGCGCGGGCTTGAGTTCCTGCTCGCGGCGCAGAAGGAGAACGGCTCCTACCCCGGCCAGTACGGCGAGACGGTCGCGATTGCGTCGCTCGCGGGGATGGCGTGCCTTGCGACCGGGCACGTTCCCGGCGACGTGAAGTTCGGCAAGCTCATCGATCGGGCGCTCGACTACGTCCTCGCGAACCACGACGAGACGGGCTACTTCGGCAAGGTCGGCAACGGGAAGATGTACGCCCACTCGATCGCGACGCTCTTCCTCACCGAGTGCTCGGGCATGGTCTCGAAGGAGCGCCAGGCGCAGATCGACGAGATCCTGCCGAAGGCCATCAAGGTGATCCTCGACGCCCAGAACGTCAAGAAGCATCCGAACAACGACGGCGGCTGGCGCTATACGCCCGACGCGACGGATTCCGACACGAGCTGCTCCGGCTGGGCCCTCATGGCCCTCCGCTCGGCGCGGCTCAACGGCGCGCAGGTCCCGAAGAGCGCGATCGACCGCGCCGTCAAGTACATGCACAAGCACCACCACCCCCAGAAGGGCTGCTTCGGCTACCAGAACCCCGACCAGTACGCCGTCACGCTTTCCGGAGCGGGCATCCTCTGCCTCGAGCTCTGCGGCAAGCACGAGGACCCGGACTCCCTCAGCGCGGCGAAGTTCCTGATGTCCGTCTACCGCGACAAGCTGCCGAACGAGGGGTACGCGTACTACGGGCTCTACTACGCCTCGCAGGGGCTTTTCCAGATCGGCGGCGAGAACTGGAAGGAGTTCTCCGACTGGATGTACGCGGCCTACCTGCCCCGCCAGCGCGGCAGCGGCGCGTGGCCCGCCCACGGCGGCGAGGGATCCGAGCCGTACGCGACGGCGATGACGATCCTCGCGTTCGCCGTCCCCTACCGCCAGCTCCCGGTGTACCAGCGCGACGAGACGGTCGACGAGTAGGGAAAGATGGCGCGCGGAAGGTTCATCACGTTCGAGGGCGGCGAGGGCTGCGGGAAGTCCACCCAGGTCCTGCGGCTGAAGGACCGCCTCGAGCGGGAGGGCGTCTCCGTCCTCCTGACGCGCGAGCCCGGCGGCACGCGGCTGTCCGAGCTCATCCGCGAGCTCCTCAAGGACGAGTCCGAGGACCCCCCCTGCGACCGCACGGAGCTCCTCCTCTTCCTCGCCGCCCGCGCGCAGCTCGTCCGGAACGTCGTGCGCCCCGCCCTCGAGGCGGGGACGTGGGTCGTCTCGGACCGCTTCAGCGACTCGACGCTCGCCTACCAGGGCTACGGGCGCGGCCTTCCGCTTGACGTCATCCGCGTCATGAACGACTTCGCGTGCGAGGGCCTGAGGCCCGACCTGACGATTCTCCTCGACCTCGACCCGGCGGCGGCGCGCGAGCGCCTGCGCGGGCGCGAGGCGGCGACGAACACGGCGGCCGACCGCATCGAGCGCGCGGGCGACGACTTCCACGCGCGGCTCAGGGAGGGCTTCCGCGGCCTCGCGGCGGCCGAGCCGTCCCGCATCGTGACGGTCGACGCGTCCGGAGGGCCGGACGAAGTCTGGGAGAGGATATGGACGTCGATTCCGCCTATTTGCTGATCGCCCGCGCGATCGACGCCGGCCGCGCGGCGCACGGGTATCTCGTGTGCGGCGACTTGCGCGGACAGTGCGACGTCCTGGCCGACAGGGTGCTCCGCCGCCTCTTCCCCGGGCAGCTCGCGCAGATCGACGCGAAGTGCCACCCCGACGTCGCCTTCCTCGAGCCCGAGGGCAGGTCGCGCACGATCCACGTGAAGTCGATGCGCGAGCGCATCGTCGAGCCGATGTCCGCGACCGCCTTCTCCGGCGGATGGAAGGCCGGCGTGGTCGTCGGCGCGGACCGCATGGAGGAGGAGGCCGCGAACGCCTTCCTCAAGACGCTCGAGGAGCCGCCGCCGAAGACGCTCTTCCTCCTGCTCTCCGACCAGCCGGACGCGATCCTCCCGACGATCGTCTCCCGCGCGCAGCGCGTCGACCTCCCGCTCTCGGACGGCGTCCTCGCGGGCGAGGCCTACGACGCCGTCGCCGAGATCTTCGAGTGCCGGGGCGTCGCGGGCGTGTTCGAGAAGGCCCAGGCCGGGAAGCGCCTCGCGGAGATCCTCGGGGAGGCGAAGGACGAGGCCGGGGGCGAGGACGCCGCGCTCGTGCGCAAGGCGTTCTACCGGACGGTCATGAAGTTCGTGCGCGGCTGGATGGCGGACGGATCCCTGCCGGCCCACCAGGCGTTCCGCAACGTCGCGGCCGTGGAAGACGCCTTCCGCCAGAGCGAACGCTACCTCCCCGACGAACCCGTGCTCTGCTTCATG
>Ga0265301_10003137_pt1 | contig 17889 bp, 19 predicted proteins | sample AusTroGonzalo_MG_2_FD_193488 | JGI IMG/M metagenome (GOLD analysis project Ga0265301, IMG submission 193488) | Bovine rumen microbial communities from tropical cattle in Woodstock, Queensland, Australia - Gonzalo_04 | ecosystem: Host-associated > Mammals > Digestive system > Stomach > Rumen ... | reverse complement strand
TGGTGAATACATTTGCCATGTCTTACCAACGAATTTATCGATATTTTCCAAGTTAGATGAAACAACTTTACCATTGACATTAAAGTTTCTGAATAAGAAGTATTTCTTATATTTCTTATCGATAGTAACTGGAATAGTTGCTGTTGATCCACAATCTGAATTTGGATCTGGATCAATACGTTCTGACTGAAGAAGAGCTAATATGATCTTTGCCATTACACCGGCTTCTGCCGTACCAACAGCTGATGGATAAGCTGCGGCAACAACTGAATTTGCGAATGGTGTAATACCACGTTGATCAATACCATCCATGAGTGATTCCTTAACAACGTCATATTTCTTTGTAACGTTATTGAAAACCGCACCTCTCATGACATTGATAGTTTTATAGTTGTTTGACATGTTATTGATACCTGATGCATACATATCCCATCCATCATCTTCTTTAAGATGATTAGTAACCATACCAAGCAATTCTTTTTCAATTTCACCGGCTGCTTTAACCTGTGTAACGGCATTATCTGATTTAAGTTCGGCTTCACGCTGTTTAAAGAGTTCATTCTTACGCTTTCTTACATCATGCATTGGACGAATAAGTGCAGGTGTAATTGAGCATCCGAGATAAGATGCTACCCAGAAACCTAAATGGTCACGAGCATCAATATATGCACCGAGTGCTTTAGTATCCATCTTATCTGTTAATACAGCATTATTTATCTTCGCATTTAAGTCAGCTAATCCATCTTCATTTAACACTCCATTGAAATATCCGACATGTTCGATGAATCCAGTTCTTTCTAACATGTAACGATTAATTACTAATCGTCCCAAGTCAGTTTTTATTGGAGCTGAAATAAACTTATATTTATCCGGTTTTAACAAAATTCTCATTTGTGGAGAAAATGGAGCTTGCATATATTTGCCAGTTTCTTTGTCAAAATATGCGGCAAACATTGACTCTAAGAATGCTTTGTTAATTTCTTCTAATGGCTGGTTTAATATCTTTTCCATACCAGCTAATGCAGCTGAAGCTGTTACTGGTTGATTGTTTGTTTCATTTGCCATGTATATCACCTTCCTGATATTTTAATATTTCATATGTATATTATTAATTTGATACATTCGAAGATATGCATTTAATGTGTATTATTCAAATGTATCGGAGGGGAGGTGATAATATGATGAAGGACCTCATTTATCACCATGATGAAGAAGAGAAGGAAGAAGATGAATTCGACATCGAGGAGTTCCTTAACACATGTGCTAATGAACTTCACGATCGAGTTTAAAAGAAAGGAGGAATATCCAATGCAAGAGATTGAAATGTCAATCCCAGACTTCATCAAGGCTTTAAGAAAAGCTAACCAGATGAAAGTTACACCAATGGGATTAAGTTCGGATGAAATGCATGCATTTTATGCAGTCTTCATGAAGATTGCATCAGATGCAGGTCTTTCACCAGCGGAAATCGAAAAGTAAAGAATAGTATGAGAAACATTATCTTTAGGAGGATAATAGTATGAAGGTAGATCTGATAAAGATCAATGCGATACTCACGATAGTCGAAAGAGTTATCGCGATGACAAAGGAGTTATCGGAAGAGGAAAACACCCAGCTTAAGAAGCTGGCTCCTATCGCACTCGGCGATGAGGAATATGAGTATTTTAGAAGCTATTTTTCTATGCAGCCAAAGAAGGTACACCCACTTCAGAATTCACCGGTAATTTCCAATAAGGAAATGCACACGGTAACAGACTTTGGTGATGATATCATGCCAATGGCAGAATTCATCGATAAGCTTGTGCAGGAAAAGCAGCAGAAAGAAAAGGTAATAGCTACATCCGAAACGATGTGCAATGGTTATGCTACAGATAATCTTAAAAACCCGAACATTGATAAGTTCGTGGAAAAGACAACGGATGAGAAACTACCGGAAGTAACAGCGGCAGAAATACATGAAAAGATAGAGAAACTACTTCCGACAGACGACGATAATAACGGAGAAAATGCGCCTTTAGACGCAATGTATAACCAAATTCCATACAGTATCAAAAATTATATTTACAAGCTTGCAAAAGTAGACAAGCTTGGAATAAATGCAGTGCTTGATGCTGTACTGGAAAAATATCACATCGAAGTGACTCGTCAGCTAGTAACTAATATATTCCAGCGTTACATCCCATATGGTGTAGACACATTAGCTGACAGTGTCTTAGATGACCTGATCAATTTACATGCATATGTAAAGAATGGTCAGGTGTATGTTCATGACAAGCCATTAAAGACGTACATCAATAATGAACTTAAGAACTATACAGAGTTCAGAGGTAAAAAATACCCTACAAAGGTACTTGTTTGTGCTCTTGCAGGTGTAGATCTTTCAAAGGTTAAAGTCATCGAACATATCAACAAGGATATTAGAGATACACGTCTTGAAAACCTTGAACCTTTAACTACTCCTCGTGGAGTAACAAAAGAAGCTCGTAAAAGTAATGCAGAGATCAAAACCATTGCATGCTGTTATGCACATAATGGTGGAGATCCGCTAAAGACTTACATCGAGCTTATGGACAACCACAATATCAGCATCAGTCTCAATACAATGGCTAGAATGCGTGGTTTCCAGTGGCATGAAGATATTGTCAAGGATTACTTTGATAAGAATGACGTCAAGAACTGGAATAAGCGTACAGATAAATATCTCAAAATGGTTGAGGTGACTAATGATAAAGTTCCAGTGCAGAAGGAAAAACCAATCGAGGAACCGGAACCACTTCCAATCGGAAGAATGGATGCTATCAAGGCATTATCCAAGAATGCTAAAAGAAAGCTTCCGCTTGAAGATAGGAAGTTTGCAGTAAGATTCGTTATTGAGAATATGAAGAAGGAGGATGTTGAGAACAACATGCTCATTCAGATTACTCTCAACAAGGTTTGGGATCTTGACATCAGCCCTGCTATCATCAATACAGTTAAACAGGAAATGGGACTGAAAGAAGCTAAATGAGGAAAGAAGAGAAATTATGAAGACTTATGTAAATGAAAATGGGTCTCCTTTTGAATACGATGAGAAAGAAATTGTCTCGATCAAAAATAAAGAGGGGATTGCAGTTCTCTTTACAAAACAGGAAGTCTTAGATTTCATTCTTAACGAGGGTATATGGGATGGTTACCACCATCCCTTTGATATCCTCAATATTAAGAAATGGATTCAGACTCTAAAGATCATGGATGGGATCACATCCCTTCCACTAAATAAAAAGATACCGTTTAGAGATAAGAATGGAAAATTCAGAAGCGATTATGACATTGCATGTGACATTCGAGTTTACATTGATTCTAATTCTCAGCAGGTGGTACCTTTCGTAAGGGAGATGATGTTAAAATGAACGAGTTCGATAAAATATGCGATGCTGTCGCAGCTTCATTAGGTGTCAAGACTGGATGCTTATCATATCTTATTCTGAAACAGAAATATGAAACTAATATTTATTTAACCACTGACTGGCATCTGTGGGTTAAAGATCGAACAGCAAAAATTAAACCGACACCAGTATATTGCAGACAGAATATGGATGAAATACTGGAACAGTACGAAGCTAGAGAATTCCCAAAGAATTCATTGTTAATTCATTTGGGAGATCTAGTCGATGATGAGTTTTATGAGTTCTTTAATGAATCTCAAAAGAATTCAATCTTCGATGAAATGTTCTCAGATTTACCTACAAAGCGAATTCTGATCAGAGGAAACAATGACCCAGAAAAAGAGTATAGACTCATAACTAAACATGGTTGGAATATGGTCGATTTCATGATTCTGGATAACTGTATTCTCACACATATGCCAATCGACATGACCAATTTATCTGATCGATGGATCAATCTGCACGGACACAGTCACGGTCATATGTACTATTGGAGAGTCCCATACAAGAGACATATTGATCTCTGGGATGACAATAGGTATCCTGTTAGATATGATATCGGTCGAATCCTTAATATGGAGGATGCATATAGAAATCATATCAAGGATATATCGGATTTGAAATTAAAGTCCAAAGAAGAATTTGTGAAATATCTTGGACACAGTGCTAAAGAGGGACGGGAATAAAAATGCAGGAAATTTTAAATAGAGCCAGAGAGTTACTGGCTCAGCTTGCTAAGTACCCATGGTTTGAGTGCTTAGTAAAAACAGCACCATTGGTTGATATTAAAATGAATGACCCGGAATTCCGTAATGAAGTCATAAAGAAAACAATGGATGATCATATAAACACATACTTATCTCATTCATATGACCAAGTTGAGGCTGAAACAGAAATGTTTCGTAACTTGTCTGATATAGATATAGCACTGTTTATTAGATTATTCCGATGATACCAACAAATGGTAAAATAATAATTAGGGGGATTAGCCGATGACGATTTTTGAATTATCGGAAAGAGTGGAGGAGTTAAGACTTCAGACTAATAAAGTGAAGCAGAAAAGAAAAGCTAGAAAAGTATTAGCGAATATCATTAGGCTTTCCATGATGCTTCCGGTGTACGAAGGGAAGTGGTGGGCATGACAGACGCAACTGTAAGAGATATCTCAAACAAAATGGAGAACGAGATTGTCGAGCTCACTAAATACCTTAAGAGGTATCCATTCATTGGTATGTTATTAAGAACATATGTATCGGATACTTCACAAACCGATATTGAAGTCTTTCAGAAAACACTGAAGACTTACAACACGGTCATGATGAATGATCAGATAATGTACACGCATAATGATGTAGAGAATGCATTTAGTATATTCCAGCAGTTATCTCCTGACTGCAAAAAGCATTATGCAGCATTATATAGAATCGTATTAAACGGAATTTATTGATTTATGGGCTCCCCTCGTGGGAGCCCATTATTTTTTCTATTTTCTATATGTATATTATTAATTTGAAGCAAGAAAGATATATCTTGTTTAATTATTAAGATTGGAGGATTCAAAAATGAATCAAACGAAAAAGTATGGTAAGGGAATCGGCATGAAACTTTCATGTTGGATTGGAAGCAAATTTTATATGGTACCAGCTGGTATCATGGCTGCCATTGCATTAATCAGCATGACAGCTAATGGATCACTTGTGTCTTGGTATAACCAAGCGATGTCAACAATGATCTCAAGTGGATTCAGATGGGATCTGTTTAAGATTCTCATTATTGTAGACATTGGTTGTTTATTTGCTAACCGGCTCAATGTAGTGTCAATGAAGACACTCGGTACGAAGATGATCAACAAGAACTTTGTTGATATCTACAACAAGGGAACGGATTCTAAAGTTGCAGATATCAATGAGATTACCACTGGAAAACTCACGGATACTTCCAGAACGATCTCAGTACTAAAATGGGATATCATGGCATACACGTTCAACATTATTCCATGTACCATTCCATTCGTCAGTCTGATATGGAAAGAAGTACATTACAATTGGAAATGTTGTATCATTACAATTGTAGGTGTGATTATCTCAGCCTTGGTATTAACATTCAATGAGAAACTCTTTGGATGGACCAAAGAAGCTAAAGCAGTAAAGGCAGAGCTTCAGTCAGTAACTGTAGACAACTTCATGAATATGCCAACATTCAAGTATATTCATGCTACAGCTTATCCACTGAAGAGATTAGTGGATGCTCAGAAGAAAGCATTCACATATGAACTCAACTTCATGAAGGTCATGATTTATGGTCTGTCATACATCGCTGTATGGAGCCCTGCACTTATAAATGTTTGGATATGCAGGAACAACACAGAGATGGTTGCTTACATACTTCTGACAGATTACATCTTACAGAATATGAGTAATCAGATTACAGCTGTAATTGATGGTGTAATTGAACTCAAATCATCTGAAAAGGTGTTAGAACCATTGAAGGGTGATGATATCAATTCTGAAGAAATCTTTGAAGGTATAATGAATTTAGACGGTACGGAATTCAAGTACTCTGAAGATGTTGAGGAAACTCGATATCAAGCCGAGGGTAAAAAGGAAACTATCTTCAAAATCCAGAATGTCAAAATTGAATCAGGCAAAAGCTACCTTGTCAAAGGTGTCACAGGATCCGGTAAAAGTAGTTTTGCTACTTGGCTTGCTGGTGGTCTTAAGACTGTAAAAGGATATGATAAGAAATACAAGACTTATTATATCTGGCAGGAAACAAGTATGTTTAATGATACGATCATTAATAATATACTTCCAGGTGAAACTGATGACGGAGAAAAAATGAGTTTGGTGAATGCATTTGCTAATAATCTTGATATGGCAAAGATGCTGTCTGAACTCCCAGAGGGTTGGAATACCTATGCTGGTGAGCGAGGATATAAATTATCATCAGGCCAGAAACAACGTATCAATCTAATCCGTGCATTAATAAATATGGTATACCATCCGGAATATATATTTATTCTGGATGAGATTACATCAAATCTGGATGATGCAACCAGAGAGCTGGCTATCAAGCTTATATTTGAAACCTGTAAGAGTACACTCATCGTGGTATCTCATAATCCAGGATTCGAAGAATTCATAAATGAAAGGATCACGGTATCTAGTGATCATGTTATCACAGGAGGAAAAGATGAAGAATAATAAAACAAACAATACTAAAATGGATATTAAATGTGATGGCACACATTGGAATATCAACAGGGACCATTATCATGAAGGAGCCACCTATGACGGTGGCTTCGATGTTTCTTTAATAGTAAATCATACTCTCTTATTCTCTAGAGAGATGTATGATGTTCAAACTGGAGTACACAGAAAAATCGAAATCAAATTTCATACCAATGGCCGATTGACGGTTGACCATATCGAAAATGGTGAGATTATTGATCGCCAGAAAAGATATGTTGAAATGCCTATTGATGGCACTTTGACTTTAGTATGTAATAAAGATGACATTTTCCAGTGTTATGCATTCTATAGACCTAAATCATTGGAAAATAAGCTGACTACTTTAAAGCTAAAAAGCATCAAGGCAAAACCAGATAAGTTCTTCCTGGTTCAAGATAACCATTGGAAGATTAGAGAAAGCTATCTGAATGAGCAGGGTAAAACTGAAAATATTATTGTAAGTATATTTACCAACGGAGGGGTTCATGTGACAGTCCCTTCCGACGGTTATATTTATATAGATTTTGATTCTGAGCTACCGCTTGAGAATCGATATGCCTTGATAAGAAAAGGCAAGTACGATAATGGTTTATTGTATTTGAATGGAGGCATGCTCACCGATGCCTTAATGAAAGAAATACAATCGAACCATGAACCAATAAGATTACAGGTTAACAACAAGGAGGAAAATAAGTAATGATGTTTTTACACAAAAGATTCGACAAACTTGAGGAACCAATCGTAGAGCTTGCAAATGAAATTGGTAAACTCGAATATATGAACGAGAAAGAGTTAAATGATATTCTAAATGGAGTATCTTACATTCTTCGAGAAGAATTAGACAAGATCTCAGAGTTCATTGTAAAAATCAATAAGATTTGCTATGAAAGAGATACAGCTGAAGTAGCAAAGAAATTAGATGTTTATGATGAACACGATCCACGCAATCAGTTTGCATTCAATGATGAAGAAGACTGCGATGAGGATTGTGATGACGAAGAAGAGTTTGAAGAAGAATGCTTCGATGAACCCGATGATGAAGAACTCGGAGTTCCATCACTGTCAGAAGCTGTTGAAATAGATAGCGAATTTGATAGAGATCTCATTGGCGGAAGTACGGCAGTAGAACCTAGCAGTATTATAGGTACTGAAGCATTATGGGCCCCTAATGCTAATTTAATAGCATACTATAACACGTTTAAATCTTGCGGCAGTGGAACTCGTAAACTAACTACTGAAGAATTGGTTCTCCTTTGCTGCTATATAAAATATATATTAAAGCAGCATAATGGATCAATGATGTATAATGAAGTATTTGCTCACTGCCAAGCCTTTAATGAGGCATACTTTAATAGTAAACTTAACAGTGCTAATATCAGAGATTTATTGTTAAAGTATACTAATAGTAGAATTTCTGACGATTTCTTCAAAGAGAAGACAGTCGATAGAAAACATAAATATATTCTTATTAAGGAGGATTCAGAATAATGAATCAGACAATGAAAAAATTCTCGAAGATCGAGAAAGCAGTTTCAAAGTTAGCTAAGGCCATCCGCGAGATCGGCACAGACAATGTGTTCGATGACATCAACATCAAGTCATCACTCCGTTTACTTAACGGAAAGGATGCTGTTGATTGTTCTATGTATCTCAACTCAGTACTAATGGTAGGACCAATGATGCCAACACAGCCAAAATACCCAATGACATCAGCACCACCAGCTCCACAGTTATATCCATCAGCTGCCTACAACAATGTCTTCAAGACAGATCGTGATAAGGCTGCGAGCATACTTGACCCAGCTTCACCAGCGCTTCATGAAATGTCAAAACATGTAACAGATGCAATCAAAAACATGAGTAACCAGCTTTCTGCAAATGAGCAGAAAATGGCTTACGCTAACAAGTTCGTTACAATGGTGACAAGTTTACTACCACAGCCAGGCCATCTTGAAGGATCCATGATGCTCATGGGTGATTTACTTGAGGCTCTCGATTGCGAAGAGCTCGATAGAGCAAGAGACCTCATCAGACAGCACTGGGTGCTTGATAAAGAAAATGAAGAAGAAATAGCCGACACAGATGAGGATCCAGGTGAAGAAGATCCAAACCCAACAACAGGACCATGGTCTGAATAATTAACAGCAAATTTTCTATGCTCCCGAGGGTCACTGAGAACAATCTCGGTGACTCTCCAAAAAGGAGAATTCAATGGCAAAATCAAATTATCAGTTAATATCTATTGAGAATGAATATTCTACTAAAAAGGTTATGCTTATAAATCTAAAACCTAATAGAGTTAAATATTCATCAACCGGTAAAAAATTACCAGTTATTGAAAATAGATATTGCTATCAAAAAATGAAAGGACATAAGAAATATGTCAAATATTATTACATTAACGGAAAAGATTTGTAAGGTAAAGAAAATTTCAGCAGATAATATAAGAGCTATAGAGCTTTTATATAACAAGGAAAGAGAAATATCTGCAGTACGGATGAAAACCACAGATGGATTCATTGTGATCTGTCATAATGTGTTCTATGTAGAGAAGAGCACAAAAGTGTTCAATAATATTAGAGAAGCTATTCAGTATTATGATAATCATCAGTTTACGATGAAAAGAATAATACAGCTTACTGGAGCTTCAAGATCACATTGCTCCGAGATTATGAAAAGGAAAGAGAAACAGCATGATGAGAAAGAAGATATGTAAAGTTATATCAATGATTGAATTGGTTATGTCGATTATTGGCATCTTTACTGTAATATGTTTAATGATAGGATTCATAAGAATTAATAAGGAGGATGAATAATATGTCAGTAATGAGTAATTTTCAGAATTGTGATTTCTTCAATGAGAGATTATCAGCTGAACAGAGAGAAGCTATCTTTACTTTAAATGATGTGATCGGTGAATATCGTATCGCATCAAGAAGTGGTCTCGATGCGTTATATCATGAATTCATGAACTTCGTTTATGAACGTCGTGACAAGATTGGAGTATTAACCAATAATGAGATATGCTTACTCGGTAAAGTTCTGAACTATGGCGATGACATTATTGAGTACATCGTAGATGTATTAAACATGTTTGAAGCTCTCGAGAACAATCCGAGCTCAGTGATATTCAAGAAGAAGCTGGAGGATGAATAATGAAATACGAATTTAAAGAAATAAATGTAATCGACCCTGAAGTTGTCAACGCAATAGCAAATGCAATCGAAGTTCTTGGTGGTGTTGGCATTCAGAGCATGATTGACGGTCAGCTTTGGGAAGACTTCAAAGAACATGTCGACGAAGTTATTAAGCGCAGACAGCCTGCAGACGAAACTGATACACTGGATATTATGCATGAATACCACGTATTCATATTCATGCTCGGCAAAACACAAAGCAATTATTATATTATCCATAGAATTATGGATGATTACACAATCACTGAATTCAGCAAAGACCAGCTGAAACATGGTGATCCAGAAGCATTTGGAGCATTCATTGAATATATGAAACCATATGCTCATGCCAATTGCAGTGTGCTCCTGCCGAAGGAGTTCTTCCAGGGCAAAATAATATTTTAAAAGCATATAAAGGAGAGGCCGGCTTGACCGGCCCCCTTTATACACTTAATTTTGTTTTTGTAAATTATTCGGCTGATTCGATCTTTTCAGTACCGATGTTTACGCGGATGTCCTTCTTGATGATATCACGCATGATGTCTTCAGAGAGACCATTCCAGTTACTGTAGTAGTCAGATGTATCATCATTGAAGAACTGAATTACTTCTGGCTGGAAGAGAACAAATGTTTCATCCATTGCAACAACCTTTGCATCAATTACTTGCGAAAAATGGGGATTCCCTGCAAATGCAGTCTTGAAGATTGCTGAGAGTGATTCCTCTGCACCATTCTTCACGAGGCACTTAACTGTTACTGTGATATTGCCAAACACTACTGTTGGGTTAAGTAACTTTTCAAGTGCCATGATTTTGAATGTGTTTGTTGATTCGATTGTTACAGTCTTTGTATTATCGTCCCATAACACATCGAGTTCTGGATCATCGTTGAATAATGCAACGAGCTTCTTGTAGTATGTCATCCATGGGGATGATAATGCTACTTCTTTTTCTTTTTCGTTTTCCATTTTTAAAACCTCTTTTCTTTTTTATATAAAATCCATTCTGGATATGAAACCCAGAATGGATTTATTATTATGGTAATAAGTATGAGCAGTTAATAACGATATGTCTACCACTACCAATTGATGGTCCATAGTATATAACGTTACCATTGTTCGAGATGTTAATACCGCATGCTGCTGCATCTGCATTTGTTTCCCATGTTAACAAACCTGGTACGGTTAATAACTGACTTGGTCTCATTGCTGAATCTATTGAACCGATAGTTGAATTTGCTGAAATATTACCGGTTACATTCAGTAATAATGCAAAGTATGCATGTTTACCTTCACGGAAAATCTTTGATGCTGATGATGTATTAGTGATGTTTGAACCTACTGTGAATGTACCTTCTTCGATGGTTACACTACCACTGCCGCCTCCACCAACTGCCTGAATATTGTTGTCAAAGATTGCACCCTTTGGAGCTGTTGAAAACTCTTCAAGATTTGTAAGTGAAATCGTAGCATTATTAAATGTAGTAAGAGAAACACCTTCTCTGATACCAACAAAGTGAGTACCATCAAAGTATATAGCGCCGATATTTATCGGAGTACCATCTGATGTTTCACGATACCAACCAGTTACTTGTGGAATACTCTTCCATGAATATCCAGTGAATCCTTGAGATGTGAATATTGATGCAAGTGAATCGAATGCCGCTTGAGTATCACCCTGGAATGATGTACTTGATGTTGTATACAGATCGAAACAGAGGTAGTAGTATCCCTTTCTATAGAGAACGACTCTGTGTAAGTATCCAGCTCCACCGGATCCACCAGAACCGCCGCCAACAGGTGCTGTATATTGAGCAACTGGTGCATTAACACCTAATGCTTCACAGATCAAACGATACATGATGTAGTGACCATCATTATTCGGGTGAATATGGAATGGATATACTACACCACCAACTGTCGTGGTTTCTGTCTGGTTGAATAATGAATCGAATGCATCGGAATCATAATTACAATATCTCAATAATCCTTCATAAAGATTAATGAAGTCCATATTATGATCATAAGCCCATTTCTGGATTACACGTTGTACACCATCCATTGTTGCAACATACTTTGCAGTGATTGATTCATTAACTAATGTTTCTGCAGTACAGCACATTGGGATGAACTTAGCACCTAATGTTTGTGCACGATTATACATCGTTGTATAGTTGTCATATAATGCCGAAATATGTTCAACTGTCTGACGGTCATTTGTACCAAACATTGCGATTGCAACTGTTGTACCAGCTGGCATAGCTGTTTCCAAGTTAGCAACGCAGTCCGCACTCTTCCATCCAGATACACCAGTATTTACTACGGTTACATATGGATATTTTGCTTCAAGATATGTTTCGAGTAAAGCAGCCCATGATTTACCAGAATCTGCAGAGTAACCATTTGTGATTGAGTCACCCATGAGTGTGATCTGAACTGGATTTGTTGATGATGATCCTTCGATGATATCAATGATATTTGTGGTTTGTTTTGTTGCAGGCATTACAGCTCCACTCATATGATCGAGTTTCGCAGCATTCTGTCCTGAACATTTACCTGGTGAATCACCAGATTTTACAAATGAAATTAGTGTCCAGTCAATATCTTCAAATGCAACATCATCACCTGGATAGAAACGCATTACAGCTTGAGTTTCATCCGAAGCTGCTGTAAAGTTAACTGATGAAGTTGACCATGTATGACCTAATTCAGCACGTGTATTTACACCAGATGAATTCTTCATCTGTACGCCTACCCATGTGTATGTACCACAATCGAAGGTATAAGATGCACCTGGTTCTACACTTGCTTCGAAGTAAACATCATTACCTTCGCGATGTGCATATGAATGATCATAACGATTTACTGTATCTGATGAAGATCCATCAGCTCCGTTTGTAACTGAGAATGTTGATGTAGTAGAATCGGTATAAGTAATTGTATACGTATCCACTAATCCTGAAGTTCCAGTTTTAGTAATAGAAACGATACCTCTACCGTCTTCACCATCTGTACCATTGGTACCATTCGTACCATTTGTACCATCAGCACCATTGGTTACTGTAAATGTATCAGTATCTCCATTGGTGTATGTGATGGTATATGTATCCACCAAACCAGCGGTACCAGTCTTAGCAACAGTTGAAATACCATTACCTGTAGCACCAGTCTGACCAGTCTGACCTTGTTGTCCTTCAGCACCATTCGTAACTGTGAAAGTTGTCGTAGTGCTATTTGTGAAGGTAATTGTATAAGTATCAACCAATCCAGTTGTATCAGTTTTCTGAATTGATGAAATACCCACACCATCAGTACCATTAGTACCGTTTGTACCATTGGTACCATCTGCACCGTTTGTTACTGTGAAAGTATCCGTGTCACCATTTGTGTATGTGACAGTATAAGTATCAACTAATCCTGCAGTTGCAGTCTTTGCAATACCTGAGATTCCATTACCAGTTGCACCAGTTTGTCCTGCTGCACCATCCTGTCCATCTGCACCATTAACAACTACAAAGGTATCTGTATTGCCATCAGAATATGTGATAGTATAAGTATCTTCTAAACCAGATGTAGATGTCTTGGAGATATCAGTAATACCGACACCATCAGTACCGTTAGTACCATTTGTACCATCAGTACCATTTTGGCCATTTGTAACAGTGAATGTTGTTGATGTTCCATCGGTAAATGAGATTGTATAAGTATCAATCAAACCAGCTGTTGAAGTTTTTGTGATTGATGAAATACCATTACCATCATTACCATTCATACCATTAGTGCCGTTTGTACCATCAGCACCATTTGTAACTTCAAATGTCGTTGGATCACCAACAGTGTATGTGATAGTATAAGTATCTACTAATCCTGAAGAAGATGTCTTCTGAATTGATACAACACCCTTACCATCATTACCTGCAGGACCTTGTTGTCCTGTTGCACCATCAGCACCATTTGTGATGTTGAATGTTTGTGTAGTAGAGTCAGTATAAGTGATAGTATATGTATCCACTAAACCAACTGTACCACTCTTTTCGATCTTTGTGATGCCTCGTCCATCTGTACCGTTAGTACCATTCGTACCATTAGTACCATCTTGTCCGTCAGCACCATTTGTGACGGTAAATGTATCTGAAGTACCGTCGGAATATGCTATTGTATATGTATCAACTAAACCAGCTGTTGATGTCTTTGTAACTCCTGTTATGCTGACACCATCGTCACCAGCCGGACCTTGTTGACCAGTTTGTCCATCTTGACCAGGTGAGCCATTTGTAACTGTAAAGGTTGTTGATGTGCCATTTGTGAAAGCAATAGTATATGTATCAACTAATCCAGATGTTGATGTTTTTGTTACACTGGAAATACCATTACCATCGTTACCATCTTGACCAGGAGCACCATCATTACCGTTAGCACCATCTTGTCCGTTAGCACCGTTTGTTACAGTGAATGTGGTTGTATTACCATTTGTGAATGTAATAGTATAAGTATCTACTAAACCAGAAGTACCCGTTTTAGCAATACTTGCGATACCATTACCATCGGCACCGTCAGTACCATTTGTACCATCTTGACCATCCGCACCGTTTGTAACTTCAAATGTTGAAACAGTTTGGTCTGTGTAGAGGATTGAATATGTATCAACTAATCCAACTGTACCAGTCTTTGTAATTGATACGATTCCGCGGCCATCTCCACCGCCTCCTCCACCTCCACCTTCACCGTCTTTACCATTCGTAACTGTGAATGTAGATGTAGTATTATCTGTATAGAGGATAGTATACGTATCTACTAATCCAAGTGTTCCTGATTTAGTGATAGATACAATACCTCTACCGTCCGTACCATTCGTACCATTTGTACCATCTTGACCGGCTGGACCTTGAGGACCTTGTGCACCATCTTGGCCATCTTCACCATTTGTTACTGTGAAAGTAGTTGTTGTGGAATCAGTGAATGTTATTGTATAAGTATCTACTAATCCAGATGTACCTGTCTTAGTAACTGAAGCTATACCAACACCATCATCACCAGCTGGGCCTTGAGGGCCTGTTGCACCCGTTGCACCAGTTTCACCTTGAGGGCCTTGTTCACCTTGTGGACCCTGTTCACCTTGTTCACCTTGTGGGCCTTGTTCACCAGTTTCACCTTGAGGACCCTGTGGACCAGTAGCACCAGTTGCACCCGTCTCACCCTGTGGACCTTGTGGACCTGTTGCACCTTGAGCACCGTTGGTAACTGTGTATGTGGATGTGGTGTTATCTGTGTAAAGAATTGTATAAGTATCCACAAGACCTTCTGTTCCAGTCTTTGTGATAGAAACGATACCTCTACCGTCTTCACCACCGCCTCCTCCACCACCAGCTGGTGTTTGCCATGTACCATCTTCACGGAGATAACGTGTTGCAGATAATGTCGGACCTGGGTCAGGTACTAAACCTGTTGAATGATTATAACCAGCTCCACCAAATACGTTATAAGTTGTATCTGTGAACTTAGCATCTGAAGGTACAGACTTTTCGATTGTATAATCAGAAGCAACTGGAACACCATTTGCGAAGTAAACTGGATTTGATGTTGAACCAGCATTTGTGTTGAGCTTGTTGGCAGATGTAGCTGCTCCACCCTTTATAGATGATCCTGCATAAGTACCGAGATCAGAAATTTGTGATTCAGTATGTGTATGTGATGGAAGATCTGAAGCTTGTACAACAGATATCGATGAAACATGTCCAGTTGCATCAATTGATATCTTATAGAATCCAAGTTCATGTGCTGTATAAGCTGGATGAGTATACTTTGTATCAGGTGGAACTTCCCAAGTACCATCTTCACGGAGATACTTTGTATCACCTGAAACAGCACCTGGATCTGGAACTAAACCGTGTGAATGAAGTGGGCCAGATGGACCGAAATCATCATATGTGGTTCCGCCACCACCACCTCCGCCACCGCCGGTGGAGTTAATGCGGATTGTACCATGAACGATATCCGGTACAAGTGTAATGTTATCACCAGCAACGATACCGAGTAATGATGTTCCTATCAATGGATGAACTTCTGTTTGTGTTGATCCATTAATAACGTTAATTGCATTGATAATGTTTACTAATCCTGAACCATCACCGGCATAATTCTTAGAGATAAGAGTACCTGTGAATGGATTGAACTTAAGATCAGCACTCTTCTTAACACCTGCAATTTCTTCAGAATCATTAGCCACGTTAGATAATAATACACGAAGATTACTATTCTGAACTGTATTAACTTGCTGAACATTCTGGTCGGATTCCTGTGGAAGATTTTCGAGAAGCTGCTTAACAAGAGCAGATGTTGGAAAATGACTATTATCATCTGTAAGTGATTCAGAATCTCTGATACCTGTGATCTTCTTATCTAACTCAGTTTTGAATAAGTTAGTTGAAGGAACCTTTGTATCTGTCGGATTAACCGGCATTACAGTATCAATGTTAGCATACTTCAGACGAAGATCAAGAGCTTTCTGAACTTTACCAAAAGCTGAATTGATGGTATCTGTTTCTAAGATACCTGCTTCTGCAATAGCTTTTGTATAACCTGCTAAAGTGATATCAGCACCATCAAGAACTACATCAGCTGTCAATTGTTTGTTATTGATAGATGCTGATGTGCTAACTTTATTCAATAAAGCATTATAAACTGCTAACAAAGTAACAAGCTTATCACCTTCTGCTTGAGTTGGTGTTTGATATGGAATGATTGTTACTACATCACGTAAAGCTGCAGTATTCAATCCCTTTGGTTTTACAAATGTTACTTCATCAGATACAACTCCCTGAAGTGAAACTACTTTCTTTATGATCTTAACAAATCCATCCTTATCTCCTACAGTAGTTTCATCTGCAGCTGTTGGTGTTTCAACTGAGAATACACCTGTGTTGGTGATTATCTTTGGAGATGAATAAGTACCCATACCGCGGATGTTAATACCTTCTCCAGCAGTCATTATGGTAGCTTCTCCACCACCACCTCCACCGCCTTCTTGGAAGATTTCTATCCATCGTTTGGTTTTACCCAATGACTTGGATAATGTTTCGCCAGATTCCAGGTTTGGAAGATCTTTTGTAGGATCAATATTGCCTGGTGTATATTGAGAATAATCGACGAATTCGGTTTCTATAACAGTACCATTGGTATTTTTATTTTTTTCATCAGCCATATTTATTACCTCCTTATTATGAAATTTATTGGTTAAATGTCTCGATGGACATTGACTCACCTTATGGAATGGTAATATAAAATACATTAAGATGGGCCCACGAAGGGCCCATCTATGTATTGGATATTCACTTATAAATACTGCTTTTCTCTTATAAAATAATCACCGGAATGTACGAAACTTTGACGTTATCTAGCCTGTAGATATGCTACAGCGAACCGATAACAAAACAGTGCAGTTTCATGCCATTACCCAACTGAATCTAAAGCTGATGAGTGTACATCTCACCCCGGGTTACATTCCATTGGTGACTCTCACTTCATGATCAAATAAGTAAATACCGGTTACATTTACTTACCGTCATGAACGGTTGGGCCACGGAGTCTTCCTTTTAGCAGTTTTACGCTTGTTCAATTGACGTGCTCCGTTCAGGTTTTGTAGGGATAATTTGTTGCTAATTTCTCGGGCTCACCCACTGCTAACCATACCACGATTATATATTATGTACGTAAATAAATAAAAAATATAAGATTATAAACCTCCCCCTGTTCGGGGGAGATAGTATAACCTTAGCACTAAGAAAGAGTGTAAGTCACTTTCAATTACACGAAATCTTTTTACTGGGACCCCGATTTGATCATGATCGCAAGTTATCCAGCCGGATGCCTCGGTTTCATTAAATGCTTGCATGTCCTCAAAGCCGATTGTACGTATCAATCGTCAAGCTATAATTTACTTGTGACTCGGCATTTATGTAACCCTTCGAGAGGGCACGAATACAGACCTACTAGTCGGCTCGGGAATCCTGCCGGACTTAGTCCAGCTACCTCTGTCAGCGTCTTTCAGCCTGATATTCATA
>Ga0265301_10003131_pt1 | contig 17921 bp, 21 predicted proteins | sample AusTroGonzalo_MG_2_FD_193488 | JGI IMG/M metagenome (GOLD analysis project Ga0265301, IMG submission 193488) | Bovine rumen microbial communities from tropical cattle in Woodstock, Queensland, Australia - Gonzalo_04 | ecosystem: Host-associated > Mammals > Digestive system > Stomach > Rumen ... | reverse complement strand
CGAGAAGGCCCACATGGACTGGGAGCGTCAGTACCTCAACTACATTGACAAGCTCGGCTACGAGAATTTCCTCATTGAAATGATGTAATCACCCAAAGCAAAACCCTACAACAATGAAAGAGAAAGTATTACAAGCCATGCGTGAGTTCGGTGCTCCCGTCAACGCAGGCAAAATCGCAGAAATCACAGGTATTGACCGCAAGGAGGTCGACAAAGCCTTTGCTGAATTGAAGAAGGAGGGTGCCATTGTGTCGCCCGTCCGTTGCAAATGGGCACCTGCCCAGTAATTTTTTATGGCTTCGACGAGTGCATCCGCACCTCGACGCAGATAATTTTTTCTTCACGGGACGGTGTTGCCGAAGTGATTGTATTACGATGCAGACACCAAGCGAAACCGTCCCTTTATTTCCAAATTACAAAGATAATTGATTATGGCAAAGATGAAATGCCCCTGTAAGTACACTTACGACCCAGAAAAAGGTGACCCCAAGCAGGGAATACCTCCAGGAACCCAGTTTGAAGACCTGCCCGATACATGGCGCTGCCCCCACTGCAAACAACCCAAAGAGAAATTCAACAAGGCATAATCATATCATATGAAAACTGCAATTCGATATTACAGCAAATTTGGCCACACCAAACAGATGGTGGAAGCCGTAAAGGGCATTATGGGTTGTGAGCCCCAGACCGTGGACACTCCCTTGCAGGAGCCAGTAGACATGCTGCTGCTTGGTGCCGGTGTTTTTCTCGGCAAAGTAGATGGCAGTGTGATGCGCTTTATCGAAAGCTTAACACCCGACCAAGTGAAGCGTGTGGTATGCTTCGGCTCGTGCGCCATTATCAAGTCGCCCGTCCCGCAGATGCGCAAAGCGCTTGAGGCACGTGGCATCACCGTTGACGAACGCGAGTTCACTTGTCCCGGAGCCATGGGTCCCATTAAAGCCGGTCATCCTGACAAGAAAGACATTGAAAACTTCAGTCAGTTCGTCAAAAAAATCCTTTAGCTGTATGGATCTTGGTGCCTACATGGCGGAAACCATCCGCAACATCATGGCGAAAGCCTACCTGAACGTGCTGGGCAACCCACGCGAAGCCCGCTTTGTGGCCCAGATGCAACGCACCATAAGCAAAGCCGAACGGCGGCGCAAGGCGCACCTCGAAAAAGAAGGTGTAGCTGTGCCGCCGTTTCTCATCGCCAGCATTGCCACTACCTGCAACCTGCAATGCAAAGGCTGCTATGCCCGAAAGAACGGCATCGCTGGCAATCCAGGCCATAATAGCGGGAAGCCCTCTCTCACTCCTGAACAATGGAGCTCCATCTTTAAGGAAGCTGCTGAATTGGGTGTCAGTTTCTGCCTACTGGCTGGAGGCGAACCCCTCATGCGCCGTGACCTGCTGGAATGTGCTGCCAAAGTGGACGTTATTATCTTTCCCATCTTCACCAATGGCACACTCATAGGAACTGCCTATACGGAGTTCTTCAAAAACCACCTCAATATGGTACCCGTCATCAGTCTTGAGGGAGAAATGGCGGCCACCGATGACCGACGCGGCAACGGTGTGTTTCAACGGGCATTGCGCTCGATGGAGATGCTGCAGAAAGAGAAACTCTTCTTTGGCACCAGCATCACCGTAACCACTGAGAACTATCACGATGTGACTTCCGAAGCCTTCCTCAGCCATCTTGTCGAATTAGGATGCCGATTAGTGTTCTATGTGGAGTACGTGCCTTTCGACGAGAGCACCTCGCATTTAGCCTTCCGCGACGAGCATGTAGCCGAGATGGAGCAGATTGTGGAACTGCGTCGCGAGCGTTTCAAGGAGATGATTTTCCTCAGTTTCCCAGGTGACGAAAAAGCCGTCGACGGCTGTATGGCTGCTGGACGTGGATTCTTCCACATCGGTCCCGATGGGGCTGCAGAGCCCTGCCCCTTCTCCCCTTTCAGCGACAGCAACGTGGCACAGATAGGTTTGCGCCAAGCCTTACAGTCTCCCTTATTCCGCAAGATACGTGATGCCCGCGCCCTCGGCTGGGAGCATACAGGCGGTTGCACCCTTTATGAACATCGAGACGAGGTTAGTAGTTTTTTATAAACTAAATATTGTATTGACTGTCTTGACATAAATAATACATCATCCCGTCTATAGGATTATACGACATGTCGATATACAAATTGTATTGTTCCAATGTCGGCACAACCTACACCAATCGGACCCTATATTAGATTGTGTTTTTTTGTATCTTTGTCGCCTAAAACTATCATAAATTTGAAAATACTATGCTTAACGACTTCATCTACGACATTCCCGTAAGAATCTACTTCGGACGCGACCAACTGAAACACCTTGGCGCAGAACTCAAAAAATACGGCACACGCGTGCTGATGACCTATGGTGGCGGCTCCATCAAGAAGATGGGACTCTATGACCGTGTGGTGAATGAAATCAAAGAGGCTGGGCTGGAACTCTTCGAACTCTCCGGCATCGAACCCAATCCACGCATCGATTCTGTCAGGAAAGGTGTGCAAATCTGTAAGGAACAACATATTGATGTGCTCCTCGCCGTAGGAGGTGGTTCCACCATCGATGCCACCAAAATCATGGCAGCAGGTGCCTGCGTCGACCATGACCCATGGGACTTCCTTGACCTCAGCAAACATGCACCAATGAAAAAGGCGCTGCCCATCATCAGCATCCTAACCCTCTCTGCCACAGGTTCCGAGATGGATACAGCAGCCGTTATCAGCAATCCCGAAACGCAAGACAAACTTGGTCGTCTCGACCCCGTCATGCTGCCCAAGGCCTCTTTCCTCGACCCAACCAACACCTTCAGCGTCAGTCCTTACCAGACCGCCTGCGGATCGGCAGATATAATGTCGCATATCTTTGAGGTCTATTTCAACATGGACCAGGACCTTTACATGCTCGACTGCGTCATGGAGGGTCTACTGAAAACTGTTATCCGCTACGCCCCAATTGCCATGCGTGAGCCCGACAACTATGAGGCACGTGCCAACCTGATGTGGGTCTCCTCATGGGCCATCAACGGCTTCATCAATGGCGGCAAGCGCAAGGCATGGAGCTGTCACCCGATGGAGCACGAACTGTCGGCCATCTACGACATCACCCACGGCCTCGGTCTGGCTATCCTCACTCCGCGTTGGATGGAATACTGCTTGGACGAGACTACCGTTTCAAAATACGTGCAGTTTGGCACCAATGTCTTCGGCATCGACCCCACCCTACCCCCGATGGAGATTGCCCATAAGGCCATCGAAATGTTGAGCGAATTCTTCTTCAACACCCTGCAGCTGAAGCGCACCTTCCCCGAAGTGGGCATCGATCGCACTCATTTTGCGCTGATGGCCAAAAAAGCCGTCAATGGCGGCACTCTGCCCGGCTTCAAGCCCTTGCAGCAGGCTGACGTGGAGAAGATTTTTGAGATGTGCATGTATAGCTAATCCCACCACAAATGAAAAAAGCCAATATCATCCTATTAATGCTATTTGCCTGCTTCTTGGTGTCTTGCGGCGATTCCAACACAAGGAATGTCAAGGAAAAAATGAAGTCGGAATTTGTCACAATCGACGACAGTGTCAAAGTGCATTATAAGATTTGGAGCCCATCAGCTGAACAGGAAACAACGACCCTCTGCTTCATACATGGATTCGGATGCGACATGAACACATGGGAAAAACAGTATGAGGCTTTCCGCGATGAAAACATGCAACTCGTTTTCATCGACTTGCCTGGCTACGGAGTTAGCGACAAACCGAAGGTGGACTACACTTTAGATTTCTTTGCCCATGCTATCGATGAGGTGTTGAATACGAACAAGATTAAGGATGCTGTCTTTGTGGGACACAGCCTCGGTACACCCGTATGCCGTCATACGCTGATGACCACATCCCATAGCGGTGCTTTAGTGGATGTGGACGGCGTCTATTGCTTCTACGACGGCACCGAGACACCCGAGTATGTAGAAGCCATCAACCAGTTCGGCCATGCTTTCGACGGCCCCGACTGCCGCGAGGTCATCACGGGATTCGTCTCGTCGCTGACGGGTCCCGACACTCCTCAAGAAGTCACTGATTATGCAATATCGGTCATGCCCGAAACCCCTCAATACGTGGCCTCCAGTACCATGCAACACCTTGTGGAGCGCGAATGGTGGCCCAATCAGCAGCTCTCTATCCCAGTAATGGTTATCTGCACACAGAATAGCGGTCTGGAACCCGATAACGAGCAGAAGATGCAGACACTCTACCCCAATCTTAACTACACTGAGTTGACTACCTGCGGACATTTCATCCACATGGAACAGCCTGAAATGTTCAACGCCAAATTGAAGGATTTTTTGAAACTGTTGAAATAACAAAATATGGCCTCAACAAAAGAATACGCTGACTTCACTCCTGAACAACTTTCAGGATTGTGCCAAACCACCGCCCAAAAGATGACGGGTGAAGAGAGAGCACTGCGGCTGGCCATTGACGCAGGACACATCCTGTTGGAGAATGGAGCTGAGATTGGCCGAGTTGAGGGAACGATGGAACACATTGCCTCGACATACGGGGTCAAAGACGGCAGTTTCTTTGTCCTCAGTAATGGCATCATTGCCACAGGTCAGCATTATGCCAGTGCTGCACACATTCCCATCCGAGGCATGCAGTTGAGCCGTGTGGTGGAAGTGAACCAACTGAGCCGCGAAGTGACAGGCGGAACGATGCCGCTTGACGAGTTGGATGCGTGTTTAAAGGCCATTCGCACCAGCAAGGGAAAGCCATGGTGGGAAGTCATCCTTGGCATCGCACTCGGGGTGTCAGCTTTCAGCATCCTTTTCGGAGGCAGCTTGACAGACGCGGCAGCGACCTTCGTCTGTGGCCTGCTTTTAGGTGCCTTCATGACCTTCGTCGGGTCGCACATGAGCCGCATTTTCAGCAATCTGCTGGGTGGACTGGTAGGCGGGCTGCTCTGCATCCTCTCAGTGGCCTTGGGGTTTGGCGACCACCTGCCTAATATGATTATCGGTACCATCATCGCCTTAGTGCCAGGGGTACCGTTCACTAACGGGATGCTTGACATCGCCAATGAGGCTTACATTGCGGGTTCAACTCGGTTGAAGCATGCCCTCCTTGCCTTTCTGTGTATCGCTGCCGGAGTGGCTTTGGCTTTCATTCTTGAAGGACTTTTCTCGAAAGGACTCATGCAGATTGGGATGCCCGCAAAAGATGCTTTGACGTCAGCTTGGTATATCCAACTCCCTGCGGCTTTTATAGGAACTGTTGGTTTTTCAGCGCTGTTTGGCGCACCGCGCAAATATTATCTTTATTGTGGCCTGGCCGGTATGCTGGGATGGTGTGCCTACTTGTGGGTTGAAACCACAGGACCTGAGCGCATGGTAGCTGCCGCCTTTTGCGGGGCAATGGCAGTAGCGGCGATAAGCAGCATTCTGGCGATACTCCTTAAATGTCCCACCACGGTGTTCCTCATCTGCGGCATTATCCCTTTGGTACCTGGAGGCGGAATCTTTTGGACGGCCTACTATCTAGTCGGTGACCAGCTGCGACAGGCTGGCACCACAGGCTTCATGGCGCTCAAAGTCACTATCGCCATTGCCGCCGGCATCATTCTCATCAACGCCATTTCAGGTCGGCTACATAAGTGGCGACCATCCGTGGCATCTAAATAAAGGAACTTTACCATTTTGGCCAGATACTGTGGTGGTTTCCACCGATTCAACAGTAGCGTTTGCCAGGGAAGAACTTCGAGACTTTCTTGCAGTAGTCAGCGTATTCGGGATATTTCGATAAGCTAATCTCTTCAGCAAAAGCACTACTGCCAAGGAAGAGAACTATCAGGAGCAAGGCCCCAATGATGCTCCAGTTGACAATACCAATGCCTCCACCGATGGTGAAAAGGTAGAAACAGCACCAAATGGACTGCTCGGCAAAATAGTTGGGATGACGGCTGATGCCCCATAGGCCAATGGTATTGAATCCTTTGTTGTATGGCGACGGGAGCTCCTCCAGTTTTTTGCCTTCACGAAGCATCTTCCATTTCTCGGACTGGAACGCCCACTGTTGTTCATCGGCAATGGTTTCGTATACGATGAACCCCAGCATCAGTGCTGCAGCAACGGCATCCATCCAACCGAAAGGAACACTGACATTCATCAACACCAAGGCTGGGAAGGTAGTCATTAGCACCAAAGCATTCTGATAAATGCTGATAAAGAAAAAGTTGAAAACCATCCACTTCCAATGTGGCTGGAATTCCTTCTTGGCACGCAGCACTTTCCAACGGTAGTCCTCCTCCCCTTCCCAAAACTTGAGCTTGTAGGCTCCCTTTCGTGCAAAGTTGAAGGTGAGACGCAAGCCCCAAAGTGTGACCAGACAAGCCATCACCACAAGTCTAGGGCTCATACCTCCTTTCACGGCAATAATCCAAGTGTAAACAATGGGCAGAAGACTCCAGAGTTTGTCCATCTGGCTGTTGTTAGTAGTGGCTTCGCCCACGATGAAGCAGAATAAGGCACTGCAGCCGGTAATGATGACCAACAGTTTCAATACTTCCAATTGGGAAGCATCCAATGCAGGGCCAACAAAAATGTACAAAAGTGGACAAGCAATGATGGAGAAACCAATAAGGGTTCCGATAAGTTTAATGTTCATAGAATTATTATTTTGTGGCAAAATACACATTTACAGGAGACCTTCAATAAACTACACAAAAAACAGACACACTCCAGCAACACTAATAATAGCTCCCAGGACTTCGCGTAGCGTCACTTTTTGATGGAACAAAAGGGCTGAAGGAGCAATAATGAGGATGGGCGTGAGCGCAAAGAGCGTTTGGGCAATGCCTGCCGAAGTATATTGTGTGGCCAATAGCGATGCACTGACTCCTATGAATGGACCGAATATGGTGGATGCCAACACGCACCACATGGCTTTACGGTCGTTCACAGCATGATGTAATTGAGCCAATCCGTCTTTGTTGAACAGCACCAAGGCCATGAAAAAGCCTATCAGCCCAATGTAAGCACGGATGGTGGTGGCAGCAAACGACATGCTGACTCTGACAGGAAGCGACAACACCGCATTGGAAAAAACCGAATCACCTGAAATGCCAGCTGCAGTAAGTGCAGCATCGTAATGCGTCAAGCCTACCTTGCTGAGCACCAAGCCAAAGCCTTGACAAATGCCAGCCATCGCCGCGAAGAAGATGCCTTTTGCCGGCAGCTTGAAACTAAGGGCATGATGTTTGGAACCGTCACTTTTTGACAGAATGGACAACGCAATACCACTCAAAGTGACGACCATACCTAATATGGTTATAGGACGCATCTGCTCATCGAGAAATAGACGGCCAGTGAGTGCTGCTGTAGGAGCTGAAAGGGTCATGAAAAGCTGGCCGAAGCGAGAGCCTATATGGATGTAACCTTGCATCAGGCAATAGTCGCCAATGACGTAGCCCACCACACCCGAAAGCAACAACCACGTCCATGTACTACCGTCAGCATAGCGCGGATAAGGTACACCCATCACTAACCAAAGCGTGACGGTGAGCAACAGCAACGACATCGTCATGCGGATGGTGTTGAACGGCAACGAGCCCATGCGTTTCGAACCCACCTCCGCAAACAAAGCAGTGGCTGTCCACGAGAGGGCCACGCCCAATGAAATCAATTCACCGATAAACATATACAGAAAATTTGCGGCAAAGATAGTACTTTTTTTCTCTATGGTTTGCGCAAAACAATTCAATCGCCTTCTATCGGCTCCACGTGAATAGACACGTGGGTCTCTTCACCATAGCGTTCCTTTAGGAGTCGCTCAATGACGGAGGCTTTATCGTGAGCTTCCTTCAAAGGCAGGTCGCCGTTCATCAGGATATGCATCTCAATGGCATAATGATTGCCGATACGACGGGTGCATAGTTCGTGTGGCTCCACCACGTCGGGCACGGCTTTCACGATGTCCATGATTTCATTCTCCACCTCTTCGGGCAGGGATTGCTCCATCAGTTCACCCACGCCGTTCTTGAGCAAATCGACCCCTATCTTGGCGATCAGTGCGCCAACGGCTACCGAGGCGATAGGGTCAAGCACTGCCCATCGCTCGCCTCCAATCAATGCGCCTCCAATACCTATGGCTGTCCCGACCGACGACAAGGCATCACTGCGATGGTGCCAAGCATTGGCTTTCATGGCCTGCGAGTCGAGTTGTTTGGCTTTGCGGTTGGTGTATTGGAAAATGAGTTCTTTCAACAAAATGGAAACTAATGCCGCCCAAAGTGCCAGTCGTCCAGGCAGGGTAAGCGTGCCGCCCTGTGCCCAAAAGGCAATCTTTTTCGCACCTTCAATGAAGATGCCCACTGCTACTGCAAAGAGCGCCACACCAATTAAAGTAGTAGCTAGAGTTTCGTACTTGCCGTGTCCATAATCGTGTGACTTGTCCTTGGGCTTATGGCTAATGCGCACGAAAGCCAGCACCACCATGTCGGTGGCAAAGTCGGAAACGGAATGCACGGCATCTGCCATCATGGCGGCACTATGCCCCCATATACCCGCCACGAACTTAAACACCATCAACAATACGTTGACGGCGCTGCCCCATAGGGTCACTCTATAGATTTCTTTTTCACGATTCATAAGGCCGCAAAATTACAAAACTTTGTATTTTTGCCGCCATAAACATCGAAGGAAACTACGACTCCGTAAAAAATCACGTTATTCTAAGATGAAAAAATACAAATCTGCCATTATTCTGTTTGTCATGTTTGAGGCCATTGCCGTATCGCTATGGTTGACTACGGGCAATCTGTTCTTCCTGCTGAATTTCACCTACATCGGTACCATCATTGGTGTTGGACTGGTTTTGTCAAGGGCTGGGTGGAAATACGCCCGCGAGTTTATACAGTTTGGCGTGGGCGCATATATGCTCGTTTTCCTCGGGCTAATCTGCAAGGAAAACATGCAGATTGAGGGTTTCTGGTACTATTTGCTCTCTGGCGTGGTGGGCGCAGGCGTATTGCATTATGCCATTGCCAAAATCTTCGGGCCTTTGCTATTCGGCAGAGGATGGTGCGGCTATTGTTGCTGGACGGCCATGATTCTCGACCTATTGCCCTACAAGCAGCCACAAGGGCCTAGAAAGAAGATAGGCTTCATCCGATATGTTATGTTTTCGCTATCGTTGGTCCTCGTCCTCTTGCTATTTCATTTCGACAAAGCAACGAAGCACACCATGTTTTTGTTGTTTCTCGTAGGCAATTTGGTTTATTACGTGGTGGGTATCCTCCTTGCGGTACTGTTCAAGGACAACCGCGCCTTCTGCAAATATATCTGTCCCATCACCGTCTTCCTCAAGCCGATGAGCCACTTCTCCCTGATTCGCATCCATTGCGACGAAAACAAATGTATCCATTGCGGCAAATGCCTGAAGATCTGTCCAATGGAGGTGGAAGTCAATAACGACTCGCGCAAACGCAAAAACGCCACTGAGTGCATCCTATGCCATAAATGCACCAAAGAATGCCCAGTGAAAGCACTAAAATAACGAGGTTCAGAAGGAGGCCGCAGCATCGCAAAGCCTTGGGTTGCAAATTTTTCATTTCTCCCTATATTCCGTGGGCGACATGCCTGTCTCCCGCTTGAAATAGCGACTGAAAGCGTTTTGTTCCTCGAAACCGAGCATATCAGCGACAGCCTGTATAGGGAGGTCGTGACGGACATGAAGGAGCATCTTCGCTTCAGCAATGATATGTTTGCGAATCCAATAGCCGGCATTATGTCCCGTCTCTTGCTTGATGACATTGCTGAAATACTTTGGCGTAAGACACGCAAGATTGGCATAAAACTCCACATCGTGATGTTGATTTGCGTGTTTTTTCAAATTGGAATGAAACTGATTGCTCACACGTTTGTCAGGACTTTCTTCATTTAATTTGTTATTACGATAAGTACCCAGCAATCGCAGCAAAAACTCCACTTGACGCGACATCAACGCCCGACGGTCGGGAAGGTTGAGGCGCACAGTTTCGCGCATCAGATCCACCACATTCATTATTTCAGTATACTCGTGTCTGTCGAGTTTCACATTAGGAAGCGGCTCGAAGCGGTAACGCATTTGGTTGATGATTTGCAACATCGGGTCATTCAGTACCGAAACATCCAATACTATAAGAGTGGCGAGATAATCATTGGTTTTCATGGTTTTTCGGATGCTGTGGTTCGGAAAAATCACGCTCACGGTATATTTTTCCGAGTAATCCTGATAGTCGTCATACATTAAATCTATGTGTCCTTTATGACCAATGCAAATAACGTAATCGGGCGAGACAAACGGTTCGTCGCCAGTCGGCATACCATGAACATCGTCTAAAACCACAATTCCATCGTCCTTGATTCTTTGGAGATTCAAGTTGATTGGATGAGGCGCTGTTTTATTTCTTTTCATAGTGCAAAAATACGGATTTGTTTTGCAAAATCTACCTAATCCGACTTTTTGCCATAAAATGCAAACTTTTTGAAATGCCGATTGATGAAGGAATACCTACTTTTGCAATGCATTTGTGTTTATCCAGTAAATGCATTTGTATTTTTTGGTAGGACATAGCTTTCGGGCTATGTCCTTTTTAAGCCCTAACCCTGTATCGGACAATAAAACTCATTGATTAGCAGTTACATTAAAAACAAAGCATACAATAATGAAACGACATTTGAATTTTTGGCTGTTTGTCTTACTGTCTTTGCTGTTGGGTTGCACCAAGGACAACATCGTCCTTATCGACCCGATTGAGACCGATGACAGCGAAGACCTTATCGCCAACACCACATTTGCGCAAACCGTGAATGTGGTATTCTCAACAGATGGAAACGCCACTGTCACTGGAGATAGCGAAGACTTCTCGGTGACCGTCAGCGGCAATGATGTGACCATTGTTTACACTGGCGAAGAATATGTGATGTATGAGCTTTCAGGAACTGCCAACGATGGCTTTTTCAAACTATACAGCGCGAAGAAACAAGGCATTACACTTAATGGCGTAACCATCACCAACCCCAACGGCGCTGCCATCAATGTGCAAGGGCCTCAGGCGGAACCGAGCAAGGGCAAACGCACCTTTATTGTTTTAAATGGTGAGAGCACCCTTTCCGATGGCACTTCATACACCCATACGCCTTCCGAAGAGGACGAGAAAGCAGCGATGTTTGGTGAAGGCCAGTTCATCTTTAGCGGTACGGGCAGCCTCACCGTAACGGCAAAAGGCAAATCGGGCATCGTTTCCGACGACTATGTTCATTTCCTTGGAGGAACGGTTACGGTCAATATGACAAGTTCCGCTACAGTCAGCGGTAGCGACACCCTTAAACCTGCATGCATCAAAGGCAAGGACTATGTGAAAATGACAGGCGGAACATTAAGCCTCAACAGCTCAGGAACAGGCGGCAAGGGCATCAGCAGTGACGGTAACGGCTACTTCTTTGGCGGCACTGTCAATGTCACCGTTACAGGCAGTAATTTTGGCTCAAATGGTGGTGGTGGTTTTCCAGGTGGTGGAGGCAACAACAGTTCCAACGGTGTTTCGTCTAAAGGCCTCAAATTCGATGGCAATTTAATCTTCAAAGGTAGCAAGGTCGTGGTCAACTGCACCGCCCACGAAGGTATCGAAGCCAAGGGCACCCTCTCTGTTTCTAACGGCGAGGTGTACAGCCATTCCCAATCGGACGACGCCATCAACTCAGGTGGCAACCTAACCATCTCTGGTGGGTTGGTCTGTGCCTATAGCCAAGGGAATGACGGTCTCGATGCCAACGGCAACTGCTATATCAAAGGTGGCGTGGTCTATGCTATCGGCACCAGTTCCCCAGAAGTGGCCGTGGATGCCAATTCGGAAGGCGGCTACAAACTTTATCTCACAGGTGGCACTTTGGTGGCCATCGGTGGTCTGGAAAGCGGCTCAACACTCTCACAGAGTTGCTATTCAGCCTCTTCTTGGTCGCAAAACAATTGGTACGGATTGACCGTCGGCTCAACGACCTACGCCTTTAAGACCCCTTCAAGCGGAGGAACGCCTTTAGTCGTTTCGGGTAGTTCAACGCCTACCTTGCAATCAGGCGTGATTGTTTCCAACGGAACGGAGTGTTTCGAGGGAATGTTTTATACCGACGCCTCTTTCAGTGGCGGCAACTCGGTCAGCCTTTCGTCCTATTCGGGAGGCAATGGCGGAGGCGGTGGCCCTGGTGGTGGAGGTGGCCCTGGTCCGTTTTAGTTAGTTGATAGTTGTCAATTGTTCATTTAATAGTTGAAAGTTATGATGAAGAAACAGTTTATCATATTGTTTTTGGGGTTGCTTTTCCCCATGATGGCCTTTTCACAAACCGCCCTCGACCTCGACCCTGAGTTTGGCGGTAGAGTATCTGTAAGTATTGACAAGAAAATCACCAAAGGCCTACATGTCTCCCTTGAGGAAGAGGTGCGTTTCGACAATAACTTCGGTAGTCTCGACCGTCTACAAACCACCCTGGCTTTGAGTTACAAGGTGCATCCAAACATCAAGTTGGGATTAGGTTATTCGCTCATCAACGGTTATGGGGCCAACTCTGAATCGTTCAAGAACCCGCGTCACAGGTTGATGGCCGATGCCACAGGTACGTTACATCTCGGCAATTGGAACCTCTCTCTGAAGGAACGCTTCCAAGTAACGCGTCGCACAGGCGACTTCAACGTGTATCAGAATCCCCTAAACGCTTTGATGTTGAAAAGCCGATTAAAGGCACAATACAAGGGTTTTGGCAAGGTGTTGCCTTATGCCTATTTCGAGGTGCGAAACTACTTGAACGCACCTGTCATCGAGGCGGCTTACGATGGGAATGTTTACGTCACTTTGGACGACTATTCCGAGGAAGGTGAAGCCGGCTGGTTTCTGACGGGCTTCAAAGGCGGCTATGTCAATCGCCTGAGAGGCTCCTTGGGAATGGATATCCGATTAGACAAGCGCAACACCTTGAATTTCTATTTCATGGGTGATTACCTTATCGATAAGCAAGTGGACGCCAACGCTGAAGGCACCAAGTTGAAGTCCTACACCAAGGAGACCGGCTTCAGAGGCTGGATTGGTGCAGGGTATGAGTTTGCATTTTGATGAAAGAATCCGCAATTCAGGCAAAAACTTGGGTTGCGGATTTTTTTGTACTTTTGCAAACAAATAAATTGTTATGGGTCGGGCGAACATTCCAATCTCAGTACCATTGGCTTTGCCATCGGCTTTGTTTTGATGATGGTTTTGGATGTAGTGATGGGGTGAGTTTCTTGAAGGGATTGACTCTTGTTTTTAAGCTTGAGTTTCCATTTCGGAACGAATATTAACTACTTTTGCAGCCGATTTATATGGACAAACAATAAAATGAAGACAGAGATACAACCCCAAGACAGCAAACGTGCGGAGGCATTCCGTCTGTGGATGTCGTCGCCTATGCCGATGGTAACGCTGGTGAAGACTATGGATGTCAGGTGCTTGGTGAAAGTCAGCCACCGGACGGGTATCAAGTTCAACGCTCTGATGTGCTGGTGCATCGGTAAAGCGGCTAACGGCAAGGAGGAGTTCTACACGCTGCCCGAAAACGGACGGTTGTATCGCTACGACAGGCTCGCCATCAACGTAATTGTGAACAACAAAGATGGCGGTATCAACTCGTGCGACATTCCTTTCACTGACGACATGCAGCAGTTCAACCGAGACTATCAGGAACTGACCGCTAGAGTGGCAAGCAAATGTGAAAGCACCTTCCTTGAAGACCACATGGTCATCGGCACCTCGGCAATGGTTCAGACCGAATTGGACTGCATCGTCAACCAATACACCGATCAGTTTTGCAATCCCATGGTGATGTGGGGCCGCTACCGCAAAGGCTGGCTGAAAACGACCTTGCCTATCTCATTCCAGTTCCACCATGTTCAGATGGATGGAGGACATGGAGCAAGGTTTTTGGATGAACTGCAAAAAACCATAAATGCGCTATGACCACCAGTTCGCTAACCATCGGTTTTCGCGAAGGCTGGATGCGGCATGAGTTGCGTTACCATGCACTCGGCCTCCTGTATAAATGATAACGCTAGAAGAAATAAAAGTATGGCGATAACAAGCGAAAGATTACAACAGACATTCAGCGAGGGAGGTGCCCAAGAGATTTACCAAGAGGTAAAGGCTTCTGGTGATTTCATTGGCTTTGCTCGTCAGTATGCATTCAATCAGGATTATCGTGTGGCACGAAGTGCTTTGTGGGGACTGACTAAGGCCAACAAAAAGGAGCTGTCGCAGCTACAAGTGATACTCAATAAACTCATCGACCAAGCCATGCAGACAGATAATTCATCCGTCAGGCGGCTTTCTCTGAACATCATTGAAAGGCTGGAGATGTCGGAAGATGAACTGCGTACGGACTTCCTCGATTTCTGTTTCGAACACATGATAGATATCGGGGAGTATCCTGGCATTCAGTCCGTCTGTATGAAACTCGCCTTCCGCATGTGTAACTTCTACCCAGAATTGACAGACGAACTAATACGCACCCTTGAAGCTATGGAGATTGACTATTACAAACCCGCTGTAAAATGTGTCAGGAGCAGAATTCTAAACGGCAAACTAAAGTAACGGTAATCTCAATATCTTTTTTTGTAGTTTTGCGGTCATGAATATCGAAGACTTTCGTGAATACTGCCTTTCATTAGGCGATGTTGAGGAAAAGTTGCCCTTCGCCAAGATGCCTGGAGGCGACACGGTACTGGCCTTTTATGTCAACGGCCACACGTTTTGTTATTGCGACATCGATGACTTCAAGACCGTCATCGTGAAATGTCAACCCGATCGCATCCCCGAGCTGATGGAAAACACCAAAGGAATATGTCGACCCGATAGCCACTTCAATGCAAAGTATTGGATAGGTCTGGAGATTCAGCTTATTGAAACAGAGACGCTGAAAGAGTTGGTCGCCAATTCATACGAGATTGTACGAGCAAAATACAAAAGAAAACGTAAATAGATATATCAACTATGCCCAATCCTACCACAAAACAAGAACTGCTGGCAACTATGAATGACGGCTATGCCCAGCTGAACGAACAAATCGCCATGATGAGCGAGGCTGAAATCACTGCGCCTTTCACCTTTGTTGCAGACCCAAAAAAATGTGGGGTGCGCTGGCAGAACGACCGTTGCCTCCGCGACCTGCTGATTCATCTCTATGAATGGCAGATCCTGATGAGCACTTTTGTGCAGAACATCCGCGAAGGACATCCGAAAGACTATCTCCCTGACGAGTACCGCAAAAACTATCACGAGATGGACAAGATGATTGTTGAGAAGCATCAAAGCACTACATTGGAGGAAGCCAAAAGCCTATTGCAACAGAGCCATGAGGAGATGCTTCGCCTTGCTGAAAGCTTTTCAGAAGAGGAACTTTTCACCAAGGGCTACTACAAAGTCACCTACACCACCAGCATGGCGGCTTATTTCCAAAGCGTCACTCCCTATGGGCAAGTGGTGAAAATCCTGAAAACGCATCAGAAAAGCCTGAAAAAGAAATGAAGAAAGAAATCGGCCCCAAAGAGAAGATATAATGAACAAGTTTATGAAAACATTACTCATCGTTCTATCTGTCATTTTGGTGATAGCCATTGTCGGCGCAATCATCTTGAATCATCCTTGTTTCGGCAGACGGATGTCGAAGGAACGCAAAGCCTGCATCGAGGCTTCGCCAAACTACCGTGACGGGCAGTTCCAAAACCAGATTCCCACACCGCAATTCACTGGCGACAAGTCCATGTTCGGGGCATTATGGGAATTCCTTTCGGAGAATAAAAAAGACAGGGTGCCCAAAGAAGCTGTTCCTGCCGTGAAAACTGACTTGAAAGCCTTAACTACCGACAAGGACTGGCTCGTGTGGTTCGGACATTCTTCTTACCTGTTCTGCTTGGACGGGAAACGCTATCTGGTTGACCCCGTACTGAAGATGGAGTTTCCTGTATCGGTAATGATGCATCCATTTAAAGGCACAGACATCTACTCGCCTGACGATATGCCTGAAATTGATGTGCTGATTGTCACGCATGAACATTGGGATCATTTGGATTATGCCACCTTACGCGACTTGAAGGACAAGGTAAAGCAAGTGGTATGTCCGTTTGGCGTGGCGGAATATCTGGAGTATTGGGGCTACAACCCAGCATTCATCACCGAAATGGACTGGTACGAAACTGTCAACTATCAACTGTCAACTATCAACTGCCTTCCTACGCGCCATTTCTCCAACCGTCTGTTCAAGCGCGACCAAACGCTGTGGGCATCCTTTATGGTGGAATCGGGCGGCAGAAAGGTGTATGTGGGCGGTGACGGCGGTTATGATGACCGTTTCAAGGAAATCTATGAACGTTTTGGTTCAGTGGACTTGGCCTTGATGGAGAACGGACAGTACAACAAGGACTGGGCGAACATTCACCTTATGCCTGCTGACCTTGAGCAAGCCATTGTAGATTTGCAGCCCAAGCAAGTGTTCACCGTGCATCACGACAAGTTCAGCCTTGCGCCACATGCATGGACGGAGCCTGATAGCGTGGCACACGACATCGCCCAACGGCATCCTATTGCGCTACTCGACCAACCCATCGGGACAGTAGTCTATTTTTAATCTCAAATCCGCAATTCATGCGTAGACTTGGGTTGCGGAATTTTTTTGTACTTTTGCAGCCATGAACTGGATCATCCTCATCATCGCGGGTCTCTGTGAAACAGGCTTCGCTTTTTGCCTCGGAAAAACCAAACTCGCTGTCGGCACAGAGTATTGGCTGTGGATTTCGGGCTTTGCCGTGCTCTATGTGTTGAGTGCCGTGCTTTTGGCGAAAGCCACGCAGACCATCCCCATCGGCGTTGCCTATCCCGTCTGGACAGGCATCGGAGCCGTCGGGGCGGTGCTGTTGGGCATCTTCGTCTTTCACGAACCGGCTACCTTCTGGCGGGTGTTTTTCCTCAGCACGTTGATACTTTCTATTGTCGGACTTAAAATTGTGGGATGATATGGAACTTCAAGCCGTGGCCTTCGGGCTGCGGCTTTTTATCTACGGCTACCGTAGGTTTATCGGAAATCCTTAAAGAGTTTGGTCAACTGCTCTGTCAGACTTTGGCGGTCGAGTGGATTGTATTCGTAGCGCCTGGGTCTGTTTCCGTACCATACCGCCTCGCCCGTCTGGCTGTCGAATACCAACGCGGACACGCCATTGAGATAGGCCTCGGTCTCTTTCGAGAAGTCAATGCTGTTGTTGAATATGAAATCCGCTATCTTCATACCGACTTCAATTCCCTCTTCCAAAGCCAATTGCTTCGCATTCTTTGAATAGCCTACATCCGTGATCAGCAGGCCGTAACGGCAACCGCTCTCGCGGACCGCTTTGCGTATTTCATCGGGAACAATCAAGTGTTGAGCTCTGCTTGCCGAAAGATCGACCAGATTGTACATCCAAGAACCTAACTTGGAATTCTTGTTTGCAGCGTCAAAATCCACGGTCACTGTCTTTGTGATTGGCATGCCGAGCGAGTTTACGATGTCGGTGACCAGCAATTGGTTGAAGCGGGAGGCATCCGGGAGATAGTCGGTGGAAAAGTCAGCGACCGCATCCGTGATGTAAGAGTAGGACTCAACCAAAGCAATCGGCTGGATGTCGGAGGCTTTTTGGCTGAAAAACTTCGAGGTGCTGCATGATGTAAAGAAAACCATGCCGATGAGGCACATAAGGGAAAATACTGTTTTTTTCATCTTTTTGAAGTATTTATAATGATTTATTGAACTATGTTTTGTGTTTTACAAGAATGTGGCAAAAATACAAAAATACCTCAAATTGGGCGCAGGCTCTCGGATTTTT
>Ga0265301_10003130_pt1 | contig 17925 bp, 19 predicted proteins | sample AusTroGonzalo_MG_2_FD_193488 | JGI IMG/M metagenome (GOLD analysis project Ga0265301, IMG submission 193488) | Bovine rumen microbial communities from tropical cattle in Woodstock, Queensland, Australia - Gonzalo_04 | ecosystem: Host-associated > Mammals > Digestive system > Stomach > Rumen ... | reverse complement strand
CTTCGACTTCCACAGCCTGGGAGGCGTCCCCGGGAACAAGATCACACCGATCGTCGTTTCAATAGTGGCGGCCGGAGGACTCATGATCCCCAAGACCTCGTCCCGTGCGATCAGCAGCGCATGCGGAACATCGGATTTCGTCGAGACCTTCTGCGATGTGGAGCTGGAGGCATCCAGGCTTATGAGCATCGCAGAGAACGTCGGAGGAGTGTTCGCATGGGGAGGTTCCATGAATCTGGCACCTGTGGATGACATGGTCATCAAGATCGAGCACCCGCTGGGGATCAACCCGAGGGCGCAGATGCTCGCATCCATCATGAGCAAGAAGGTCGCCATAGGTTCGACACATCTTCTGGTGGACATCCCCACCGGTCAGGGTACCAAGGTCCCCACGCTGGAATCCGCGAAGGCCTATGCCCGCGACCTTATGAGCCTGGGAGAGAAGATCGGAATCCATGTCGAATGCGCAATCACATACGCCGACCAGCCCATAGGCTATGCGGTCGGACCCAATCTGGAGGCCAGGGAATGCATCAGCATCCTCGAAGGAGACAAGCACCCGTCCAGTGTCATCGAGAAGGCCCTGGAATGCGCAGGCATACTGTTCGAGATGGCAGGGATGTCCAACGGAATGGAGCTGGCGAAGAAGATCCTGGAGTCAGGGGAGGCCCATAAGAAGTTCATGGAGATAGTAGTGGCCCAGGACGGGGATCCGAATCTCAAGTCCACGGACCTGCAGCCCGGACAGTATTCATATGATTTCCTCGCACCCCATTCCGGATACGTCCACTCGATAAACAACAAGGATATCGTCAGTACCGCCAAGATCGCGGGGGCCCCTTCCGATAAGGGCGCCGGACTGTATCTCTACAAGAAGAAGGGACAGAGGGTCGATGCCAACGAGAAGCTCGTGACGATCTATGCAGAGAGCGAGGCCAAGCTGAAAAGGGCCAAGGAGTTCATCCTGAGCAACAACCCGTTCGAAATCGAGGGAATGCTGATCAAGAGGGTCTCTGACATAAAGATGAGATGACCCGCAGGCTGATATTCACGGTGGACGTGGACCGTGATGCCAATATCCATATTGACGGGCAGTCCGCAGCAGGGTCCACGGATCGCGGTCAGGGGACCGCACCCAGATTCTCGTCCTCCGAAAAGGGACTGGCATCGATAACGGGCCTGCTGGACAGTCAGGGCATCAAAGGCACATTCTTCGTCGAGGGCAGGACCGCAGAGACGATCGATTGCTCCTGTATTGGGGATCAGTGCATCGGATTCCATGGGTACGACCATGAGGATCTGACCCTTACAGAGGATTTGTCCACAGTAATGGACAGGGGATTCTCCGCCGTCAGGGACAATGTATCGAAGCCCGTCTGCTTCCGCGCCCCTTTCATGCATACGGATGACAGGGTGTACGATGAATTGGCGAGGCTCGGGATAGGACACGATTCGTCGGCATACGGAGAGCCAGGGCAGCATATTTACGATGTCGGAAGTGTTACCGTGCACCCGGTCGCGAAGGGCAGGGACAGGAACGGGAGGACGATAGCGGCATACCTTTGGCCGATGCACGAAGGGAAGAGGGTCCCGCAGGATTACATCGATCTCGCATTCTCGATCCCGGATGGAGAATTGCTGATTTCTACACACTCCTGGCACATATTTGAATCCATAGAGAAGGGGCTGTTTTCAGAGGATGCGGTCCGCAAGAACATTTCCGATGTCGAATCCGTCATAACAGGTATAATCGATGAGGGTTTCACACCCTCGATACTGGTGGTTTGATGGGCATCGAGATGAGACCTACGGAGAAATCGGACTATCCCGCTCTGTCCAGGATCCTGGATGACGAGTGGAGGTTCAGTCTGTACTCTCAGGAGAAGGCGTTGAAGCTGGCCGAATACTACCTGGTGGACTGCATAAACGGTGCGAACGTATCGGTGACGATGCTGGTGGACGGCGAACCGAAGGGTCTTCTGGTCCTTAGGGACATGGAAGGGGACACCATCGATGCCTCCGGCGATCTGGCCGAGGTATACTCTGAGGTGAAGGACGATCCAGGATTCAGCGGATGCCAGGCGGATATCGACAATCTCCACGACATCTACGAGCGCTCGGCGGAGCGCAACAAGAGCTCCGACTGGGCGGAGCTGAGGCTTCTGATAGTCAGCAAGGACTGCAAAGGCATGGGTCTGGGCAAGAAGATCCTCAACGAGGCCCGCCGCATAGCGGAATCCTTCGGTAAGGACGGGGTGTTCTTCTACACCGACACCGACTGCAATTTCGGATTCTACGACCATATGGGCGCCGAGAAGGTGTCCACTGATGACACGATATGCGCCGGAGAGGAGCTGACCGTGTACGGATACCGCTGGATTTTCATGAATGCCCCGTGACTCGACGGGCCTCCTTCCCTTATTATTATATAGCAACAAAAGGTTGGTCGGCTACCGTGAGGGCCATGACCAAGCTCATTTTAGGTAAGGATATCTCGGCCGAGATATATGCTGAACTCAGGGAAAGGATAGAGTACCTGAAGTCCAAGAACGTTACACCCGGACTCGCTGTAGTCCTTGTAGGTGACGACCCTGCATCACAGGTTTATGTGAGGAAGAAAGGGGAGATGTGCGAGGAATTGGGTATGAAATCCCTGATCATCCGCATGCCCGCAGACACCACGCAGGAAGAGCTGATGGCCAAGGTCAAGGAACTCAACGAGGATCCTACGATCCACGGATTCCTGGTCCAGCTTCCTCTGCCGGAAGGACTCGACGAGGATGCGGTCATCGAAGCAATCAACCCGGCGAAGGATGTGGACTGTTTCCACCCCAGCAATCTGGGCCGTCTCCTGATAGGGAACCCGGATTTCCTTCCAGCTACGCCCGCAGGTATCCATCAGATGCTGGTCAGGTCGGGAATCGATACCGACGGAAAGAATGTGGTCGTCGTCGGCCGCAGCAACATAGTCGGCAAGCCCACGGCGGCTTTGCTTTTGCAGAAGGGAATGGGTATGGACTCGACCGTGACGGTCGTCCATTCGCATACCAAGAACCTGCCGGATTTCACAACGCGTGCCGATATCCTCATAGTGGCTATCGGAAAGCCGCGTTACATAACGGCGGATATGGTCAAGGAGGGTGCCGTGGTCATCGATGTCGGCACCAACAGGATAGAGGATCCCACCAGCCCCAGCGGCGGAAGGCTCGTGGGAGATGTCGACTTCGACAACGTGAAGGACAAGACCTCCGCTATAACACCGGTCCCCGGAGGAGTGGGACCTATGACAATCTGTATGCTCATGGCCAATGCAGTCAAGGCGGCTGAGAAGGCCTCAGGGGTGAAACTATGATAAGAGAATGCGAGGAGCATGGGTATTACCGCAGCGAGCACTGCCCGTTCTGCGGGGAAGAAGGCAAGTTCATAATGTCCGATTTCGAGGTAGAGAAGATCGGAAGGACATTGGCCGGAATACTCAGGCACGGCAAGTACAACCTCAGAATGGACGACCAGGGATACGTCTCCACACGCGACGTCCTGGACAAGATCAAGGATCTCTATCCCCGTATGAGCTGGCTCAGGATCAGGCATCTCGAGGCGCTCGTAGATACCGATCCCAAGGGAAGGTACGTCATCTCGGGCGGAAAGATCAGGGCCACATACGGCCACACCATCCAGCTGGACATCAGACTGGACTGCGAGAACATTCCTGAGGAGCTCTTCTACCCGACCAACGAGGATGATGTAGAAGGTCTTCTGGAGAACGGAATCGTCCCCACGGATCGTTCTATGGTCCACCTCTCGAGGACTTTCGGCGACGCTATGCGCGCCGGACAGGTCCACACCGAAGACCCTATAATCCTGGGTATCGACACAGACATCTGCATGGACATGGGCTCCGACATCGGAAAGGCGGCACGCACCGTCTATCTTTGCAAGACTGTTCCCCCGGAGGCGATCTTCGTCGCCGATCCGGATGAGTACAGCGCCGACGATTCAGAGTGATGGTGGGTAGATGGTACAGGTTCTAACACCGGAAGAGGTGCAGGCGAAGTCCGGAAGGATGTTCTGCAAGCGTTTCCTGACGATGGTCGATGAGAAGGCCGGAAGGGTCCAGTTCATCGAGACATGCTCTTCGGTCGGTCCGGCCGAATGGGATGCGGTCAACAGGCGCCGCAGCGGCGGAGTGATAAATTCCGTCAAACTGAAGTCCACCATGCTGATCACAGACGCATCCATAGGGGAGGGGGAGCTCAAGTTCGGTCCCGTCTCCCAGCAGCTCGGATCCATGGGTATCAGTTCCATCAAGATAGAGGGTGACGAGGTACGTTCCACCTGGTACGCCATGGCTGGAGCGACGGTGGGTATCGGAGCATGTATGCCGGCCTGCCCGGATGTTATACGCACGGAATATCCCGACGATTTCAAGATGGGAGGAGGCCACGTCGCACATGTGGACATCATCACCCCCAAGCTGGTCCGTGTGATCATAGCGATCGATGATACGGATACGAAGGAGAAGGGCGCAACATGGGTGACCGGGCTCAAGCTGGGAACCCAGTGTCCGATCGGTAAATTCATCGAGCACAAGATCGTCCAGCTCAACCCGAACGCACCCAACAAGACCACCAACTGCTGCGGTACAGCTATCTCGTTCGCTGTAAAGGAGTCGGAGATCCCGTCACTTATCGAGTATGCAGTGGATTTCGTCAAGAAGGAGTCCTATTCTGAGGATGCCATCCTGACCGTCTATCAGGGTCTGGACATCCCCGAGAAGCTCTCGGAGTTCGGATGGAGCTGCAAGTCGGTTCTGTACAAACCCGAGGATGCCATAAAGGTGGCAGAGGAATGCGGAGTTCAGATAATCTCCCTGTTCGGACAGAACAAGGGTGTGATCGGTGCGGTCGCCGCAATCGGATGCTTCGATATGGGCGAGAAGGCCGCCGGTGTACCTACAGATTTCGAGTGATCGCATGACAATTCCCCGTATAGTCACCGACAAAGCCTACTCTGCCTACGAGGTGCAGCTAGAGAAGCAGGTCAAGGAAGGCGACATACCGGGACACATAGCTATCATAATGGACGGCAACCGCAGATATGCCAAAGAGATCCTCAACGCAGAACCTATGGAAGGCCACAAGCTCGGAAGGGACAAAGTGGACGAGGTACTTCACTGGTGCCTCAATCTGGGGGTCAAGCATCTGACCGTGTATGCATTCTCTACCGAGAACTTCAGCAGGGATCAGGACGAGATCATCTACATCATGGACATGATGGCCAAATCGCTCCGTGACCTGGCCGATGATGAGGAGGTCCACAAGTACCATGTCGGTGTCAGGATCATCGGCGACAAGGAGATGCTTCCCGATGATCTGCTCGAATCGATAAAGTATGCAGAGGAAAGGACCAAAGACTATGACGATTTCGTATTCACGATGGCGGTCGCATACGGAGGAAGGCAGGATATCGTCAATGCCGTCCGCGAGATCGCTCTCAAGGTGAAGAACGGGGAGATCGACGTCGATGAGATCGACGAGGGAATGATCAATTCATTCATCTCCACCAACAATATGCCCGATCCCGATCTTATTCTGCGTACGTCGGGAGAGGTCAGAGTATCCAATTTCCTGCTCTGGCAGATGGCGTATTCCGAGCTCTATTTCTCGGATGTATATTGGCCGGGCTTCAGGTACATCGATTTCCTGAGGGCGGTCAGGACATATCAGCAGCGCAAGAGGCGTTTCGGGAAGTGAACGCTTGAGAACGGACATCATCTTCATGCATGCCCCCTCGGTGTACGATTTCCGTAAGAAGCCCATATTCTACGGACCTGTTAGCGATGTCATCCCCTCATCGCCTGTTTTCGAGATGTATCCCATAGGTTTCATGACCATCTCCTCCCATCTTGAGGCCGCAGGCTTCAAGACGAGGATAGTGAACATCGCCGTCCAGATGCTGATGAGCGACAAGTTCGATGTGGAGAAGAGGATAAAGAGCCTGAATGCGAAGGTCTTCGCCATCGATCTCCACTGGATGCCCCATGCGCACGGGGCCATCGAGCTTGCGAAGATAGTCAAGAAGTACCATCCCGATTCACTTGTGGAGTTCGGCGGACTGACATCCTCGTATTTCCACAGGGAGCTCATCGAGCGCCCAGAGATCGACCTGGTCATGAGGGGGGACACCACGGAGGTTCCCACGGTGATGCTTATGGAGGCCATCTCCGAAGGCAAGAAGGATCTCTCGGACATACCCAATCTCACATGGAAGGATGCAGACGGGAAGGTCCACGAAAACGGGGTGACCTATTCCTTGGAGTCCCTCGACGATATCAAATTCGATTACGGCACCATGATCAAGTGCGTCATGCGCAACATGGACATCAACGGCGCCCTCCCGTGGTACGGGTGGGACAAGCTGCCGCTCACATCGGTGTTCACTGTCAGGGGCTGCTCGATAAACTGTGCCGAATGCGGCGGTTCCCATTATGCAAACGGCACCGTTGTATGCAGGAAGAAACCCGCTTTCAGGAGCCCGGAGAAGCTGGCGGAGGACATGTCCATCATCCAGTCCTATCTCGATACCCCGATATTCATAGTCGGAGACCTCAGGCAGCAGAGCATGGGGTATGCCGAGAGGTTCCTGGAGGCATGCAAGCAGCACCGCATCAAGAACCATGTCGTAATAGAGCTGTTCAACGGCGCCACGCCGGAGTACTTCCAGAAGATAGATTCAGTGTTCGAGGGCGGATGGTCCATAGAGTTCTCACCCGATTCCCATGACGAAGCAGTGCGCATGGCCCTCGGAAAGGGGTACACCAACGAGGCCATCGAGAAGACGATACCGGCGGCCTTCCGCAACGGATGCAGCAGGTTCGACCTGTTCTACATGAACGGTCTGCCCTATCAGGATAGGGATTCTGCACTTTACAGCGTACAGGCGGCGGAGAGACTGTGGGGCTCGGTCAACAAGGACGACGAGCTGTTCATCTACAACGCTCCGTTCGCACCCTTCGTCGATCCTGGAAGCAGGATATTCGAAGAGCCAGATAAATGGGGGTACACTCTCCGTGCCCGCACTTTGGAGGATCACAGGAAACTTTTGGACAACCCCTCGTGGAAGCATGTCCTGTCCTATGAGACCAAATGGATGACCCGCGATGATGTCGCAGAGGTGTCCTACGATGCAGCACTTGTTCTGGCTCAGAAGGAGTTCGAGGCCGGCCGTATAGATCAGGCCATGAAGGAAGACAGGTGCGAGAGGACCGAGTTCGCCAGATCCCTTATGCATAAAGTGGACGAGATCATGACCATCCAGGACCCCGAAGAGAGGGAGGCCCGCCTGTGGGAGACCAAGGAAGAGGGTACCCGCATGATGAATTCTACGATAGCTAACAAAAAGGATCTCGACTGGGATGCGGGATCGATATGGTCCAACGCACCCCGTGTCGGAATAGGTTTGCTGAAATCTTTCTTCAGATGATTCACTCGCTGCTCATCTGACGGGACTTCTCAATGGTTCCGTCCACAGCGGAGGACATGGCGGAGCGGAGTCCGAGGTCCTCGAGTATCTTGACGCCGACGATGGTTGTTCCGCCGGGGGAGCATACCTCGTCTTTGAGCTGATCCGGGTGTTTTCCGGTCTCTAGCACCATTTTTGCGGCTCCGAGCATGGATTGTGCCGCCAGTTTCACTGCCTGATCGCGGCTGAGCCCGTTCAGGACTCCGGCATCGGCCATGGAGTCGATGACCATGTACATGAAAGCAGGGGAGCTTCCCGCGATTCCGGTCACGGCATCCATCTGGGATTCGGGGACTTCAACCGCAAGACCGACGGCGGAGAGTATCTTCTTGATATCTTCTTTCTCAGAATCTGTCATGGTAGGATCGCATGTGTAGCCCATAGCACCTTCGAGCACCATGCAGCAATGATTGGGCATAACCCTGACCTTTTTCGCTTCTGGCACATAGGAATTCATCTTTTTCAGGGTCAAACCGGCCACAATGCTGAGGAGGGTCTTGCCCTTACCGATGACCACGCCTTCCTCCGTGAACACCCCGTCGACGTGCTTCGGTTTCACAGCGAGAACTATAAGATTGGATGAGTCCACCAATTCCTTTGCGGTCTGGTACATTGTGATGCCGTACGTCTCCGTGATGCGGTCGCGGGTCTTCTGCGTAGGTGCGCATGCAGCGATCTTTTCCTTCGGGAACACGCCTTTGGCTATCAATCCGCCGATCATGGCCTCAGCCATCTTCCCTGCTCCGATGAATCCTATGTCAGCCGACATGCTCAGATAATCCGTCATTCAGTACAAAAAACCTGTTTATGGGCCCTTTTCTAATATATTATAGGAACGCGGGCGTGCTTATCTTTATGTACTAACAAGCAATGCGAAACCCCAATGTTACTAATTATGTACTACATGCCGTTGGCGTTCATTGCGTTACTAACATTCGCATTTGCGCCTTTAGCATGGTTGGTATCAAGGTTCCTTAGGCCTGAGAAACCCACCGAATGGATGGAGCAGACCTATGAGTGCGGATCCGAACCCATCGGAGATGCGCACGTACAGTTCAGATTCCAGTACTATACGTTCGCATTGATTTTCGTTGTTTTCGATTTGGTAGCAACTTTCCTGCTCATGTGGGCAATCGCATTCGCAGGACTGTCGGCAACCGCCCAGCTCATGATGATTCTCTTCTTCGGTATTATGGTCCTTGGAGTCGCGTACTCTCTCAAAAAGGAGGCAGAAGTATGGATATGAGCCTTTACCCCCATGCAGTAGCGATGAGTGCTGACGAGTTCATGACATGGTCGGACGCGATCATTAACGATCTCCTCAGCACCGGAACGAAGAAGACAGTAGATAAGTTGACAGGACCTATCTGGGCTTGGGGTATGAAGAACTCAATGCACCCCCTTCACTGGGGACTGGCCTGCTGCGCTCTCGAGATGGCAGCGGCTTCTGCACCCAGGTACGATGCCGAGCGTTACGGTATGATCTACCGTTCGTCACCCAGGCAGACCGATATCCTTCTTGTCAACGGATGGATTTCTAAGAAGATCCGTCCCGATCTCAGGCGTCTCTACGAGATGATCCCCAACCCCAAGTGGGTCGTGGCAATGGGAGAGTGCGCCATTTCCGGAGGCCCCTGGTACGACTCCTACAACTGCGTACAGGGACTCGACCAGATCGTCCCCGTCGACGTGTACATCCCCGGATGTCCCGCACGTCCCGACGCGATGATCGACGGTTTCATGCTCCTCCAGAAGAAGATCGAGAACTACTTCAAGAGAGGAAACTTCATGGAGGACTGAAGATGGATACAGTTTATCAGAGCCCTTCAATTGAAGAGATAACACAGGCGTTGACCTCGGAATTCCCGCAGGTCGAGATCGTCTCTACAGAGGAGCGCAGGGTTAAAGCCAAGTGCCCCAGGGAGATCTCACACGACGTATGCCAGTTCATCCACGACAACCTTACCTTCGAGCACTGCTCGGTCGTTACCGCCGTGGATTACATCGACCACCTGATGGTCGTCTACCTTTTGTCCAACTACTACACCGGAATCATGATCGACCTCAATGTCGACGTCCCCGCTGACGATCTTCACATTGACTGCGTCACTGATATCTGGCAGGGAGCCAACTGGCACGAGAGGGAGACATGGGAGCTTTTCGGAATCGTCTTCGACAACCACCCGAGGCTCGAGAGGCTGCTCACACCTAAGACGTATGAGTTTTTCCCCTTCAGGAAGTCGTATAAGATGAGGAGCCAGGAGTGATAATTATGGCAGATTCACTTGTACCCGTTTTGGAAGCACAAGAGAAGATGGACACAGACAAGATGTGGGTCATCTGGGGACCTCAGCACCCCTTCTCCCACGGTCTTTGGACACTCAAGCTCAAGATCGACGGAGAGTTCTGCGTGGACGCGGACCCTATAGTCGGATACCTTCACCGCGGATGGGAGAAGGAGACCGAGAACAGGGATTACGCAAGGATCATCCCCATGACAGACCGTCTCTGCTACTGTGCGTCAATGACATATTCTCACCTTTACTGTATGACAGTAGAGAAGGCTCTGGGAATCGACATTCCCGAGAAAGCAAAATACATCAGGATCGTCGCAGACGAGGTCTGCCGTATCCAGTCACACCTGATGTGGCTCGCCGCGGTCGGTACCGATATGGGTAACCTGACCGTCTTCCTGTGGGCCATGAGGGAGAGGGAGTACTTCCTCGATCTCAACGTCAAGCTCTGCGGAGCCAGGATGACCACGAACTACCCCCGTATCGGAGGAGTCAGGAACGATGTGACGGAACTGTTCGACAGGGATATCATAAGAGCTGTCGACCGTTTCGAGAAGGCCATGTGGGATATCATCTACCTTATTGATGATTCATCCGTGTTCGTATCAAGGATGAGGAACATCAGCTTCCTTACCCGCGAGCAGTGCGCCAACATGGGACTCACCGGTCCCGCAATGAGGGGATGCGGAGTCGATTTCGATATCCGCCGTGACGACCCCTATGACAATTACGACAAGGTCGACTTCGAGGTCCCTGTCCTGAACAAAGAGTCCAAGGTGGGAGACACCTACGACAGGTACATGATCCGTATCGAGGAGATGTTCCAGTCATGCGACATCATCAGGCAGGCAGTCGCGAAGATCAGGGCCATCGGAAAGAACGCTCCCTACAGGATCAAGACCCCCACAAGGGTACCTGCCGGAACGACCTTCGGAAGGCTCGAGGATCCCCGTGGAGAGTCGATCATGTATCTAGCGTCGGATGGAACCGACAAGCCCTACAGGCTCAAGGTGCGCAGTCCGATTTTCACGAACGTATCATGCTCAAAGGCAATGTGTGAGGGTGTAAGGATCGCAGATGTCCCTGCGGTTCTCGCTCAGATCGATATGTGCCTCGGAGAGACAGACAGGTGAGATCAGATGCCATATCAATCTATACTTGACTTCATCAACTTCGCGGACCCCTACGATAACCCGTTCACACCGTTCATGTCGAGCAACCTCCCGTACGACCTTTGTTACGGTCTCTGGGAGATCATCGGCGGAACGATTGCTTGGCTCATCGCCCTGCTGTTCGGCAGCAATGTTGTCTCCGACTGGCTCTTGCGTGATGATGTCACCGTGCTGTTCGCGATGATCCTGTTCATGCTGGTCATCTTCATCGTGGCGTTCGTCGTCGTTCTCCTCAACCTATGGATGGAGCGTAAGGTCCTCGGAAGGTTGATGGACAGGCGCGGAACAATGATCGGTCTCAAGGGATTCCTTCAGTGTGTCGCGGACGGTCTTAAGACCTTCATGAAAGAAAACACAATTCCTGCGAAAGTCGACAAGATGACATACATCTGGTGTGTCTCGCTTATCGTCGGTCTTTCCTGTTTCGTCGCATGTATGGTCCCCCTGTCCAACAGGTGGTACGTCGTCAACTACGACACCGGTCTCATCATCATCATGGCTTTCTACGCCCTTGCTCCGTTCTTCATCCTGGTCTCAGGATGGGCTCAGAACAACAAGTACTCCCTTATCGGAGGAATCAGGGCCGCAGAGCTGATGATCTCATACGAGGTCCCGATGCTCATCATCATCGCTACCATCTCACTTCTCGTTGGAAGCTTCAACATCAACGACATCGTGGCAGCGCAGAGCGAGATCTGGTTCGTCCTTCCCATGTGTCTCGGTTTCATCGTCTTCTTCTTCTGTGCAATCGCAGAATGTGAGAGGCCTCCCTTCGATATCGCGGAGGCAGAGACTGAGCTGGTCGAGGGATGGCAGACAGAGTATGCAGGAATGAAATGGGGACTTATCATGCTGGGAGACTACCTGAGAGGTTCAGTCTCATGCGGTATGGTCGCCATCATGTTCCTCGGAGGATGGACAATCCCCTTCATCGGCGGAACGGCCATCCCTGAGATCATATTCCTGATCAAGGCATGGTTCGTGTTCTTCCTGATGATCATTGTAAGAGGAGCGATCGCCCGTGTAAGGCCCGATCAGATCCTCAACTTGGGATGGAAGGTATTCATGCCCCTGGCAGTTTTCAACTTAGCAATCGCAGTTCTTCTTAAGATCGGAGGGTTCTACTGATGGCGATGAAATATCTCGATAAGTATCCAAAGAATCTTGCGAAGAGTCTGTGGATAATGAAGCCTGTATGGACAGCATTCAAGCTCTTCTGCAAGACTGTGGTCCACAGGCCTGTGACAATCCTCTATCCTTACGAGAAGGAGTGGATCCCCGAGAACTACCGCGGACGCCCCGGACTCAGGTTCGACAGGTGCGTAGGATGCGGAATGTGCGCACGCATGTGCGTAACTCAGGCCATCAAGCTCATTGAGGTCGAGGACGACAACGGTAACAAGGTAATGAGGCCCCAGGTCAACATCGGAAGGTGCGCTTTCTGCGGTTACTGCGCAGAGTACTGCCCCGTCGATGCTATGACCGTAACCCCCGAGTACGAGCTCGCTGAGTACACAAGGTACGACCTGCTCTACGGACCGAGGAGGCTCCATTACGAAAACACGACCCCCGGAATGGAGGTCAAGCTGGAAGTGACTCTTCCCTCGGATATCGAGAACGGTAACCCCGAGAGGCGTGTCTTCATCTTTGATGTAGACAAACCCGAGCTCACCGACAGCAAATGTATAGGATGTAAGAAATGTTCGAAGGTCTGCCCCGTCAACGCCATCACAATGGTCGAGAAGGGTGTCAACGACAAGGGAAAACCGATCATACGTCCTGAATTTGATAATGCAAAGTGCATTTCATGCAAGAACTGCGTGGACGCTTGTCCCAAAGATGCACTTGAGATCAAGGAGGTGCTCTGATGGGAGTTATATGGGATACCATACTGTGGATCTGGGGCGAAGTCGTCAACTTCTGTCATTACTGTTATGACAATTTGGACCTCGTAGCATTCCTGATCCTCGCAGCCGTGACAGTATTGGCAGCACTGAAAGTCGTACATGACAAGGAGGTCATGCACAGCGCGTTCTATCTCGCTCTAGTGTTCCTCTGTGTCGGACTCTTCTACTTCTTCCTCGAAGCAGAGTTCATCGGAGTAATCCAGATGCTAGTGTACGTCGGTGCGATCACAATCCTGTTCGCGTTCAGCGTCATGCTAACTAGAAGATATATTGTAACAAAGGAGGATGAGGACGATGAATAAGAGAGCCTATAAGGGTCTGATCGTTGCGGGAATCTTCCTCGTAGTGCTTGTAGGAGCCATTGCAGTCGCACACTTCGACACTGCATACGACTCCCCTCAGCCACTGCCCACATTCACGACCGCTCATGATGACGATCTCAACATCTACGATGCGAACGATGAGCTGAAGGAGAACAGTCTCCCCTACGCTATCTTCGAGAAGTACGGATTCGTGCTGATTCCATTGGCCATACTGATGTTCGGCGCAATGGTCGGCGGAGTCGTCATCTCCAAAGAGGAGGTAGAGGAATGATTCCGATGGAGTTCTTCCTCATCCTGGCAGCTATACTGTTCTGTATCGGCGCATACGGAGTGCTCACAAAGAGCAACGCAATCGTCGTCCTGATGTGTATCGAGCTCATGCTCAACGCAGCGAACATCAACTTCGTTACCTTCGCAGCATACAACTACGACATCACCGGACAGGCATTCGTCATAATGTCTATCTCCGTTGCAGCCGCAGAGGTCGCTGTAGGAATCGCTATCCTGCTCAACGCATACAAGATCAGAAAGACAACAGAGCTCAACGATGCTGAGCTCACAACCATGAGGTGGTAAAGATGATAGCTGAATACACTTGGCTCGTCCCCTTCATCCCCATGATGTGCTTCCTGATCATAGGAATCATCGGAAAGAAGACTCCCGAGAAGGGAGGTTACATCGCAATCGCCGGAGCACTGTGCTCGTTCATCATCGCAGTAGCGATCTCAGTCGAGTACCTGACCGGTGACGCATTCGCCAACGGGGACCCGATCACAAGTCAGATCGAGTGGTTCCACATCGGCGACTACACAATACACCTCGGATACTATGTCGACGGACTGACATGCGCAATGATGCTGTTCTCGTCCTTCATCTCGACACTGATCTTCATCTACTCCATCGGCTACATGCACGACCAGGGAGAGAGGAAGAACAGGTACTACGCCGAGGTCTCGCTGTTCCTTACCGGAATGCTCGGACTGATCGTATCAAGCAACTTCCTCGAGCTGTTCATCTTCTGGGAAGTAATGGGACTCTGTTCCTACCTGCTGATCGGATTCTGGTCCTTCAGGCACGACAACGGTGACGAGGCATCCGCCAACGCCGCATCCGCTGCCAAGAAGGCATTCCTCGTAACACGTATGGGAGATGTGTGCCTCATGGGAGGACTGTTCATCTTCCTCAACCTGTTCATGAGCCTCGACTACACCACGCTCTTCGAGCACGCCGAGGCCGTATACGCACAGGACCCTGAGCTCATGACCCTCGGTCTCCTCCTGATCTTCGGCGGAGTCATCGGTAAGAGCGCTCAGTTCCCTCTGCACGACTGGCTGCCTGATGCAATGGCAGGTCCTACAACCGTATCCTCTCTGATCCATGCCGCAACAATGGTTAAGGCAGGAGTATACCTCGTCGCAAGGGCCTTCCCCCTCTATGTCATGGACGCAAACGTAATGGTCTTCGTCGGAATCATCGGAGGAGTCACCGCATTCATCGCAGCAACAATGGCACTGAACAACATGAACATCAAGAAGGTCCTCGCTTACTCCACCATCTCACAGCTCGGATACATGATCCTTGCTCTCGGTGCAGGAGGATACCTCTGGGCACTCGGATACGAGGAGCTCGGAGCACTCGGATTCTTCGCAGGATGCTTCCACATGATCAACCACGCCTTCTTCAAGGCACTCCTGTTCATGGGATCCGGATCCGTCATCCACGGAACCGGAACAGAGGACATGAGGCTCATGGGCGGATTGTTCAAGAAGATGAAGATCACAGCGACAACGATGCTGTTCGGATGTCTCGCAATCGCCGGAATCCCGATCTTCAGCGGATTCTGGTCCAAGGATCTCGTCATCGATATCGCTATGCACGCATTCGAGCACGGAACCGATGCTTCCGTATGGTTCATCGTCCTCTGGGTGCTCGCAGTCATCACAGCATTCATGACAGCATTCTACATGTTCCGTATGTGGTTCATGACCTTCATGGGAGAGCCCAGGGAGAACGCCCAGCACTGCCACGGAGAGTCACCCAAGACAATGACGATGCCTCTCGTCATCCTCGCAATCTTCGCCCTCATCAGCGGACTGTTCATGTTCTTCGGACTGGACAAGATGCTCGCAGTCATGGGAGTGCAGATCGACGGAGCCGAAGAGGGACTCGCACTGTTCAGCAACATGTTCACCTACCTCACGCTCGTTCTGGCGGTCGTCGGTATCGCAATCGCATACCTCATGTATGTGAAGAAGACCGTGGACCCCGGAAAGTTCAACAAGCACGGAGATTCCTGGCTGTACAAGGCACTCACCCAGAGATGGTGGTTCCCCGATCTGTACAACCAGATCTCATGGAAACTCGGATACGGCGTAGCCAAGGGAGTCAACTACATCGACAGGCAGATCGTCGACGGAACCGTCAACGGACTGTCCGGTGCGGTTGTCGGCGGTGGAGATTCGCTCAGCAAGGTCCAGACCGGACACGTACAGGACTACTCGTCCATCGTCCTGATCGGAATCTCAGCACTCGCAGTGATCTTCCTCATAATCGTCGCACAGCTGGGAGGTTTCTGATATGAGTATGATACTTTCAAGTCTGATCATAGTCCCGCTGGTCGGAGCGATCATCGCTCTGCTCATGGGAGGAACCAGAGAGAAGCTCTCCAAGTACGTCGCGATCGCATTCTCTGCGGCAACACTCGTAATAGCCGTACTGCTCCTTCTCGGAATCTTCGGTGATTTCGAGGACCTCGGAGAGAGTTTCGAGTGGATTCACAATTCATCGTTCATCATGAACTACGCGCTCGAAGTCGACGGACTCAGCATCCTGATGGTGTTCCTCACCGCACTGCTGGTCCTCCTCGTCAACGTGTTCTCATTGGATGAGCACAGGGAGAACAACAACTACTTCTACGCCCTGATCATGGCAATGGAAGTCGGTCTCATGGGAGTCTATCTCGCAGCAGACTACTTCCTGTTCTACATCATGTGGGAGGTAACTCTCATCCCGATGTATTTCATGATCTCATGGTATGGAGGACCTCGCAGGCACTACTCTGCGATCAAGTTCTTCATCTACACACACGTAGCGTCGCTCGTAATGCTCATCGGTATATTCGTGATGGGCTACGAGTCAGTCTCACCCGGAGACCCCGTGAACTTCCTGTTCTCGGCAGTCAAGGCCGGTATCGGCATCGCACCTATCGAAATACAGGCGCTCGTATTCGCGCTGCTGTTCTTCGGATTCATGGTCAAGATGCCTTCAGTACCGTTCCATACCTGGCTTCCTGATGCACACACAGAGGCACCTACCGAGGGATCAGTCCTTCTGGCCGGTGTCATGCTTAAGATGGGATCCTACGGTATCATCCGTATCTGTATCGAGGCAATGCCCGATGCAGCATTCCACTGGCAGTGGGTCATCATCGCAATAGCCCTCGTATCGATCATCTACGGTGCATACGGATGTATCGCACAGACCGACCTGAAGAAGATGGTTGCATTCTCGTCAATCAGCCACATGGGTATGGTCATGCTCGGTATCGGATGTCTGTCCGACGCCGGAATAACATTCGCAGTCTTCCAGATGTTCGCACACGGACTCATCACAGCAATGCTGTTCATGGTCTGCGGTATGACCGGACACAAGGTCGGAACCAGAGAGATCCCCCTCCTCGGAGGATTGGCAGGCAGGATGCCCATCTACGCGACATTCATGATGATCGCATTCATGGCATCACTCGGACTTCCCGGACTCGTAGGATTCTGGGGAGAGTTCCCTGTCATCATGGCATTCTACGAGTTCATCCTCGAGAACGATGTCGTCTGGATGCTCCTGTTCTGTATGCTGTCCCTCATGCTGACCGCAGGATACTACCTGTGGGCAATGCAGAGGACCCTGTTCGGACCTGAGACCAAGAAGATAGACCTTTCAAAGGCGCATGATGTCGGACACTACGAGTTCGCAGTACTCCTTGTGCTGTCGATCCTCGTAGCATTCTTCGGAGTATGGCCTGACGGAGCCCTTCAGTTCCTCGAGCCTTATGTCGACAACCTCATCGCAGGGATGGTGATCTGAAATGATTTCCGATATCGTAGTCAACATATTCGACGACCTGACGCCTCTGGCGACCATGATCATCCTCGCAATCGGAGCACTCTCGTTCCCGGCTGTACAGATGTTCATCAAGAAGCACACGGTCACATGGGCATACGCCCTGATCCTCGTCGTACTTGCCTTCGCAACCAACCTCGTCCTTCTGATGGATGAGGTCGAATGCGAGTATCTCGGCGTGTATCTGTCGCCGTACTCCACATTCATGGCACTCCTGTTCCTGACTGTGCTGTTCCTTGTCGTCCTCGTCTCCAACTCGAGTACAGAGACAACGAAGAACCACAGCGGAGCATACTATTCCCTGCTCTTCGGAGCAACCATCGGAATGGTGTTCGTGACGACCTCCATAGACCTCCTGACGATCTTCGTCGGAGTCGAGCTCACCAGTATCTCCTCGTACGCACTCGTTGCACTGAAGAGGAAGGACGGAAGGGCTTCCGAGGCCGCAGTGAAGTACGCCATCATCGGAGGAATGTCCACAGCGCTCACACTCTATGGTATCTCCATGGTTTACGGAGTCGCCGGATCCACCGAGCTCACCGAGATCGCACAGTACGTCGCCACAATGACCGACACACCCTGGATCCTCGCG
>Ga0265301_10003128_pt1 | contig 17929 bp, 12 predicted proteins | sample AusTroGonzalo_MG_2_FD_193488 | JGI IMG/M metagenome (GOLD analysis project Ga0265301, IMG submission 193488) | Bovine rumen microbial communities from tropical cattle in Woodstock, Queensland, Australia - Gonzalo_04 | ecosystem: Host-associated > Mammals > Digestive system > Stomach > Rumen ... | reverse complement strand
GAGGAAAATGAAAAATGAAAGAGTGAAAAGTGAAAAATGGCCTACCCCCAGCCCCTCCCCGTAGGAGGGGAGATGCAGCCCCTTCACCCACCCCATCAGGGTTGAGCTCAGTTTGCCGTTCACTATATTTCTCTTCAATCTCATTTCAATGTTTCATTTTCTTCGTTTTGGAAGTTAAATTGGAAGTTAAATTGGGAATTAAATTGGGAGTTAAGCGCTCCGCGCTGGACGATACCTTTGATTGCAGCGCTTCCTAAAGTAATGTCCTTTTTTACTCCCATGAGCGTAGCGAATTTACTTCCTTCTATTACTTCCATTTATTACTTCCATTTCATTTTTAATTTTTATCTTTCAATTCATTTTTAATTTTTCACTTTTCATTTTTCCTTCCTCCCCTCTTTGAAAGAGAGGGGTCGGGGGTGAGTCTACCAATTATACACCGCATGTGTGGCATTCATTTCCGTCCACGGAGTGACGGCTGTCTCCACCAGGTCGATCTTCACGCCGCCCTCATCGAGGATCTTGAAGATGTAGGTGTAGCTGTAGCCCGGCAGCCACTGCATATAAGCCTCCGGCACCACAGCCGTCTTGGCTTCTATGCCTCCGTTGATGTTCACGCTCAGCGTGTAGCTGCCTTGTGCGTTGTTGGGCACCACGACATACCAACCATTGTCGGTCTCGGTATATACTTTGACCTCGTTCTCGGGGTCGTAGTCCTCGGAGAATTTATCCAGAGTGCCCTCCGAGAGATTCGCCGTGGTGGTGTATGACTCCTTGATGTCCGTTCCTGTCAGCGGATAGCTGACGGTCACGGTACCCTTGCGGGCTATCTTACTGCCGTCAGACGGCTTGAAGCCGACATCCGACAACATGATACCCTCTCGCGGATACACGTATTTAAATATAAATCGCACGCGCGCGTAAGGCTTCAGGAACTCCAGCACCACAGGTTTGCCGAACTGCTTGCTCGCATATTCGGGCAGCTTACCCGTCGAGAACCACAGGCGCGTGAAGAAGGGCGTGGCAGCCATCGCACCGCTACTAGTGGCATCCGTCTGCAACACGATTTCATGGGTGCTGGCAGTCGCATTGGACTTATATTCGTTGCCACCCCATACACCATCTTCATCAGCATCATACGCCTCACCCGTCACCGCATAGAAACGGTAGGCAGCAGCGCTCCAGTCCCAGAACTTGATGGTCTGGGCGGGCGGTCCGGCTGTAACATACTCCCAATTGCTGCTGTTTGAAGTCGTGGAGGCTGCGCTGTTGCTGTACCAGGTAACCGTATAGCCCGGGAACACCGTCTGCTCACCGCTGTAAACGCTGGTGCCCTCGTTATAGTCCATATTCTTATACCCCCACACCTTGAAGCTCGTAGCCGACTCGCTCAGCGGCGTCCCCGCGCGCGTGATCAGTTGCTCCTCTTCCTCATGCCCGCTGAACGTGATCGCCGTCTCCACCACAGGCTCCTCCACCTCCGGCGTCACCACCTGCACCACCTCCAGCTCCTCATCAGAAGAACAAGCGACTAGGAACATTGAAACATTGAAACATTGAAACATTGAAAGAATGCATAACAGGCAGCCCACGGCAGAGCGGAAGCGCTGTCGTATTGCTGTCAGTCCCATTATGTTCTTTCTATTTATCATTTCTAATCTTTAATCTCTAATCTCTTATCTCTTATCTCTAATCTTTACTCTCTCACTTCGGCACCGGCCTCGTGGATTGTTTTTTCTTTTTTCTTTTGTACTCTGATGCGGAGTCGAACCGCATCAGAGTTGAGTTTCCTTTCTCACTCCCCTCTCTTCCCCCTCCCGCCCTCACGGGCCGGGTCGGGGGTGGGTCTTTCTCTCAGACAAAAGAGGAGTGGAGAGTGAGGAGAGAGGGGATGTTAGGGAGCAGGAGCTACAACCTTGATGACCTTGTAGTGCTTATTAGCACCATCATTGTACTCAAAGACATAGTTGCCAGCAGCTGTCGGTTTGAAGTAAGCTGCCTTGTTATTAGTACCATCAACGGCTATGGCAACACCTGTGGGTGAATCTGCCGCTGGAATCGTTGATGCGGGAGTGAGAGCCGGTACGCCAGTTGTAGTAACTATAAGACTCTTCATACCTACACCAGTGACAGTCCAAGTATTAGCAGGTTCGCCACTTGGCGTTCCATTAGCCAACGCATTAGCTACGCTTTCTTCAGTAATCAACTGTTCTGCACCAGAACCTGTGGTATTGGTTACAAGATAGAGCTTTGAATTTTCAGCGGTCAACGTCGGTAAAGTACCAGCATTATCTACCACAACATAGATATTATTGTTAATCTTGTATTCATTATCAGTCGTTACAGCAGATGCCTTAGCATAAGTAGTGATGCTGGGCGTTTCAACAGTAGTAATCGTCTCCTGGTTGCCAGCCTCGTCCGTAATCACGACTGCATCAAAGGTGATGGGGTATAGACCATAGTTGTCAGTAATCTTGAAAAGGTAGGTGTATGCATAGTTCGACTGCCATTTTGCATAAGCAGCAGGAACCTTAGCTACTGCATCCGTAATGGCAATTGTCTCGCCCGAACCATCGGTAGAGGTAAGCGTATAGCTGATGGTCAGCGTGAGGTCGGTAGTGTTCGACGGGTTTGGCAGAATCTTGGTGTAGTTTCCGCTATTCTCAAATAGAGCTGCAGTGGAGGTCACGCCAAGCGTAGTGCCAAAGAAGCTTGTAGCTGTCGTTGAAAGATAGTTCTGAGTATTTGAGCCACTTACTGCCACCTTTGCCTTATTCAGATTGGCAGCAATTTCCGAACCGTCATCATAGGTTACAGTAAAGGATGTCGAAGCTCCCGGAACAAGGACTGCACCTGCGCAATCTACACCAAACTTGTCAGCTCCGTCTGTTGTGTGCGAAGTGCTACTGTATTTCACATCCGTAATTTTTACGCTATAGCCAGGGATAGTCTCATAGAATCCAAAGCGGACTTGCGACACGAGGTTACGGAAGTTAAGAGTTACAGGTGTGGTCATGGGAGACGTTGCCGTCACCAAAGTGCGGTCTGAAAAGTAGATGTCGCTGATGCTGGCACCTGCTTTCAAAGACACTGTATAACCCTTGTCATAAACGGTAGATCCCGTAACATTCTTTGTCACAATCACCTTACCACCTGCGATGTCGGCAGGCAGAGCCGAGAAAGCTGTATAGGTGTAGTACTTGTTAGTGAAGTCCCAGTACTTGATGGTCTGTTCTGTAACATGAGTAGGAGCTGCAGATGCGACCACCTTTGTGCTTGCATACGGTGTCTGACCCACATACTCCCAATCGTGAGAGTTTGACTCTGTGGTTCGCGCTGAAGAAGCTCCATAGTTTACCACATAATTAATAAATACAGGAGTCCCAGCTGCCGATGTTTCAGCAGAAGCACTTTTTTCGCCCCATACAATGAACTGGTTGTGCAGCGTGGCAGCAGATTCAGTGTGGCTCTGAGTTGCACGTGTTACTGCCCTGAAGCCACTGTCGAAACTGATGGCTGCCTCGTCACTGTTCAGCAGGCTCTGATCTCCAACGAATTCGTCGTTGGTGCAGCTAGCCAACGCTACGAAGGCTAAAGCTGCGAGAAATAGATTCTTTTTCATAATTAAATAATTATTTGTTAATAGTTTATTCTTGTATTTGAGCACAAGGCTCCGAGCCCCGTTTTATGCTCGTCGTCTTCATTTTTGTAACTCATCGGGGAGTCGAACCCCGATGAGTATAGAAGGATTACTGAACCTTGATGACCTTTACGTCATACACACCAGGAGTGCCAGCTGCAGTCTGGAGATACAAGTTTGCCTTGTTCTCGTTGAATGCAGCTGCATCAGGCACGGATACAGTGTAGTAAGCACCGCTTCCGCTCAGCATGTAGTAGGTCTTGCTGGAATCGTAAGTACCTGCAGACTGAACCGTATATGTAGGAGCTACGTATGCTGTTGTGGTGTAAACGTATGCATAAGTACCTGTTGAGGACGGAGTGAACTTCACATTTGCAATAGAAGGCGTTGTACCATCAACAAGAGGAACTGTTGTTTCAACCGTTGCTGCAGGAGTAGTCAGACCTGTCAAGGTAATACCCATTGGCGAACCTGTCAACTGTGCAAGTACCTCAGCCTCTGTAGCAGCCTTGTTCAGCTTGTAAACCTGTGCCTGAGTTGCTGCGTTACCAATTGCACTCGGCGTAATTACTGTTGCGTCAGCAGTTTTAGAAATAGAAACATAGATGGGTTTACCAACGTGGTACTCATTCACGATGGCGCCTTCAGCATAGGTTGTGATACTGTTGGAAGATACTGTAGTGATTGTCTGCTGGAGTTCCTCTGTCACATCAACTACGACACCTTCGAAGGTGATGGGCTTCAAGCCTTCGGGATCTGTGGGATCGCCGTTTGCATCCACTATACCTGTAGTACCATTGCTCTTATCGCTAATCTTGAAGATGTAAGTGTAAGCGAAGTTACTCTTCCACTGCACATACTGAGCTGGAACAACGGCGCGTGCGCCACGAACATGAATGACATCGGCAGAACCGTCATCTGCAGTCAACGTGAAGTCAAGCTTCAAGAGCAGGGGATTGGTATTACCCTCAAATGGGAACACGGGAGTGTAAGCACCAGTTGTACCATCTGTCCAAGTCGGAGCGTTCGATGCGGTTCCCAATGTTGTATTGATACAACCATTACCAAGTTTCAAATAATAGTTATATCCAGCGGTTGGGTTTGTCATCTTCGGGCGGTTGATGACTTGTGTAGCAGTAGTTTCACTGTAATATGTAACATTCAAAGTCTGGTTTTCTGTTGCTGAAGCTTGCTTCACATTCTGGAGAGCTGCATAGAAGCCGTCATTCTTGCCGTTATTCATAGCTGGGAAAGTCGTAACGGCAGCAGATGCATCCTCATCAATGTAGAACTTGTCAATCTTAACAGAGTAACCAGGAATGGTCTCATAGAAACCGAAACGTACCTTTGCACCGATGTTACGGAAGGTGAAATTGACAGTTTTGTCATAATCTGTTTTAGCCACCGGCATGCGATCAGAGAAATACAGGTTGTTAAGATTTGCATTAAGCTTAACAGTAACTTGATAACCCTTGTTATAGAGAGAGCTACCATCAGTAGTAACCTTAGTTACTTGAACCCTGTCAGATGAAGTTTTTGGATAGCTGATATCAGAACTTGAGAAAGCGTAGAAGGTGTAACCCTGTGCTGCACTGTAGTCCCAATACTTGATACCCTGAGAAGTTGGCGTAGCATCGTATGCCTGCAGGCCCACATATTCCCAGTCGCTAGAATTGGAAGCAGTAGTACCAGCTGTTGAGGTTGTCCAAGCTACCTGGAAATTGTTGAATACGACTTCATCGTTAGCTGCCGTATTAGCTTCTGCAGTTGTGTGCTTGGTGCCATAGACTACGAACTTGTTACCAAGTTTGGCCGCAGCATCACCTCCATAGAGGTCTGCACGCGTCATTGCAGGAAGGCTGAATCCGAAGCCGATGCTTCCGTCACCTTCAGCGGCTGTCGTGGGACTATTGTCACCGACGAACTCGTCGTTTACGCAGCTAGTGAACGCGAAGGTTGCGAGAGCTGCGAGGAAAAATAATTTAGTTTTCATAACACTTAATTTTTAGTGAATAAATAATTTTGTTTTGTTTGTTTTCTTTCTGTTTCTTACACGTTCCTTGAACGCTAAAAATCTTGCTTTTGTTTTGTACTGTCTGTTTGTTATTTCTTATTGATTTTGTTTGATAATTGCATTGTTATTGATTCATTGTTGATTATATTTTTTCGTCTTTCATTTCAAATTCATGTGTTCCGCCGTCTTCAAAGTCCTTGACTACCGCGTCGAAGCCTGAACCACCTTTGCGGGAAGGTATCGGGACTTCGTCCATATTGAGTTCCACAGTGATGACACCGCCTTTGTAACGTTGGCGCACCTGGTCTGTAACATCGAAGACGATGGTGGAGTCCATATCATTGTAGAATCGTACTGTGACATCCATATAGTGCTTGTTCACATCCGTCACATCCTTGACGCTTTTGATGAGGCGGGGTGTCTGCCCGCACATCCCGAAGGTCATCAGACGGCCGCCGATGATGTCGGCGTGCTCAGCTGTGGCGCGCTCAGGAGCATCATCACGAGTACCGAAGGGCACAAGCGGGCAGTCAGCCTTGAGGTTGCTGGTGTAATATATGGTGATGGGATCATCGCCAGCGGTGCCGGTATTCAGGGTCGTGGAAGAGGCCATACCAGAAAGGTTCGAATAATCTATCACTTCTTTAATTCGTCCGTTATTATTGTGGAGGATGACTTGTGTAAGATATATATAGGTGATGGGATACAGCATCATTTTGAGTTTGCGGACATACACGTTGCGCTCCGGATCGTACACGAAACCGTCGAGGTTGCGGTTGATCTCGATGCCCTGTTCGTAGGCCGAGAAGAGGGGCTCTGGAGCATGGAAGGAGCGCGTGTGGCGCGGTGCATGATAGCGTGAGGGGTTCATGGACGGCCCCGTGGTGGCGGTAACGTAGTCGAGGGTCGTGGTTTCATCGAAGATAAGGCTCTGCACGCCGTCAAGGGTCTTGATCTCGTTCCACACGAGGACATCCCAGTAGCCCCAGTCGAAGCGGTCCTGGTAGTGGGTGCCGCTGAAGGGCGGCGGTGCGATGACGCTGGTGTGGGGCGCATAGGGAACATCACGCGTATAGTAGCGGCGCAGGTTGAATACGGTAGGCTCCGTGTAGCCCAGCTCACCATCCTCTGCGTCCCAGCCGTAGAACCACTCCGCACGCCAGTCGTAGTGCACGTCGAACGCCATTTCATAATCCCAGAATATCTGCAGGTCAAGATCGACAAGCGGCAGGTCCGTCGTAATCTCCTGTGCGTCGTAGAGGTGCAAGGGTGGTTCACGCTCGCAAGAAGTGAGGACCCACCCCCCGACCCCTCCCGTGATGGAGGGGAGAAGGAGCCAGAACAGGAGCATCGCCCTCTTGATGGAGGAGAGCAGACATCTCTGTGCTATGGTCTTCAAGCTCTTCATGCTTTCGCTTTCGTTATCTTTTTTTCGTTATCGTTATTTCAATCTTTCAATTTTCAATTTTCACTTGGCCGCCCCTTCCGGCCATTCGACCACGTACTCCTTATTCCGGAAGCTGACGCCTTTCTTCTTCCACTTGCGGTAGAGAAGGTCGTAGGAGATGGTGATGGCAGCACGCGTGGGACCGAACCACGAGAAACGGTACTGACGCTCGCGGAAGTCTGCCGCCCTACCCGTCCATTTGTAGTAGTAGAGACCGTCGCGGTAGTCGGGGTTCACGGGATTCTCATACTGGTAGGGGTCATAGCCGCTGTAGAGGAAGCCCACCTGAGCAGCAAACTCCATCCGCCAGTGGCCCTTGCGGCTAAGTGGCAGCACAAAGCCGACGCCAAGGCCGCCACCGAGAGCCTCGCCCTCCCAGCCGTTGTCGGCATCGAAGCAGATGCCATAGAGCGCGGCGTGTGCGTATGCGGAGACATAGAGGCCGCGGAAGGCAGCCCCCTCACCCGGCGTGCGGCGCTCGATGCTGCCGGAACGGAAGTAGTAGCGTGCCTCCACTTGGTAGTTGCGGATCTGGAAGTATTTGTGGTCGTCGTAGTGCTGCCACCAAGGACAGTCGAAGGAGAAGCCGTAGGTGAAATGACCGCGCATCGGGTAGTATTCGACAGCCACATTAGGGATGGGACACCAGCGGTTGTAGCCCGGCACATAGGCAAAGTCGAACAACAGGTTGGTCTTCACCGACAGGAACTCACGACGCGGAATGGTAAGCACCCGCGGCGCGGGACGCACCGGTTCCGGCTCCTCCAAGGTGTCAAGCCTCTCAAAAAGCTCATAAGGCTCATTGGGCTCATAAGTGCGGGGGACTTTCTCGAAGAACAGCACCACGCGCGCTGCACGCAACTCGGGGAAGTACTCCTTGAGGAGGCGCTTCCAGAGGCGGCCACCCTGCTGACGCTGGAGAGCACGTTTCAGCAGCGTGTATTCGTAGCGGGGCAGGTGCCGGTCGCAGATGCGTTGCACCACCTCCAAATCGGCATCACCGGCGCGGCGCATCATGGCCAGCAGCAGGCGGTAGTCTTCAGTGACAGCTTCGGTGGTGAAGCTTCGCTCATCGACGGGTACGCTCAGCCGCGCGCGCAAAAAAGAAGCGAGCGTCTCTACACGACGACGGCCCAACATACGGTTGTTGGACACAGGACCTTCAGGCGACGCAGCACCGCGCACCACCATCAGGCGCAGCTTCAGGCTGTCCTGGTTGATGCGGGGAAGAATGACCATCTCTAACTCACGCAGCAGGGTGTCATCGGTGAACGCATCGTAGCGATTCACCCGGAACACGACCTTTCCTGCTTCATCGAGCAAGGTCTCATCACTCAGACGCACAAGAGTGGGGTCTGTCTGGCTATCGATAAAACGGATAAAGGGGTATTTGGCGTAAAAAGCAGAATCCAATTTTTGCGACTGTGCATATATATAACATGTACACGCGCCCGCGATAAAAAGCAGAAACGTGAAAATCAATCTTTTACGATTGCATGTTACAAAGCGTTCGGTCATTTTGAGATTCTTAACTTTAATTTATTAGGCAAAGATATGGACTTTTGAGCTCATACACAACATTCCCGCCATATTTTTACTACGCAAGAAGCATATTTAATATTTTTTAACAGGGGGGGGTAATTTGGGGACACGTTGCAAGGCAAAATGGACATTTGAGAACAATACCGGAAAACGAGTCATCATTGCAGCTTTACAACCCTCATATCCACAACGAAAGGCAGAAATTTACATCTATATTTACGAGTAAATATATAAATTTTCCAGATAACATTGGTGTGCTTTCTTGAGAGTCGTCAAAAGCCCACATAGCAACGTCCATCGAAATAGATTATGAATAATTAAGGAATCATCAGTCTGCGCCTACAGAACCAGCCTCATCGCCAAAGAAATAACCCAAGGGTTAGGTAAAATACGTTACGACGCGATGGTCGAAGAACCGCAGCGTAAATGCCCAACATCACAGTGTATAAACGAACAAACGATTACATTATTTTACAAATACACCAACATTGTTCACCTGATTTAACAGATATTGTATTTAAGGCCAAGAGAAAATGACCTGGGAAGACAAGCGTCGGCGGACAACAAGATATAGCTATTTTTCGTGTGTGTAAAAGACCTCGCATTGTTTAATATCCGTTAAATTAAAGGGTGTATTTGTTACAATGTATAAACTTTGCAACATATGTCAACTAAACTTCTTATCTTTGCACCAATTACAACCATGTTTCACATCTAATTCTTCACTTCTAATTTTTCAAGCTTGATCTATCCGTTAATCTTTGAACCCAATATGCACGAAAAGGTGTGGGGAGGTCACAGGCTGCAACCCCTGAAAGGACTGGCCTGTAACGACCGCCCCATCGGCGAGAGCTGGGAGGTGAGTGCCGTGCCCACGAGCGAATCGGTGGTGGCCAACGGTCCCCTCGCCGGACAGACGCTGGATGCCGTGACACGCACCTATGGTGCGGAGCTATTGGGACAACATATCGCCAAGACCTGCGGCAACACCTTCCCTCTGCTGGTGAAATTCATCGATGCACAAGGTGACCTCAGCATACAGGTTCACCCCAACGATACGCTGGCACTGGCGCGCCACGGGAAGACGGGGAAGACGGAGATGTGGTATGTCATCGAGGCTGAGCCCGGGGCTGCCGTGTATTCCGGCTTTCGCAAAGCCATCAACGAGGAAGAGTACCGACGCCGCGTGGAGGACGGCAGCATCGTAGATGTGCTGGCGCGCCACGATGTCCTGGCCGGCGATGTGTTCTACATCCCCGCCGGACGTGTCCATGCCATATGTGGCGGCATCCTGCTGTGCGAGATCCAGCAGAGTTCCGACATCACCTACCGTCTCTACGACTACAAACGCCTCGGCCTCGACGGCAAGCCGCGCCAGCTGCACACACAGGAGGCACTGGAAGCACTGGATTTCCACGTCTATGACAACTACCGCATCACCTTCCAGCCTACAGACGAGGGCATCGCACACCTCATCGACTGCGACTACTTCGTGGTGAACATACTGATGACGCACACCACGCTGCACCGTAACCTGAAAGCGAAGGACAGCTTCGTAACGCTGTCATGCATCAAAGGGGACTGCCGCATCCGCACCATCGGCGGACACACCCTCATCCTCACACATGGCCACTCCTGCCTCATTCCGGCCTGTGATGCGGAGTTCGACATCGAAGCACTGTCTTCATCCACACAAGTCATCGAGGCAATAGCGAAATAATTTAAAAGGAAGTAAAAACAGCACGAATATAAATGAAAAATCTGCGTTCTTTTTTCTGTGCGGCGCTGTGCTGCATGAGCCTGGCGCTGAGCGCACAGGTCAACCCCAAACGCGAGTTCCGAGGTGCCTGGATACAAGCTGTCAATGGCCAGTGGCAGGGCATCGGACGTACCGCCATGCAGGCGGAGTTGACACGCGAGTTGAACGCCCTGCAAGCCGATGGCATCAACGCCATCCTATTCCAGTGCCGCGTGGAAGGCGACGCGCTGTATGCAAGCCAGCTGGAACCCTGGAGTCGTTACCTGACAGGCCAGCAAGGCACCCCACCAGCCCCCTACTGGGATCCCCTGCAGTGGATGGTAGATGAGTGTCATGCCCGCGGCATGGAGCTGCACGCCTGGATCAACCCCTACCGTGCCAAGACGAAAGGCACCACGGCCCTGGCCACGACCCACTACGCTGTGCAACATCCCGAACGTTGCTTCAAGTATGAGGACCTACTTATCTTCGACCCCGGACTTCCAGAAAATCGCCATTTCATCGTGGAAATTGCCAAGGACATCGTTAGCCGTTACGATGTGGATGGCCTGCATATCGACGACTATTTCTATCCATATCCTGTGGCCGGAGTGGCCATCCCCGACGATGCCAGCTATGCCGCCTACGGACAGGGCCGCGACCGCGGCGACTGGCGTCGCGAGAACGTGAACACTTTCATCCGCGAGCTGTGCGAGGCGGTGCATAGCGTGAAGCCGTGGGTGAAGTTCGGTGTGTCGCCTTTCGGCATCTACCGCAATCAGCGGTCGTGGGCGGAAGGCTCAGCCACCAATGGGCTCCAGAACTACGATGACCTGTATGCCGATGTGCTGAAATGGGTGGAAGAAGGGTGGATAGATTATAACATCCCACAGATATACTGGGAAATCGGTAACAAGGCGGCAGACTACGACACGCTCATCCGCTGGTGGAGCGAACACGCCTACGCACGTCCTTTATATATAGGTCAGGATGTGGAGCGGACGGTGAAGTTCACAGACCGGCAGGACCCCTCGCAGAACCAGATGGCAGCCAAGTACGCCCTGCAACGCGGGCTACCGGGCATCTACGGTTCCTGCCAGTGGTATGCACGCGCCGTGGTGGACGACAAGGGCGGCTACGGCACTGCGCTACGAACGACCTACCACCGCACGCCTGCGCTACAACCCGAGATGCCGTGGTTGGACAAGAAAGCACCTGGGAAGCCGCGCAAGGTGACGCCGGTGTGGACTGAAGACGGGTACATGTTGTTCTGGACAGCACCGCGCGCCAAGGATCCGTTGGACGAGGCTCGTATGTACGCCGTCTATGTCTTCCCGAAAGGCATGAAAGTGGATCTCAACAACACCCTCCAACTCATCGCCATCACGTCCAACACCTTCCTGAAGCTGCCCTACAACGACGGCAAGCAGAAGTGGACGTATGTGGTGACAGCATTAGACAGGCTGCAGAATGAGAGCAAAGGCGTGAAGAAGACCGTGAAGCTATAAAAAGCCCCTTCCCCAACCCCTCCCCTGTTAGGGAGGGGAGCATATACCACAGAGAATAAGAAGATGAAGAAAAAAAACAGCCCTATAGGAAATGTAGAAACTCCCCTCCCTAACAGGGGAGGGGTTGGGGGTGGGGCTGCTGAGGGTGAGTCTATCCATATCCATAAGGCGCGGGTCAATAATCTGAAGGACATCAGTGTTGACATTCCTCGGAACAAGCTGGTGGTCATCACCGGTTTGAGCGGCTCGGGAAAGAGTTCATTGGCCTTCGATACGCTATATGCCGAGGGACAGCGCCGCTATGTGGAGAGCCTCAACGCCTACGCGCGTCAGTTCCTGGGGCGCATGAGCAAGCCGGAATGTGACTACATCAGCGGCATCCCGCCCGCCATCGCCATCGAGCAGAAGGTCATCTCGCGTAACCCGCGCTCCACCGTGGGTACCAGCACGGAAATCTACGAATACCTGCGCCTCCTTTACGCCCGCATCGGTCGTACCTACAGCCCCATCAGCGGGCAGGAGGTGAAGAAGCACACCACGGAGGACGTGCTACAGACCGTGCTCTCCTACTCCCCCGGCACCCGCTTCCTCGTACTCTGTCCCATCCGCATCACCGAGGGTCGCACGCTGGAAGAGCAGTTGAAGGCATATCTGCAGGAGGGATATACGAGGATAAGCCTCACCCCTAACCCCTCTCCCATAGGCGAGGGGAATATAAGGGAGGGAGCAGATGACAATGGCATTTGGCGCATTGAAGACTTTCTCGCCTCTGACTCACCCTCTTTGAAAGAGAGGGGGCTGGGGGATGAGTCTCTGTATCTGCTCATCGATCGCCTTACTGTTCCCAGTCTTAACCGTCCAGAGGACATGAACTCCTCCTCTTTGAAAGAGAGGGGGGCGGGGGGTGAGTCTCTTTCCCGCCTCGTGGATTCTGCCGAGACAGCGTTCTATGAGGGCGGTGGAGAAATGCGGCTGCGATTCCTGCCGGCGGGCATCGAACATGTCTTTTCCACGCGCTTCGAGGCCGACGGGATGACCTTCGAGGAACCTACCGACCAGCTCTTCGCCTTCAACTCACCGATGGGCGCATGCCCGACATGTGAGGGCTGGGGCAACGTGCAGGGCATCGATCCGCACCTGGTCATCCCGGACAGCTCACTGAGCGTCTATGAGGGCTGCGTGCAATGCTGGCGCGGCGAGAAACTCAGCGAATGGAAGACGGAGTTCATCCGTCAGGCCGAACGCCTGAAGTTCCCCATCTTCAAACCTTACTATGAGCTGACACAGGAAGAGAAGAATATCCTGTGGCACGGAAGGCACACCGGTCTCTCGCTGGATGAGCGCTGGGAACGCGGCGATGTGTGCATCGACCTCTTCTTCGACTACCTGCGTGAAGCACGCTACAAGATACAGAATCGCGTGATGCTGGCGCGCTATACAGGCAAGACGGAATGTCCGGATTGTCATGGCACACGTCTGCGCAAGGAGGCCACCTATGTCAAGGTGGCGGGAAAAGCTATCACGGAGCTGGTGGATATGTCAATTACAGAGTTGATGAAGCAAATAAAGGCGATTCCATCGGCATTATCTGAATATGAATATGATATTGCCAAGCGCCTCCTTGTGGAAATAGAGAACCGCCTGCAGTTCCTGCTGGACGTGGGACTCGGTTACCTGACACTGGGGCGCCGCTCCAACAGCCTCAGCGGCGGTGAGAGCCAACGCATCAACCTCGCCACCTCACTGGGCAGCTCCCTTGTGGGCAGCCTTTATATCCTGGATGAACCCAGCATCGGCCTGCACAGCCGCGACACCCAACGTCTCATCAAGGTTCTACGCCAGCTGGTGGACCTCGGCAATACGGTGGTGGTCGTGGAGCACGACGAGGAGATCATCCGTGCGGCCGACTATATCATCGATATCGGACCAGAGGCTGGACGATTGGGAGGTGAAGTAGTGTGCCGACTCACCCCCCTACCCCCTCTCTTACAAAGAGGGGGAGATGGGGAAGCTGTCTATCTCATAGGAAATCCAGAATGTGAAAAAGATATTCCTGAGGAGATTATTCAACGTTCTCATACCCTTCAATTCCTATTGGGAAGAGAAACAATCGATACAAATGGACGAGCTCTCCCCCTCTTTGCAAGAGAGGGGGACAGGGGGGTGAGTCTCTCACGGCGCCCATGGAATAGGTATATCGAGGTCCGTGGCGCACGCGCCAACAACCTGCGGGGCATCGATGTGCAGTTCCCGCTGAATGTGATGACGTGCGTGACGGGCGTCAGCGGCTCGGGCAAGAGCACGCTGGTGCGTGACATCTTCTACCGTGCCCTGAAGCGCGAGCTGGACGAGACGACAGAACGCCCAGGAGAGTTCACGGGGCTGGAGGGTGACATACGTGCCATCAAAGCGGTGGAGTTCGTGGATCAGAACCCCATCGGCAAGAGTTCGCGCTCGAACCCGGTCATCTACGTGAAAGCCTACGACGAGATCCGCAAGCTCTTCGCTGACCAACCGCTGGCGAAGCAGATGGGCTTCACTGCCTCACACTTCTCGTTCAACACTGAGGGCGGACGCTGCGAGGAGTGCAAGGGCGAGGGCACCGTGACGATCGAGATGCAGTTCATGGCGGACCTGGTGCTGGAGTGCGAGAGCTGCCACGGGCAACGCTTCAAGAGCGACATCCTCGACGTCCGCTTCCACGGCCAGAATATCAATGACGTCCTGAATATGACTGTTAACCAGGCCATGGAGTTCTTCGGTGTACACGGCGAGAAGAAGATTGTGAAGCGCCTGAAGCCCTTGCAGGACGTGGGACTCGGCTACATCAAGCTGGGACAGTCCTCCTCTACCCTATCGGGCGGTGAGAACCAGCGCGTGAAGCTGGCCTACTATATCGGCATGGAGAAGCAGGTGCCCACACTCTTCATCTTCGACGAGCCCACCACAGGTCTCCACTTCCATGACATCCGCCGCCTCCTGCAGTCTTTCGACGCCCTCATCGAGCGCGGCCACACCATCGTGGTCATCGAGCACAACATGGATGTCATCAAGATGGCCGACCACATCATCGATCTCGGTCCCGAGGGTGGTGCGGCGGGTGGTAACGTCGTCTGTGCGGGCTCCCCCGAGCAAATCATCGCCTGCGCACAAAGCTATACAGGACAGTTCCTGAAATTGAACTTTGAACATTGCACTTTGAACTTATAATTTTTAATTTAGATACTTCCCTTATTTACTAACCCTTTTAAAAACTAAAACTGTATGAAAAAGTATCTTGCTGAAATGGTTGGTACATTCGTACTTACCCTGTTAGGATGCGGCACTGCCGTAAGTTTAGGATGTGGCGCTGACACCTCTGCCATCGTAGGCACCGCCATCGCCTTCGGTCTGTCGGTCATCGCAATGGCCTACACCATCGGCGGCATCAGCGGCTGCCACATCAACCCCGCCATCACCCTCGGCGTGCTCATCAACGGAGGCATCTCCGTAAAGGATGCCTGCGGTTATATCTGCGGCCAGGTCATCGGCGCCATCATCGCTGCTGCTGTGCTCTACGGCATCGTCAGCATGGATCCCGCCATCGTCATCACGACGGCTACAGGTGCCAACGCCTGCGCTTACGGCGTTGCCAATGGTCTGATTGTTGAGATCGTGCTCACGTTCATCTTCGTGCTCGTCGTTCTCGGCGCCACCTCGAAGACCAACGGTGCCACCAACAATTTCGCCGGTCTGGCCATCGGTCTGTCCCTGATCCTCATCCACCTCGTCGGCATCCACTACACCGGCACGAGCGTGAATCCGGCCCGCAGCATTGGGCCCGCCCTGTTTGCCGGCGGTCAAGCCCTCGCAGAACTCTGGGTCTTCATCGTAGGTCCCTTCGTGGGCGCTGTCTTCGCAGCCTGCTGCTGGAAGCTCATCGCTCCCTGCGAGAAATAATAAATCATAAAGAAGAAGCCCGCCAATCGGCGGGCTTCTCTTTTTATCTGTTGGCGTACATGTTTTCGTAGTATTTCTGGTAGTCACCGCTGGTGACATTGTCCATCCAGGCTTCATTGTCGAGATACCAGCGGACGGTACGCTCAATGCCTTCCTCGAACTGGAGAGAGGGCTCCCAGCCGAGTTCACGTTGTAGCTTGCGGCTGTCGATGGCGTAGCGCAGATCGTGGCCGGCACGGTCGGTGACGTAGGTGATGAGGTCCATGTCCTCACCCTCCTTGCGACCCAACAGACGATCCACGGTATTGATGACAACCTTGATAATATCGATGTTCTTCCACTCGTTGAAACCGCCAATATTGTAGGTCTCAGCCACCTGTCCCTTGTGGAAGATGATATCGATGGCACGGGCATGGTCCTCGACATAGAGCCAATCGCGCACATTCTCACCCTTACCATAGACGGGCAGCGGCTTGCGGTGGCGGATATTATTGATGAACAACGGTATCAGTTTCTCGGGGAACTGATAGGGACCGTAATTGTTGGAGCAGTTCGTGACAATGGTCGGCATTCCGTAGGTGTCGTGGAAAGCACGTACAAAATGGTCGCTCGATGCCTTGGCAGCGCTGTAGGGGCTGTGGGGTTGGTACTTCAGGTCCTCCGTGAAGAACTTCTCACCGTAAGCGGGATGAGCGTTCGCCGAAGCCTTGGTGGTGAAGGGAGCGGGGATGCCCTCGGGGTGCGTCATCTCCAAGGCACCATAGACCTCGTCGGTGGAGATATGGTAGAAGCGCTTGCCCTCGTATTTCTCGGGCAGCGACTCCCAGTAGAGCTTGGCAGCTTGCAGCAAGGAGAGCGTGCCCATCACATTCGTCTGCGCGAAGGTGAAGGGGTCTTTGATGCTGCGATCCACGTGACTCTCGGCAGCGAGGTGGATGATGCCTGTGACTTTCTCGTCCTGCATCAGCTTATAGAAGGCGTCGAAGTCACAGATGTCCATCTTCACGAACTTATAGTTCGGCTTGTCCTCGATGTCTTTCAGGTTGGCGAGGTTGCCAGCATAGGTGAGCTTGTCGAGGTTGATGATACGGTAGTTAGGGTATTTGTTCACAAAGAGGCGGACCACATGAGAGCCGATGAAGCCGGCGCCGCCGGTAATAACAAGAGACTCACCCCCTAGCCCCCTCTCTTTCAAAGAGGGGGAAGTAGTTACTTGCTGGTTAGTTGTATTCATAGTTTTTCAATATTGGATTTACTATCTCTGTTTTTTTCAATTTTTCTCTTTCTTTCCTCTCCCCTTCCTCTCCCCTCTTTGAAAGAGAGGGGGCGGGGGTGAGTCTAGAACGGACTCTCAAAGTCCTTGAGGAACGGATGCTTGGTATCTTTCTCGCTGAGGATGGCCTCATCGATGGGGATACGCCAGTTGATGCCGAGGGAGGGGTCGCAGAGCTGGATGCCGCCATCAACTTCGGGATGGTAGAACTCATCGCACTTATACTGGAACACCGCCTCGTCGGAGAGGACGGCGAAACCGTGGGCGAAACCCTTGGAGATAAAGAACTGACGGTGGTTGTCCTCTGTCAGCTCCACAGCGACATGCTGTCCATAGGTGGGTGAGCCCTTGCGGATATCAACGGCCACGTCCAACACGGCGCCACGCACACAACGCACAAGTTTCGACTGGGTATAGGGCGGACGCTGGAAATGGAGACCGCGCATCACACCGCGCGTGGACATACTCTCGTTGTCCTGCACGAAGGTGACAGCCCCCACTTTCTCGTTGAATTCGCGCTGCGAGAAGCTCTCAAAGAAATAACCGCGCGCGTCCTTGAAGATACGCGGCTCAATGATGTACAGCCCCTCTATCGCTGTCTTGATGACTTCCATCGGTTCAGAGTTTAAGCGTTTAATCTCTATTTTTAATTTTTCTCTTTTAATTTTTAATTTAAACGTTAGACACCGTCTTCGTCGTCTTCCAACTCAGCTTCACCGCGCTCGTCGCGTGTGATGACGATACCACCATTGGTATCGACCTGCATGAGCAACGGTTCCATCATATCACTCTGCGGCAGGCTGACGCTCACTGCGAAGCGGAAGCCGG
>Ga0265301_10003127_pt1 | contig 17933 bp, 27 predicted proteins | sample AusTroGonzalo_MG_2_FD_193488 | JGI IMG/M metagenome (GOLD analysis project Ga0265301, IMG submission 193488) | Bovine rumen microbial communities from tropical cattle in Woodstock, Queensland, Australia - Gonzalo_04 | ecosystem: Host-associated > Mammals > Digestive system > Stomach > Rumen ... | reverse complement strand
GGGCAACAACGCTGCTATCCAGAACTTATCTACACTCTTGAACACTGAAGTTCAGACTGTTCAGAACGGTGTATTTGCACTGAACAACGCCATCACTTCTGTAGGTACTCAGGTAGGCATGAGCGGACTGTAGATCCAGAATGCAATCCAGAGCGGTAACGCTGCTATTGCTTCACAGATCTGTCAGTGCTGCTGCGAGAACCGTTTAGCTATCGCTAATCAGACGAACGCACTGCAGGCACAAACCGCAGCTAACCACGCTGCAGATCAGCTCGCAGTCTGTCAGTAGACAAACACTCTGACTACACAAGCTGAACGCAACACTCGCGAAATAACTGATGCGATTAACGCTCAGAGTGTGATGATCAACGACAAGTTCTGTGATCTTGAAAAACGTGAGTTGCAAGATAAGATTAATACTTTGACTGCTGATAACGCTTTGCTTCGTTCTAACATAAACAACGACAAGCAGACTGAGTTTATCAACGGCAAGTTTAACGAAATCGAAAATCAACTCATTGCTATCAAGTCAGCTCAACCAAGTACAGTACCTGTACAGTGGCCACAGCTTACTGCTGTAAGCACAAGCCCGTATATAAACGGTATGTACAGTTGGGGTTCTAATAGTTTCTGGAATTAATTAAGGAAGGAGGTACTTATGTTTGGAAGTACTCGTTATCCGTTTAATTTCTGTAACAGGAACGGTATTCCTATGATAGAAACCAATTCTGTTACTGTTGGAACAGACAATGTGGTTCTGACGCTTCCTAACAGAGTATTCCGTTGGTTGAACGACAAAGGGGTTATACTTCTTCGTCTCAACCAATAGATTCCAACAGGAACGACAGAAACACTCCCGATTGTGTTTTCGGCGAATGATTTTACACAGCCTCTAACCAACGTGGGTGGTGAGGCTATAACAGTTGCTCAAATACCTGCAACAGGTGTTTATATGATTTACTACGATAAAGATAGTAACCTCATGCAGCTGTTAACTACTTAGATACCCGCGTAATATTAACATTTAAAATTATACTACTATGGTTATAATGGAAATGCGTGAGGCTGCACAAGAGAAAGCACTCGATCTCGTAGAAGAGCTCCATGAGCTTGGACATGAGAAGAAGATGGTGTTGTGTGAGCTGGAAGACACGCTTTACGATTGTTTTGAAAAATCTGAAGACGAAGAGTCTGAAGAGAAGAGTGATGAAGGCAAAGATCTTGGTTTTAAGACTAAGTATAACCGTCATTATGCTATGCGCAACTTTATGGACGAGGACAAAGAACCATACTATCGTATGCGTCGTTCAATGCGTATGCGTCGTAATAAGATGGGAAGATATGCATAATAATTATTAACTGGTCACAGGGTGGGTTTAGGCCCACCTACATGACCATAATACTAATAATATGTTTTCAGGATTACGTCAGGGTAATACTCTTTATGTATTAGATAAGAGTAAAGAACCCAAAGTTATTACGGGATATGTGGAACGCGTAAGTATGCCACACCCCATGTACCCAACTTACAACCCTAATGTTAGCTTTGGTGCAAACCTTCAGATGGCAGTAGATGTTACAGTAAAGATTGGGGACGAACGTAAAGAGTTTGTAGGAGTACCTAGTACTTCTATTATACACTCTTATGGAGATTACGTGCTTAGTGAGTCTAAGGATAGTATGATTTAGGAGGTTACTTCTATGTTGGATAACAGCAAAAGTCTTATAGCTAATGTAGAGTAGCATAAATCTAACGTTGAAGCTTGCGAGAAAATACTTAAAGAGTTAAGTCCAGCATACGCTAAAGAACAAGAGAGAGATCAAGCAATAGACGATATCTCTGGTAGAATGAACCGTATCGAAGGAATCCTTGCTAGACTTGAAGACAAGCTAGGTTAGAACTGATGATCGCACAATATATAAAATTAGGTAATCAAGGCTGGAATGTTTTAGTGTATTATGGTGTTCATAAAGAAGACTTCTTAGAAGTAGAAGACGCCTTAAGACAATTAGGTTGTTCTAATAGCGATATAAGAAGATCACTAAAAGTATTAACAAAAGAAAATACAGGTTTTACTTTTAGTAACTCAGAATACAAGATGAGTATTATATGCGTAGGACCTTCTTCAGATGTAAGTCAATTTGTAAATACTGCTATACACGAAGCAAAGCATGTCTAGTCTCATGTATGTTCTTATTACGATATACCAGAAGATAGCGAAGACGCTGCTTATCTTATAGGATATCTAGTATAGAGGATGTACAAAATGTTTTCGAAGATTATAAGACAATATGTTTGATATTTAGGGCGATAAAATTAAGCTGAGCATAGAAGACTTGGCTATACCTCCCTTTAAAGATCACTACAACGGCGCTAAAGATAAAAACCAAGCGCTTAAAGAAATTGAATACGTAATCTGGCTACACAAGTGGAACACTCCCTATGAAGCATACCCCGCAAGCGAGAGACCGCATGTTGTAGCCAAGGACGTATTCAAAACCGAACATTACGTACCTTCTGATGAAGTAAACGAACTTGCAAGACGTTTTATAGAGTTTTAGGAAACACCTGGAACTAGATTATTAAACGCTTCTTAGACAGCCGCAGAAGGACTTATAGCAGCTCTTACAGACTATTCAAAAGGTTTGATGGACATCGATACTGCTATAAAGGTTACGAGGATATTAAAGGATGTGGGTAATATAGTAAAATCCTTAGATATCGCCATGAAACAAGCTAAAGCTGAGCAAATAGAAGCGGGTAGAGTTAAAGGCGGCGGTACTATAGGTTTATACGAAACAATTAGATAATATATATGATAAATACAATATTTTATTTCGTTAAAACGGATGCAGAGTATCAAGCTAAACGCTCAGCTGGGGAAATTTCTGATAAAACAATATGCTTTGTAGAAGACACTCGCGAAATTCATCTCGGGGATAAAGAATACGGGAAAACGTTTGCTCCTGGATTGGTTACAGAGAGTTATATTACAGAACTTAGAAATCAATTATACAACTCTATTGCGAGCATAAACAGTATTGCAAGCACCAATCAAGAACGATTGGATATATTATTAAACGCTCTTGATAACCGTATAACAGATTATATATATGACGCTCTTCACGATTCTGCAGCATTGCGTGCAAACAACGAACTTAATTAGCTCATCGTAACCAAAATCGGAGATTGGGGACAACAAGTTTCTTTTATCACTACAGACAGTGCGCAGTGGACTACGCTTGCGCAAACAATAAACTCGCTTTAGTCTACTATAAACAGAATAAATTCTAATTACGATCAAAGCGGAAATCTTGTATCTACAGAAGCTTTATAGTCTATTATTGATTCTCGTATTACAGAAAACACAACTGTTACTGAAATAGCAAACAGATATTCTGTTCTTGATGAAAATCAAAGCATAATTGAATGGCTTGCTAGCGGGTTTACTTCAGAAACGTCATAGTATTCTACTTTTAATAATATGTATTCTGCTGCGAAAAGTGAAACAGAAGATGCCATTGCAGATCTTAATACAGAAATAACTCAAATAGGAGATAATTATGTAGCAAAAGCGTCTTTGGTTTCAGAAATAAACGACAAGCTTACAAATGGTGCAAGTCTTTCTGGTATTGCCACAGAAGCATATACAGATAATGCAGTAGCGTCTATTTTTACAGAAACAGTTACAGGAACTGGTAAAACAGTAAGCGGAATTCTTGTTCAATCCGATTAGGATCACTCCTCGCTGGCCACTCTTTCGTAGACTGTGACAGATCAGGGTGTAACTATTGCAGGATTGTAGACGTCGACTGGGCTTGATACAGCTGTTGCAACATTAATTGCACAAGACGGAAGTGGCGTTAAATCTGCGATTACTACTGCCGTATCTAACGGAATAAGTGCTGCTACTATTGGAGCAAATCAAATAAATCTTGAAGGCCTTGTTACAGCAAACAACAATTTTAAGATCATGAATGATGGTTCTATGGAAACCATTGCCGGTAAGATTGGCGGATTTGATGTTACTTCAAACACTATTTCCACAGAAATAAGATAGAATTTTGACCAAAATAACTATTTTATAAACACATTCGAACTTAATTCGCTAACTGGCCCAACGTTGTCGATGTATCACGCAGCATATAATGCAAACGACGACTCGCTTATTACTACATACAAAATGTTTATTTCTCCAGCAGGCCTTTACACTCAAGTAGACAACGGTTCGAACTCTAATCAAATAAATTCGAGTGGCTCTGGATTTTTGGCTAACGGGACAGTTAGTTGGGATACTGCAGGTAACATGACAATAGATGCTAGCAAACTAACTTTGTCAAACGGATTAGTAATATCTAGACCGACTCAAGGAGAATCTGCACAATCAGTATTAACTATAGATACGTGGCTTGTTGATACAACAGTCAGTGCGGCCGGAGTTCGTACTGTCGGAGGTGCTATGGAATGTATAATGGGTACAAATGGTTTATAGGTTAACAACACGAGCGATTCTTCGCACTATGTTGCCATTTGGCCTTCAGAAATAAGGTCTGTTGCAGATTTAAAAATAGACGGTGATGTTTATTTTGGAGATATTTATGATCCAGAATACAAATTAGATATTGCTGCAGCAGTATCAGCAGGAATACTTGTACCAGTAACAAATAATTAATGATATATGAAAATAAATTTTGAAAAGTTTAATGTTTATACCGACATAGCACATACAAACTGTGTTGAGGCAAACGTAAAGGAAGAGATAGCTAACGTGCTTTATAATAAAGGCGCAGGTGTAGCTTGCCATGCATTGGCGCTGAAAATTTATAATTCTAAAGGTGAGGAAGATTATACGGAAGAAGAATATGATCTTCTATTAAAAATAGTAGAACCTTTGTTTACGCCAATGTTTATAAGTTCGTTAATGGAATATAACAAAAAAGAAGAGACCGATAAAGAATGAATAGAAAAACAGGTGTATCGGTAACGGATAACTTAGGTATCCGCCGAAAAGTAAATATGGAAGTAGGTCCAAATATGGGATATCTTTCTGGAGACGTTCTTGATGCTAATGCTACAGCTAAACTTATAGAAGATAAAATTAACGCTGTGATTGGCGGGGCATCTTCAGCTTTAGATACACTTAAAGAAATTGGTGACGCCATTCCCACAAAACTTAGTGACCTTACAAACGATGTGGGTTATATTACAGAAAGCAACGGTCAGTTATAGGTAAATACCACAAACATTAGTGTAATTTCTAATCAACCTTTCCCGTCTACATGGCCAACTAGTAACCAAGATACAATTAGCGATCTTATTGCGGCTATTGACGGGGATGATGATGCAGTTAAAGGTAAAGTATATTTATCAACTGTACATTATTCTGATCTACCAGACAATCTTGCAGATGCAGAATTGAAAGTTGAAATAATGAATTCTACTGGATCTCATAAAATTGCAGTATTTACTCTTACCAGCGCAAACCAAGCACCGTATAACTGGCACACTACTATGTGGGTAGGAGATATTGAAGCTTGGCATTCGTACGCACTGTATGAGCCTTCTGAAGAACTAGGACTTTAACAATAACGTATGGTAGACTTTAATAAAAAAATCCTAAACTCAGACAAGTTTAGAGGGCCAGCACTGTTCTTTCAAGAACATGGATGCTACACATTAGCTCCCAGAGGTACTACCGATTATATACAATATTGGGAGCAAGAAACACAAAGATGTCTTAACGGATATGTTGCAGATGACGGAGATGCTATAACAGGTTATCATTATTTTTACCTTAATTATAGCCCTATCATGAAGCTTGAAGAAAAGGAATATACCGATAGGTTCGGTAATATTAGAAGAAAGAGGGAACGTATATTAAACTTCCCTGACTTCTGGGACTATGATTACTTCTATTTCAACGCTATAGAAGAAGCTGAGAACTAGGGTAAACACATGGCAACGCTTAAATGTAGACAAAGAGGATATAGTTTTAAGGGTGCTAGTATGTTAGTCCGCAATTACGAACTTATTCCAGGATCTAAGAATTTTGCTGTAGCCAGTGAGCAGAAGTTTCTAGTTGGAGATGGATTGCTCACTAAGGCTTGGCAGATAATGGACTTCGTAGACAAGCATACAGCTTGGTCTAAATAGAGATTGACAAGTACACGTTTAGAGAGGGTAAGTGGTTATAAGGTAACCGACGAATTCGGTAAACAAACGGAACAAGGTTATTTGTCCAGCATTACTGGTATAACACTTAAGAATGACCCAGAACGTCTTCGTGGTACTCGTGGTAAACTAGTACTATTTGAAGAGGGTGGTAAATTCCCTAACTTAGAAACTGCTTGGCGTATTGAACAACCTGCTGTAGAAACTGACGACGGTGTAGCTTTCGGTCTACTTTGTCTCTTTGGTACCGGTGGTACTGAAGGAGGTTCGTTCGACGGTCTAAAGAATATATTCTACAACCCTAAAGCGTTTAACGTATTAAGTTTTCCAAATATATGGGACGAAGGACAAGAGCAAACAGAATGCGGATTCTTTGTTCCAGCTTGGAGTAATCTATAGTCATTTGATGACGATGGCAATTAGATCTTTATGGACCAATTTGGCAATAGTCTGAAAGATAAAGCTATAGAAGAACTTATAAACTAGCGCAATACTGTTAAAGACGGAGGAGCTTCACAAACATCTATAGATAGATTTGTATCCGAAAGACCATTAAACCCACAAGAAGCTGTACTGGAATTAGGTAGAAACATCTTCCCCAGAAAGCTTCTAATGAATCAATTAACAAGAATCCGAACTAACACGAAGATCAAGAATATGAAACACATAGTTGACCTTAGTTGGGACGGAGACGGTAAAGTACAAGCAACAGAAAAGAAAAGCGGGGATATAACAACGTATCATTTAAAGAAAGATGACAAACCAAGAGGATCCGTAGTCATCTGGGAATACCCAATCCCAGATCCCCCATTTGGATTATACATTGGGGGTTGTGACCCGTATGACCACGATGAGTCATTTACCAATTCCCTAGGATCTACGTTCATATTTAAAAGGGTTAAAGCTGGAGAAGCCTGGACAGACGTAATCGTAGCCGAATATACGGGTCGACCTGACACGGCCGAAGAGTATTATGAGAACGTACGTAAACTACTTATATTCTATAATGCCAGACTTTTATTTGAAAATGAACGTAAAGGCATATATCCATACTTTACAAACAAACACTGTGACTATTTACTAGCGGATCAACCCGATAAGATAATCACAGAAGTCTTCAAAGACAGCCGAGTATAGAGAAGAAAAGGCTGTCATATGACAAAAGCTATTAGGGCCTATGGAGAAGGGTTAATCCTAGAATGGCTAATGGAAGAATATGAACCAGGCCACCCTAATATAGAGAGAGTATACAGCGAACCACTTATAGAAGAACTTATAGAAAACGACGGTGTAAGAAACGTGGACCGCCTTATAGCTATGTGTATGGTTATGATCTATAGGGAAGAGTTGTTCTAGGTAAAAGTGGCCGCTGCAAAAGAATAGAACAAACAGGTTGAGCTCTTCGAATTGCCGTTGTTTGGTCAAAAATGGTTTGAGACCGATAACGATGTGCACGATGATGCGCCTTTATTCAGTTTTTAACATGACCGATTTAAAAATAGTAAAAGGAAACGCTTTTGAAACAATAGTAGAAATAAGAGCGTATGACTTTGACGGCAAAGAAATAATAGATTTTGATTTGCGACGTTGCGCAAACTTAAGAGTTAGATCGTATGTACGCAATTCTCCAACACCTGTAGAATGTTTTGAGATATTGGACGAACACACAATGTCTATATGGTGGGATAGGTCTACTAAATTGGGACAACATTATCTCGAAGCTGCGGGTAAATTTAACGGTGTATCTTGGCGTTTTCAAAGTAAAGAACCAATCTTTACAATAGTAAAAGAAAACGAAGATTCCAGTGCAAAAACTCCATGTAAGAAAGGAGAAGACCGATTTGTTGTAAGAAAACAGAAAATCTTTTTTGTAGGTCCTCAAGGTCCAAAAGGAGATAAGGGAGACATTGGAGAAACAGGCCCATAGGGTATTCAAGGAGAAAAAGGTGACAAAGGAACATCTATATCCTCTATAGAACAAACAAAAACCTCTTATCTTTCCGAAGGGGTAAACGAAATTACTATACGTTTAGACGACGGAACTTCTTCAACGTTTGAAGTACGTAATGGTCAAGGAGATGCTTCACAAGATTGGGTCGAACATAATTATTATACAAAAGATCAAGTCGATAATGTAATTTCGTCTGCTGTACAGACAGAATCTGATAGAGCACAATTAGCAGAAAGCGGGTTGTCAGATAGATTAAATACGCAAGAACAAAACACAACCCAACAGTTTTCTACGAAAGTAGATAAAGTACAAGGAAAAGGTTTATCTCAAAACGATTTTACAGACCAATTAAAATCTAAACTAGAAGGTATACAATACGGCGCAGAAATAAACGTACAGTCTGATTGGGCACAACAAGATAGTGCAAAAGATAGTTATATTAAAAACAAACCAACAAATGTCTCTTCTTTTAACAATGATGTTGGTTATTTGACAGAACATTAGGACATAAGTGGGAAACAAGACGTTATTTCTGATCTAAATACTATTAGAGAGGGAGCTGCTGCTGGTGCAACTGCTTATCAACTTCCAAACGGGGGAATTCCTAAAATAGATTTGGACACAAGTGTGTAGGCTTCTTTAGATAGTGCCGATAGTGCTTATCAGTTACCATCTGGCGGAATACCTGAAAACGATTTGTCACAAACAGTAAAAAGTAAATTATCTGCTGGAAACACTGCATATCAAAAACCTTCTAATGGAATACCTAAGTCTGATTTGTCTCAATCTGTTTAGCAATCGTTAGAATTAGCAGACAGTGCTTTACAAAGTCATCAAGATATAAGTGGAAAGGCAGATAAAGTATCTGGTGCAACAGATGGAAATTTTGCAGGATTAGATGTAAATGGAAATATAACGGACAGTGGACATAAACATTCTGATTATAAAACAAAACAATCTAGCGTGTCTGATCCAAACGCAGACGGTACCGGGTTAACGTTTATTGATTCTGTATCGTAGGATACAAACGGAGTTATTACACCACATAAGAAAACTGTACAGAATGTATCTACACAACAAGCTGGAATAATGTCTGCTCAAGACAAATAGAAGCTTGATGGTTTAAATATAGCTAGTTCTGCTGATGATAATAATACAAATCTTTTAACTACAGCTTAGTTAAAATCTTCTGTTTTAGATTTAATTCCTTCTTAGGCAACGTCTTCTAATAAGTTAGCAGATAAAAATTTTGTTAATTCTAGTGTATCAACAGCCACAGCAGAATTTAAAGGAACATATAATCTTAAAAGCGATTTAGAATTAAATATTGAAGCGACATAGACAAACATTAATACAAAGTTAAAAACTAAAATTAGTACTGCTGATAATAATGATTATGTATTTATATTAATCCCTACAGCAAATAATACTCCTACAGAAATATCTCAAGTAGATAAATATAAGTTTAATGGAACAAATTGGTTGTTTGAATATACATTGAATAATTCTGGATTTACAGCTGCATAGTGGTAGGCTATAAATTCTGGAGTTACGTCTAGTGTGTTATAGGATATATCTCAAAATAAATCTGATAAGAGCTCTACTGTTTCCAATGTTTCTTATTCTAGCAAAAAGCTGACACAAACAATAAACGAAAGTACTACAGATATTGTTAATATTTCTACTATAAAAACAGATTTAGAGCTTACTAAGTCTGATGTTGGATTGGGAAATGTTGGAAATTTTAAAGCAGTAAGTACAGAAGCTTCTTAGAATTTGACAAGTACTGAAAAGTCTAATGCTAGAACAAACATAGGAGCTGGAACCTCTTCTCTTGCTTTAGGAGAAACGTCTTCGACGGCATATAGAGGAGACAGGGGAAAAACAGCATACACACACTCTACTGATAGCAATCGTTTAACTACAGCTAAATTAGAAGGACTTTATAAAATAGCAACAACAGTAGAAGGTCATATTAAATCTGCTACAGCCGTAGAAAAAAGTGATATAACTGGATTAGGTATCCCTGCAGACGATACTCATTATACAGCAACTCCTATACTTGGAGCATCAAGTGCTACTTCTAATTCTACTACAGATACTACTAACGCTGCTACTTATCTAAATATTGTAGAAAACAATACGAAGTCTGGTGGAGTACAGATTAAAGGCACAGGTGCTACAACAGTAAAAGCTAAAAATGGTTTATTAACAATTACATCAACTGATTAGAGTGTTTCTTCATCTGCTAATCATTATACTCCAGAAGCAAATGTAGATTCTGAATTAACTGCATCCCTTTCAGAAACTGCCGGAACATACGCTAAAGATACAGAATATACGGTTCTTACTGGAGTAAAAGCTCAAAGAGATGCTAAAGGACACGTTACTGGATTAACATATACTGCGTAGAAGATAAAAGATACTAATAATACATATACAGGATATAACATTGTTTTCAAAAACAATGCTGGAACAACAGTTGATACTTATAAACCACTTACAAGTCCAAGCAAGACTTTTAAGGCGGGTACTAATGTTGAGATGTCTGCAGATAGTAACGTTATTACTATTAGTGCTAATGATACTAAAAACACAGCAGGTTCTACCAACAAAGTAGATACTAAATTATTCTTAGTAGGAGCTACATCACAAGCTGCTAATCCACAGACATATTCTAATGTTAATGTCTATGTTGGAACAGATAATTGTCTTTATTCTAATGGAACAAAGGTTCTGACATCGCATCAGTCTCTCAGTAACTATGTGACACTTGATGGTGCTCAGACGATAACGGGAAAGAAGACCTTCTCTGGTACTGCTGCTGATTTGCTTACCGTTGACAGGAACAGCGGTACATCTACTGCGTGGGTTAGGTTTATGAAAGACGGCGCTCTTTCTGGTTACTTGGGAGTAACACCAACACACGTCGCACAATTCCATAACGGAACGTCAGCATACACCATCTGGCACTCAGGCAACGATGGTGCAAGCAGCGGTCTTGATGCAGACTTACTTGACGGGCAACATGGAAGTTACTATGCAGCAGCAAGTGATGTAACGACACTACAGACTGACGTATCTACCTTACAGGGGCGTTTTGATTCAAGCGGCAATGCTAACTCAGCATTGAAACTGACTACTGTAAGCAAGACCGCTTGGGGACAGACATACTGGACTTCTGGAGGTGTACCTACGAATATTAGCGGTAATATGACAGATGTGGGAAATATTTACCTTGGTAATGCGAAATATATCTACTCAAAGAACAAACCAGCGGAAGGAGAAGATGCAGTAAATTATATCCTCTTAGGATTAAATACTGGTAACAACTTTCTTATTGGATATGGCAATGCAGATGGTACAAGTTACGATACCTATATATACGGTAATAATATAAGACTGTATTATAGCAGTTCTCGCTCTACTGGTTTAATTCTCAACTCTTCTGGAGACATTGGTATAGGCATTACTTCGCCTTCTTACAAACTCCATGTAGCAGGTACTTTTCGTGCAAGCGGAAACAGTTCGATAGGCGGTACCTTAACAATGGGAGGAGATATAGATCTCGGAGGTAATTCTTTAATATTAACCACTGCCACTAGTAGTTGGACAAATAGCGATAGATCAATACCTTTTGGAGTAAACGCAGACGATTCAAAAATTAAGTATTATTATACTGATTCTAATAAAGGACTTACATTTAATCCTTCAACTGGAGAATTAAAAGCTGGTTCGTTTATTAAAAGAGGAGGTACATCTAGTCAGTTTTTAAAAGCTGATGGAAGTATAGATAGTAATACATATCTTACATCTGTTGCTTTTAATAGTATTACTAGTACTCCTACAACACTTGATGGATATGGAATAACTGATGCTTATACTAAGACGGAGAGCGATACAGGATTTTTCCGTTTGAATGGCGGAATAAGTCTTGGTGCGTCTTCGTCTAACCCTGTAAGTATTGACGGTCTTATTAGTCCGAACAATTATTATCAAAATGCTACTGCTGGTGTTCCGTATATTACAACTCTCCCAGAAGGTATAACACAAGCGTTCCGTCTGTGGGTTGGCAATTATTTTACGGGACAAAGGTATATCTTCCAACGCATACAGCAATATTCAGACACAAATGTCTACGAGAGATATTCAAGTACCAGTACTACGTCTTGGAGTAACTGGTATCTCGTTCAAGACAACCTCGCAAATTATCTGTCTTTGTCTGGTGGAACGATGACGGGCTGCATTACAACATCTGTTGGAAATAATTCATACACGTCAGGGAAAGGCATCGACATCGGTTCTGTCGCACATATCGGAAGTTCTTCCGCAGGAAACGCAGGGTTCTATGCAACTGGAAGTATTGCTATCAGACCGAATAGCACGATGTACTCGAGTTCCACAAACGGACTACTCGTATCCGATTCTTCATTTACCTATAACGGATATACTGTATGGAGAACAGATAATGACGGAAGCGGTAGCGGTATGGATGCAGACTTACTTGATGGAACACACAAGTCTGATTTATTCTCAGCTTTATCAAACAGCGGAACAACTATAAGTGTTACTATTGGAGGTACTAACAAGACATTAACAGTCGATTATGCAACGCAATCAAACAATCTTTACGCCGGACAGATATTGTCAGGGAATACAAGCGGTGATGCCAATACCATGCAGCTTGATGGAGAAGGAAGTGCCTATTCTGTTTTAACAAATTATCATGGCAATTCAAAATGGCTCAATGTGCCTTCAAACGCTTTTACATCAACCACTTATGGCGGTATTATCGAGCTAAAGGGTGTAGACGCAAACTTAAAAATGCAATTTGCATGGGCTGCGTTGCATAACGAAGTAACATCACCTACAAATGGTTTATGGTTCAGAGCAAGAGCCAACAAAGGTTATTCCGCAACAGACTGGCATCAGGTAGCAATGACCGACTCCAACGTAGCGTCTGCTACTACGTTACAGACATCACGCACCTTATGGGGACAGAGTTTCAATGGTTCTGCCAATGTCTCAGGCGATATGACAGATGTTGGCAACATTACCATGAGCGGTAACTTGAATCTTAGTCTTGGAAAAGGATTGACTACATATTATCAAGATGGATACTATTCAATGCTCGGAATGTGGGGTGGAAATTATAATCTTGTTCATTTGAACTATTACCTCGCAAACAGCAAAAGCATTCCATTACACCTGTATGGAAATGCAATAAGGATGTATTCAAAAGTCAATGGTACTTTGACGCAGGGGTTTGTCCTTGACACAAACGGTAATGTAGGTATTGGAACAACGTCGCCTGCCAATCTCCTTGATGTCAATGGAACTATCGGATTAATGTATAACGGTACGGTTACTGCAAAAATGTATTGTCCAGATGCTACAAAAACTGCTATTGAAGGACCTTCTAGTGGATACTTATATCTTGGTCTTGGAACATATAGTACATTAGCAGTTATGTTAAGTAGCACAAATTTCAAGCCATTAAATGCAAACACAGGAGTCCTAGACTTAGGTACATCCTCTGCCCGCTGGAAGGGTATCTATGGTACAACGCTTAATATTAGTAGTACATCTACTTTTGGTGAAGATTTAAACATAACCGGTGTAGTAAATGCGTCTTCACACACTTCAAGTGCTACAAATACTACAAAAGGCATTAACTTAGGTACTGTTGGTCATATTGGAGCAGCTACTAGTTATGGATTAGGTCTTTATTCTACTGGAAGTATTTATATTCGTCCAAATGTTACTTTAGGTAGTTCATCTTCTAACGGAATAGTATTAGATAATACTTCCTTAACTTATAGTGGAAATATAATAATAGGTGATATTCCTTCTGGAACTTGTAGTACAGCAGTTGGTACAAAAGCAAAAACTGTATCTATAACTGGATATACATTATCGAAAGGTAATATAATAAAGGTTACTTTTACCAAAGGCAATACCGTTACTAATGCAACCTTAAATGTTACTACCACAGGTGCTAAAACTATTGTTCAGTATAACGGTTCTGCATTAGCTTCCGATACTATTGCAGCTAATGATGTTGTTACTTTATAGTATGATGGCACATACTATAGAATATTAGGAATAAATAGTATTTTTAATACTAGTATTATTAACAGCCCGCTAAACGGATATGTATTAGGAGCTGCGTGTGAAAAAGAAGTTGTTACGTCTATCGATACATCTGCTTCTTTACCCACATCAAATGCAGTAAAAACATTTGTAGAAGGAAAAGGATATATTCCTCTTGCTGGAGGTACAATGACAGGTATGCTTAATGTTCCTAGAGTTGCTAATGGTGTATACACTATAACTAATTCCAGTAGTACGCTAAATGCTGATGCATCAAACGGAGATGTATAGATTGTAAATACAAGTGTTAGTATAACTGATTTTGATTGTAATCTAAAACCTGGAGAACGAGTAATATTTGGTTTCATATCTAGTGTTGAAAACCCTATTTATGTTAAATTAAATGCAGGTAATTATTCAGGATTAGCCATAGTTCCAACTGGAAATGCGGCAGAAACATATCCAACTTTTAAGAATGTATATATACCAAAGTATAATAATAGTAGTTATCCTTTTATTTCATCTCATATGTTAATTGTAGAAGCTATAGGAGTATATCCTATTCCGTCTACAAGTAGAGCACATACAATATTTATGGTCCATAGTGTATAATAAGAAGAGTTGTTAGGAAACAATTAAATACTAAAACTTAAACATGGTTAGAGTAGAAGATAATTTATATAACGCAACATTCCCTTAGCAAAAACTTCCGCTATCAAAAAAGAATGAACGGTGGTAGCACGATTGCGTTAATTATATCATTGGGGAAGGTAACGTAGTGTCTGGCGGTATGAACAAGACGCACTTTGGGGAGATGCAGACTTATTATAATTTATATAATAGTATCTTCGACGAAAAAGATTTTTAGAGGATTACAAACCCGTTTAAAGTTGAAGACGGCTTTCCTGCAACTCCTCAGGATTTTAACATCATACGCCCAAAGATTGATTTGCTTATAGGCGAAGAAACCAAAAGACCTATGAATTTCTGTGTTGTAAGAACATCATAGGAAGCAGCTTCAGAGCTCATGGAAAGAGAGAAAGAGATGCTTATGCAATATATAATGGCATCTATTACTGCTCGTATGGGTGAAGAAGAAGCTGCATAGTTCTAGCAACAGTTACAAAACGGAGAAATAATGCCACCGGAAGCCATAGCCAAATATATGCAGAAAGATTATAAAGATGTAATTGAGAATACTGCGTATCACACTTTGGTATATTTAAGAGAAAAGCTTACGTTGGACAATGAATTTATTAAAGGTTGGAAGGACGCTCTTATAGCCGGTACAGAAATATATTATGTAGGCGTATAGAATGAAGAGCCATACTTAGAAAGAGTAAACCCGATCTTTTTTGCATATGATAAGAGTCCAGATTTAGAGTTTATTGAAGATGGTTCTTGGTGTTGTAGAAGAATGAGACTCCCTGTCTCGGAAATATATGATAGGTATTTTGATAAACTATCGGAGAAAGATTTAAACAAACTCAGCGAAATGCTTACTGGTCGTCCCGCAAACGATCACGGAGATAAAGATATCGTCGATAACTTCGGGGGCATTCAAATGCATATATACGATAACCCTCTATACGATCAAAAATCTAGATATTGTGTAGACGTATATCACTGCTGTTGGAAGTCCTTCAAGAAAATATATTATGTAACATATCAAGATGAAGCTGGAGAAATTCAAACACAAATTGTAGATGAAACTTACAAGAAAATAGGTACAGAAATTTCTGTAGAACCTGACTGGATCATCGAAGTGTGGGAAGGTTATCGCGCGGGTTCTGACCTCTTTTTTGGCATTCAACCTCTTGAGTATTAGCACGTATCAATTGATAACCCTAATTCTCAAAAGCTCCCATATTGTGGATGCGTGTATAGCAATACCAACAGTCGTCCTCGTTCACTTGTTAGCGTTCTTAAGCCTTTGCAGTATATGTATATCGTGCTGTGGTACAGGCTCGAATTAGCAATAGCAAGAGATAAAGGAAAAGTAGTAAACATGGATATTACATAGATTCCCAAGTCTATGAATATCACGCCAGAAAGGTGGATGCATTACTTATCTTCTGTAGGTGTAAACTTTATTAATCCTTATGAAGAAGGTTGGAATGTACCAGGTAGAGAAGGCGGAAAGCCTGCTACGTTTAATCAGATCACTTCTCTCGATCTTACTATGTCGAACGTAATCGCTGAATACATTCAGTTGATGGATAAGATCGAACAATTAGCAGGTACTATTTCTGGTATTACAGAACAACGTATGGGTGCTATTAGCACACACGAATTGGTTGGTAATGTGGAGCGTAGTGTTGTACAATCTTCACACATTACAGAGCCTTTATTCTGGGCTCACAACCAATGTAAGCGCCACGCTCTTAATATGCTTTTAAACACAGCTAAGAGCGCATGGTCCCAGACGGGTAAGAAAAAACTAAGCTATATCTTTGACAATGGCGAACGTGCTTATGTTGACATCTCAGATAAGTTCTATTATGAAGACATGGATGTATTTGTAACAGATACGTCTAAAGATCTTGAGAATATACAGAAGTTACAACAGCTTATACAACCTGCTATGCAGAACGGTGCTTCTCTGCTTGAGGCAGCTGAAATTCTTACAAACGATAACTTCAACATTATCAAACAGAAATTACAAGATATGCAGCAACGTCAGGAAGAAATGCAAAGACAACAGCAAGAAGCAGAGCAGCAACAGGCTATACAACTTCAGCAGATGCAAAACGAACAGCGTGAACAAGAACTTATGCTTGAGGAAGCTAAGATGGATCTTGAACGCTATAAGATCGATGCTGATAACCAGACTAAGATTGCTGTAGCTGAGATATCTACCTATCGTGGTACTGAAGAGAAAGATATCAACAATAACGGTATACCCGATCCGGAAGAGATGTATAAAGTAGCTATGGAACAGCAGAAGATTCGTTCTGGAGAATATGTCAAGAATCGTGAGATAAAGTATAAGAAAGACATCGAAGATAAGAAGATTGAGCTGGAACGTGAGCGTATGAAACACGAGACGGAGCTACAGAAATAGAAAGACGATGCGGCTTTGGAACGTGAGAGAGTTAAGGCTCGTGCAGCTATCCGCAATAAAGTAGCAGGAGAGAAATAATTATGACAAGAAGTGAAGAACAAGAGCTCTTAGAGCTTACAAGATAGAACAATGAGCTTCTAAGAGCTATACTTCGCTTTGTGTAGCACGATGAAGCTAATGATTTTATGACTAATATAATAGCCAATTTGGTCGCTAATAAGATGGAGGGAAATACATATGCTCAAAGATCCAACAGAATTTCGTGAAAGGTTTGCCAAATGGAAGTAGGGCGAATAGGTGTATGAAAATGGTCGCGCTCTTCCAGAATACGAAGGTGGCAAAAACAAATTTGACTCTTTTGCTGAGTAGCTTAGTCCTATAGTATATCAAGAGCTTCTATAGAAAAAGAACGTAAAGAATATAGATAAAGCTCATGATTATATGATGCGTTAGCTCGCTATGGAAAGTGATTATGGAAATAGTCCTGTAGCAAGAAAATAGCATAACTACGGCGGATATGGTTGGAACGGCAAGACATATACTACATTCAAAGACGACTAGGCGTTTGTAAAAGCATATGTGGATCTAATGACTTCTAGATACATAGACGCTGTTAACTCAGATACTATTTAGTAGTACGGACATCATCTAAA
>Ga0265301_10003123_pt1 | contig 17952 bp, 17 predicted proteins | sample AusTroGonzalo_MG_2_FD_193488 | JGI IMG/M metagenome (GOLD analysis project Ga0265301, IMG submission 193488) | Bovine rumen microbial communities from tropical cattle in Woodstock, Queensland, Australia - Gonzalo_04 | ecosystem: Host-associated > Mammals > Digestive system > Stomach > Rumen ... | reverse complement strand
AGATCAAATTTTTATATTTTCAAGAAGTTGATCTGTAACTTCATACGCGCTCATCTCAGGTTTGAGGTCATAAGTCTGAACTTTCGGCGAAGGAACGAGGATCCTCTCCTCTCCGTCAAAAACGGTCTCTTTTCCGCCGTTGAAAAAGAATGTGACGTGGGCGTATTTCTCGGTTTCGGCGATCCTGAGCTGCGTCTTTTTAGCCTTTGAAACGACTTCGCCGAGAATGTTTTTAAGTTCTTCATGCTCAAAAAGGACCGGGAACGGGAAATCGGCGCGATACTGCGTCATCGTCGCATACTGGCTGAAAGTGACTCTCTGCTTTCTCATAAATCCGTTGAACTCGTCGAAGTTGAGCGCCATCGAGATCTCGCGGGCTCTGTCGGCTCTGAAATTGAAGAAAATGACAGCGTCTTCGTCACGCATAACACCTTTCGGAAAGCCGCAGTCGTTCATTATTATCGTAGGACGGACGAATTCGTCGTATTCGCCTCTCGCATAGGAATTAAGTATTGCGTCAACGGGTGTTTCGGCGCGCAGTCCCAATCCCAGCGTTAGTGCGTCATAAGCCTGTTCCACTCTTTCCCAGCGGTTGTCGCGGTCCATTGCGTAGAATCTCCCCATGACTGTCGCGATCTCGCCAAGATTTTCCTTTTTCATCTTCTCGTCGAGCTCTCTGACATAGTTTATCGCGCTCTGAGGCGGTGTGTCGCGGCCGTCAAGGAAGCAGTGAACGACGACTTCAAGTTTGTTTCTCTTGCCGAATTCAAGCAGAGCGTAAAGGTGATCCATCGAGCTGTGGACTCCGCCGGGAGAAACGAGACCCATTAGGTGAAGCGTTCCGCCGTGGATCTTGAGTTCTTTGACAGTCTCCTTCAGGACGGGATTTTCAAAAAAACTGCCGTCTTCTATCGCTTTGTCGATCCTGGTGAGATCCTGATAAACGACTCTTCCGGCACCGATATTCGTATGCCCTACTTCGCTGTTTCCCATCTGTCCTTTCGGAAGCCCGACGTCAAGTCCGCTCGCGGAGAGCTGACACTTCGGCGAAGAAGCAAGAAGCTTGTCGATATTCGGCGTTTTCGCCGTTTTAACCGCATTGAAATCACTGCTTTCCCTGATCCCGAACCCGTCAAGGATCATGAGCATAACTTTTTTGTTTTCCATCATTCACCTCTAATAAATTTTTGATATATCAGTTTTAGGATAGTATCTCTTCAGAATAAATCGGAAGTCGCGTCCTTTTTTACCGAGTGAAACGGCTCCCATCTGGCTCATTCCGACTCCGTGTCCCCAGCCCGCTCCTTCAAAGATCCAGTTTCTGTCTTCTTTGTGCACAAGGAAAGCGGAACTGTATAAATTATCCAATAATTTCCTGATGTTGAGTTCGCCGTAAACAACAAGTGAAGATAGTGTGCCGACAAATTCAGCTTTGTATATCCTGCCCGAAACTCCGCGCTGCAGAGCCTTGATTTCCCTGAGTTTTCCGATTTTTTTGTGTGAATTTAAAAGCTCGTCGATTTTTTCCTGAGTGAATTCTATTTTCCAGCGATGGCGTTTGTTCATTTTTATATTGTCCTCGCCGTAGTCGCTTTCAAGGAATTTTTTGAGATCTGCTTCTTTGGAAAGGTCAAGCCTAAGCGGTTCGTCGCCGTCCCAGACGCCGGTCAGATAAGGTTTTTCTGCGGTGAACCAGACGTTTCTGATGTCTTCCGTCCTGCCGCCCGCACTTGAACAGTAAGGCGCTCTCGCCACATGCGAGCCGTTGAAAAGGAGAACTTCGCCTTCGGTCTCTTTGACCGCCTGCACGAATTTTTTGTCGATTTTTCCGTTCCAGATCACTTTCTGGCAGTGGACTTCGCTGCAGATGTGCCATATTTCGGAGACATGACGCTTGCCGAGCTGCATGAAAATATCGGTCCTCGCCGCAACCGCCTGCGCTTTGAGGGTTTCAAGCGGAGCCGAAAGGAACATTTCGCCTGGAAGTATGCGCTGCAGGATATTTTCGACTGAATCTTCGATCACAAGTTCCGCTTTCGATGCCGCGGAAGGAGCGAGATAATAATTTCTGCCGTCGGGATAGACGTCGCCATTTGCCATAAAACCGGATTTAGGATGGATCAGCAATAAATCAGGGCAGTTATATTTTTTGCCGTCATCGGTTTCGACCTTTATTTTAGATTTTGCGTTAGCTTCATGAACGGGAATCGAAACGATGCTGTAATCCGGGAACATTTCCCTGAATTTACTTAGCAGTTTCTCGCTTTTGTCCTTGTCGAAAAGCTCTTTCGAAACGATGAAGTATTCGCGGTTGTCGATGGTGGATCTGTTTATCGAAAAAATGGCGCCGTGGACAAAAACCTCGGTTTCCATTCCGGTTTTCAGGCTCCATAATTTCGATTTTTCGGCATGGGTCTTAAGTTCGTTCTGTGCAAGTTCCTGAAAAGCGATCCTGTATTTAATGATAGCCGGAGTGAAATCCGTTACCGAAAAAGTCAGCGATCTTGCGTTTATTTCCTTCTCTCCGCACTCAAAACTCTTGATATTTTCAATAGTTGTGCCGTTTTCGTAACTTTTCACAAGAACGCGGATGTAAGGAATGCTGTTCCTGAACGAAAATGATGCGCTGTGCAGGAAATCAAACTCTTTCGAAATGTCGGCCTGCAGAGCCGAAACAAAGATGAAACAAAGAAAAAAGAGAATATATTTACGCACGAAACCGCCTCAACTATCGCGAACAACGCAAAACCGCGGCAAAATAGCACAAACGGCGTCAGGTTTCAAATGAAAATGGGAAAAAATCTTTGTTTATGACCTCACCGGCCCCGCATCCTGTAGAGACGTAATACCATGGCGTCTCTACTTCCCTAACTGGATCTTCAATTCTTTGAAATTTATAGCACTTGAATCAGGTTTGTTGCCGTAATCGAACTCGACTTTTTTCTTTGAATCCGGGAGGGCAAATAGACTTTTGAAGAAACCTTCAGCGTTTTCGAGCACGATTTTGCTGACATAGCCTACTTCATGTCCGTGGTCGCAGTTGTTGAAGAAATCCTCTTTCGCCTTGTTGCTGAGCTGCGTAAACTGCTCGTAGCCTTCTTTGCGGTATTTCGCCTTCACATCCTCATACTTCGATTCATCGAGAACTTCTATTTTTCTGCCCCTTGCATCTCTGATTTTTTTGGCGGGATAGCGGATTATCGTGGTGTATTCAGTTTTCCACTTCTCGTTCGTCCGCTTCGGTCCTATGACTTTGAGACCGTAAACAACAACTTTTTCAGGGTCTTCCTTGATAAAAACATCCTTCAGATCGACGCTGTATGTGGCTTCGAACGAGTATGTAGCGACTTCGACATAGTAATCGCGGTAATTGTCGCTCCACGGAAAAAATGTTTTCTGAATGCTCTCCTGAAGCGGCTCTTTGATGAATTTCGTCCCTGAGATCTCGACATTGACCAGCCCGAGTTCCAGAATATTGTGGAGTTTTCCGAAATGAAGCGTTGCATGCTCCGAATGGCGCATTTTTTCTTCAAGGTCGTTTATCCTGAGCTGCGCCTGCGACAGAGAATCCTCAAACCCAACCTTGTCTCTCCACGATTTTACAGCCAGCACTCCGGTGACAAGCAGGATCACCAAAAAAATCACATTGATAGCTACGATCAATTTTGAAAACTTCATTTTTTTCTCCTTTATCAAATTACAGAGACATTTCAGCAAATGTCTCTAGAAGCCTGTCATTATATATCGGATCAATCGTCAAGATTCTTCTTTGCTTTCTGCCAGAGTTCCTCAAGTTCGTCAAGCGGTTTCCCGCCTTCGACGAATGCCGGATCGATGTTTTCCATTTCGTCGAAACGCGCTTTGAACTTGGCTGCGCACCTTTTGAGAGCCTTTTCGCTGTCTAAGCCGAGCTTTCTGCCGTAATTGACAAGGGCAAACATCAGGTCGCCGAACTCTTCCTCGATGTGGTCGCGGTTTCCTTCCGCAACGGCTTCGGCAAGTTCCGCTTTCTCTTCTTCCACTTTTTTCATGGTGTCTTCGGCGTTATTCCAGTCAAATCCGACTGACGCGGCACGCGAGGTGTATCTTTGCGAAATAAGGACGGAAGGCATCGATTTCGGAATCCCGTCAAGCAGATGCTTGCGGCTTTCCTTGTTTTTCTTAATTAAATTCCAGTTTGTGAGAACTTCCGCGCTGTCCTTAACCTTCGCGTCGCCGAAAACGTGGGGATGGCGCGTTATGAGTTTCGCCGTGATCGCTTCGGCTACATCTTCAAAATTGAAAAGTCCTTCCTCGCTTGCGATCTGCGAGACGAAAACGACCTGAAGAAGGAGGTCTCCGAGCTCTTTTTTGAGTTCCGCGAGCGTGTCGGGGTTCGATCTATCGAAATCGTCGAGAGCTTCGACCGTTTCGAAAGCCTCTTCGATAATGTAGGGTCTGAGCGACTGTATCGTCTGCTCCTTATCCCAAGGACATCCGTTCTCGCCGCGGAGAGTCCGCATGACTTCAAGAAGTTTCTCTATTTTTTCAGTTTTCATAATTTTCTCCGAAAAGCTCTTTGAAAGCCTTCACATAACATTCTTTTTTAAAAGGAACTATTCTTTTTATCATCTCCTTTTTCGTGATCCATTCGAAAGAGACGAATTCTTCGGTATTTTCGGCAAGTTTCCAGCCTGAATCAGCTATTTTTATGCGGAAATATACCTGTTCCTGGCCGTCGTATTTCCCTTTGTTCGACTGCCAGCTCACCGTGTGGGGGAAAAGATAGGAAACTTTCGACGATTTTGCCACGATTTTGAGAAATTTACTCTCTATTCCGGTCTCTTCCCTGACTTCGCGCAAGACCGCATCTTCCGCGCTTTCGCCCTCGTCGATCCCGCCCTGGGGAAGCTGCCACGCCCCTTTGATATTGCGCCTTTCGCATGCGAGGATCAGCCCCTTGCTGTTCTCGATCACTGCAGCGGCATTCTGTCTTAAATTCACTTTACGCCTCGACTATTGCACACGATTTATCACTTTCCCATACGCAGACTTTTGAAACTTTGACTGCGCTGTCTATTGCGGAAATTTTTTCTTCCGCAAGTCTGAAGACAAGGATCGCTATATTTTCCGCCGTAGGATTGACAGTTTCAAATTCTTTCAATGAATTCAGGTCCTTGTGATCAAGAAGATCCATGATTTCATTCAAGACCGTGTTAAGGACCTTGAAATCCATGACAAAGCCGGTCGCATCAAGTTCCGCTCTCGTAACGAAAAGACGGACTCTCCAGTTGTGACCGTGCAGATTTTCGCATTTTCCGTGGTAGTTTCTAAGCCTGTGCGCCGAAGAAAACTGAACTTCGCGGTAAACTTCCAGTTTCATTATTTTTTCTCCTCTTTCGGCTGAGGTTTTGCAACAACGCTCATTTTCAGGATCTTCACGTTTTCAACGGGAACGCCCTGATACATATTTTTTGTTGTGACAGGTTTCGCGCCGATTTTGTCTACGACTTCAAAACCTTCGAGAACCTTTCCGAAAGGAGCGTAGCCGTTGGGCTGAGCCGTGTTGGGGTTCGGGTCGAGGTTGTGGGTGGCCTCAAGAGTGATGTAAAACTGGCTTGCAGCGCTGTCTGGATCGCGTCTTCTTGCCATGGCCAGAGTGTATTTGTCATGAGAGATCAGAAGTTTTCTGCCCGTGACTTTGCCGCTTTCGTCCTTTACTTCGACACTCGGCGGCATTTCAAGTTTTATCGGAGAAAGAGTTTCCTTTTCGTTCAGATTTTCGTCAAGTCCGCCGCCCTGGATCACGAAACCTTTGACGACCCTGTGGAAAATAAGACCGTTGTAGAAACCGCGCTCGACATAGCCGACGAAATTCGCTACCGTGCCAGGCATCCCGTTGCCGTAAAGCCCCAGAGTGATGTTTCCTTCACTTGTTTCAAGCAGAATTTTGTGAGTGATTTCAAGCGGATCAGGCTTTTTCTCCGAGTCGCCGCATGAAACGGCCAGAAAAAGAACAAAAAGGACAAGCGAACAAAAAATGATTCCGAAATTTTTTTTCATCACAATCTCCATCAACAAAAACCGCGGCAAAATAGCACAAAAACAAAGAAAGTGCAAACGGCAAATTTGACAAAAAATTATCATTCAATAAATTGACTGCACTTTTATTCAATGTTCGTTTTTTGAGGAAAAATGTTTACGGGAATAGTCGAAAATGTTTCGGAAATTTTGAAAATCGAAAGGGCAGGGGAGGAGTGCCGCCTCACTTTGAAAAACAGGTTCGGCAGAGAGATCAAAACCGGCGATTCGGTTGCGGTCGACGGGGTGTGCCTTACAGTCGAAAGTTTTTCTGACGATAAAATGACGTTTTTCGTTTCAAAATCGACGCTCGAAAAGACGATAGCGTCGAATTATTCTGCCGGAACGCCGGTGAATTTGGAACGGGCGATGGCTGCGAACGGCAGATTCGACGGGCATATCGTGCTCGGGCATGTCGATTCGTGCGGAAAAATCACAGAAGTGAAAAAAATAGGTTCCGGAACTGAAATAAAAATCGCTTTCGACAGAAATTTTTCCGATTTTGTTGTTCCGCGGGGTTCGATCACTGTCAACGGCATCAGCCTGACTATTGCTGAACTCACTGAAAACACTGTGAAAATTTCACTTATTCCGGAAACTTTGGCAAGAACTTCTTTCGCAAAAAATCTGAAAACAGGCTCTTCCGTCAATCTGGAATTCGATATTTTAGGAAAATACGCCGCGAAAATCGCACGAAAGGGAAGCGGCGATTCAAAATTTGAAAGTCTTTTGGAAAATTTATAGGTTTATTGACACTTTTTGGAGGAAAAAATGCAGAAAAGAAACGAAGTCGACCCGAAAAACTGCTGGCAGACGAGCCACCTTTACAAAAACGAAGAGGAAGTCGCGAACGAATTCCAGTGCATCGAAAAAGACACTGCCGAAATCGTGAAATTCGCCGGAAAACTCGGTGAAAAGGAAACTCTTCTCAAAGCTCTCAGAATTTCAAGCGATGCTATGAGAAGAGGCGCTAAACTTCAGTGCTATGCAGACAGGAACCGCGATGTCGATATGAGCGTCGGCAAATGGCAGGAACTTTCGGGCATGGCGGCGGCGGCCATGACAAAAATGGCGGCTGCAAGCTCTTTCATGGAGCCGGAACTCCTTTCCTACAGCGAAGAAAAGCTGCTCGGATTCAAAAACGACCCCGATTTCAGTGATTTTTCAAGATATTTCGACGCTATTCTTCTGAACAAGCCGCACACTCTCTCCGAACCGGAAGAGAAGATCATGGCTGAGTTCGGCGGACTCGCTCTCGGCGAATACGAAACCTATTCGACTTTTTCGTCGGCTGACATGAAGTTCCCCGAGATCGAACTTGAAGGCGAAAAGATGGAAGCTAACATCCAGACTTACGCAAGATTCCGCCAGAGCGACAACCGCGAAACGAGAAAGAAGATCTTCGACGTTTTCTGGAAGACCTACGACAGCTACAAAAATTCGCTTGCGAAGATGCTCCACTACCAGACAAAATACTACGCAACCGTCGCGAAAATCAGAAAATATTCCGACGCTCTCGACAAGGAGATGAAGGAAAACGAGCTTCCGTCGAATTTCTTTTACACTCTGCGTGACAATGTCCGCGCCATCCTGCCGGCACTTCACGAATATCTGGCACTCAAAAAGGAAGTCCTCAATATTCCCGATCAGGGCTACCACGATATTTACGCAACGATGGTAAAAGGCGGAAACAGCAGAGTCTACACCTACGAAGATTCCGTCAAACTCGTAAACGAAGCGATGTCCTGCATGACCGACGAATACAGAAAAGCTATCGCCGAGGCGATGGATCCCGCAAACGGCTGGGTCGACATCTATCCGAACGAAGGAAAGGTGAGCGGCGCATACATGGAAGGCATGGCTTATGACACCCATCCCTACGTTCTCCTCAACCACATCGATGACTACAATTCGGCGTCTACTCTGGCTCACGAGATGGGTCACGCGATCCATTCATACTATTCCAACAAGTTCCAGCCTTACGAAAAGTCGCAGTACACGATTTTTGTAGCCGAAGTCGCAAGTACCTTCAACGAGATAATGCTCATCAACCGCCTTATCGACACGACTACTGACAAGGAAGAGAAGAAATTCCTCCTCAACCACTTCATCGAAATGGCACGTGCGACCGTTTTCAGACAGATGCAGTTCGCTGAGTTTGAAGACGCGATCTACAAAAAAGTCGAAGCGGGCGAAGTTCTCACTCCCGAATTCCTCAACGGCATTTACGGTCAGACTCTGAGCAGATACTACGGCGAAGAATACGGCCTTATGAAGATCGACGAGCTCTACAAGAACGAGTGGGCTTTCGTTCCTCATTTCTACTACAACTACTACGTTTACAAGTATGTCGTCGGCTTTATCGGCGCTCTTTCGCTCGCTGAAGGCGTCAGAAGCGGCAAGATCCCGGCGGAACAGTATATCAACGGATTCCTCAAAGCCGGAACCTCGAAACCGCCTATCGAGATCCTCAAGGACGCAGGCGTCGACATGACCGACATCGCGCCTTACAAAATGTTCGAGAAAGTTTTCGTCGAAAAGCTGGAACAGCTGAAAGAACTGCTGTAAAAAATAACTTGCAAAACGGAAAATTTCTCTTATATTAGCCGCCGCGTGGGGCAATAGCTCAGCTGGGAGAGCGCGTGCTTCGCATGTACGAGGTCGCCGGTCCGAATCCGGTTTGCTCCACCATTCTTCTGTTTATCCCGCACTTTTGGAGAGTTTATGACAAAAAAAGCGGTCGATTTGCTTAAAGACAAGCCATCTCAGGCGATCCTTTCGCTCTCGATCCCGATAATTCTCCTCAACATCTTAAAAGGCGGCTTCAACATCGTCGATATGTTCTGGCTCGGGCGTCTCGGAAAGGAGTTTCTCGCCGGCGTCAGCGCTTCGGTTTTCATGGTCTGGGCAGTGAACGGTCTCACCGCGCTTGCGACAGTCGGAATAATCGCCGGAGTTTCGAGAAATATCGGCGAAGGCCGTATCGAGACGGCGAAAAGCAACTGCATGAGGGCGCTTGAACTCACGTTTCTCCTCGGCGCGGCATGCACGATCGTTCTCTTTCCTCTCATAAATCCGCTTGTCGACATGATAAAACTCGAGCCTCAGACACGCACGGCGGGAATCGAATACCTTCAGATAATGATGGCGACCTGCGTAATATCGTTCATAATGTCATCTCTTCACTCGATTTTGATTGCGTGGGGCGACACAAAAACGCCGGTAGTCGTTGAAATCGTTACTTTTATTTTCAATATCGCGGCAAGTCCCGTTCTCATGTTCGGCTGGTGGATTTTCCCGAGAATGGAGACGCGCGGTGCCGCAATAGCCACAGTCGCAAGCTATGCCATCGCATCTCTGCTTTACCTCGTAATAATCATTAAAAACAAGTGGATACGCCTTGCAAGGACGGGAGACGAGATAAAATTTACCCGCTACATAACGCTGGGCTGCCCGGTAGCACTTTCGAGCATGTTCTTCTCGTTCATATACTTTTTCATTGCCAAAGTTACCGCTAATTTCGGCTCGGGTGCGATCGGAGCGATGGGAATAGGACACAAGATCGAAGCTGTCACATACTTCATCGCACACGGATTCGCGGCCGGACTTTCGACTTTTGTCGGGAGAAATTTAGGAGCCAAGCAGGAGGAAAGAACCATCGAAGCTTCTGTTTTTGCATTCAAGAGCGTCTGCCTCATAACTGCACTTTTCTCACTTGTTTCAATCGTTTTCGCGAAAGAATTCGTCTCGTTTTTCAACGCAGACCCCGATCTTCTCCACCACGGAATGCGCTACCTCTGGTTCGTAATGCCGGCTGAAATAATCCAGTGCGGCGGAATCGTCTTTGAAAACGGCACATTCGCAGGCTCGGGCTACACGAAACCCTCTTTTTACGTCGCACTTCCGATAACTTTCGCGAGAATCCCGCTTTCCTGGTTTCTTGCGGTCAAACTCGGACTTGGAGCAAACGGAGTCTGGCTCACAATAGCACTCACCATGCTTCTTACAAACGGAATCTTCTGCATTTTATACAGACAGAAAAAATGGATCAAGACGAAAATCTGAGTCGATCGGCTATTTCCCCTGTCAGTAACTTCTTCAAGAATTTTCATTTGTCATATATTCTTTCAAAATAAAAAATGAACTGTCTTAAGGTTTTAACGATGTTATCGGAACAACATAGATTTTAGTTTCCGGATCCTGCATAACAGCTTCCAGATGTCCGACCAGAACACACATAAATATCGGTTTTTTTTCAACATGTTTGTAAAAAACCGAAAGACTTTCTATTGCTTCAGCAATGCTGTTGTCGCTCAGTTTTATCTCAAATGCAGCATAAGTTCCGTCTTTAAATTCAATAATTGCGTCTACTTCGTCGCCTGAAACATTGTCGCGGAAATGATATAAGCGAGCTCCTAAATAATCTGCATATATTCTGAGATCTCTTTCGACGAGAGATTCAAACAACAAACCGAAAGTTTCATGATCGTTCATCAATTTAGATACAGAGAGATTCAGGCATGCGCAGCAGAGAGAAGGATCTACCAAGTGCCTTTTTGCCGATTTTCCTATTCTGGAAGAGGAACGGTAATTGATGCTGAAGGCTTCCTGATTAGCCGTTAAATAGAGATTGTCCAGAACAGTGGTGTAATCAGCTACAGTTGCTCTGCTTTCAATCAGTTCATCGGTGTTTTCATAATCTTCTATATCTTTTATCAATGTTTTATTGCCGGCAATCGTTGATTCATTCCGCGACAATGAATGCAGAAGCATCCGCATTTTAGCAGGGTTTCTTTTTTTAGCCTGCCTTTCGTGCATATCTTTGGTCAAGATGGCTTCGATATAACTTTCAGGTATTATGCCGATATCACCGTCAGCCGTTCCGATATTTTCAGGCCATCCGCCGCGGACAATCAATCTGGCTAATTCATACAGTTCAACTTTGTTAGTGTGTCCGGTTTTAATGTTTCCGGTGATCATTTCAGATATCGATGCTTCGCCTGTTGAATCTCCAGATTCATAAAGGCTCATCGGATTCATCCTAAGCGGCGCGATTCTTCCTGTTCCTGTATGAAAAACTTTTTCATCATCATTTTCACTGGAAAACAGAGTCGTTGACCCGGTCAGAATAAATTTTCCTTTAAAGTGATCGCTGTCGCATTCATGTCTCACAGAATCCCATATTCCTGGCACTATCTGCCATTCGTCTATCAACTGCGGATACTCATTGGAAAAAATATATTTCGGATCGACTTTAGCCAGATCTCTTGCACTTCTTTCCGTCATATAAGTGACACTGGCCGCGTGATTCAAAGCTGTCCATGTTTTTCCGCACCATTTCGGGCCTTCAATAGAAACAGCACCGAAAACTCGTAAATATTTTGAGATCTTACTATCTATCAATCTTGGCATATAGCCAACTTTCGTCAATACCATCGTCGTCACCTCCGAGAATACTATATCACTTATTTTACACTTTTCAATTATTTTATTTGTCACTTTTCAAGCATTTCTGTTGTCACTTTTCACAAAAAAACATTCGTGGAATCAAAACACACCGAATATTGTGCGGACCTGCCGCTCTTCAAAAATCTTGATTTGAGTGTTTTTTACTTTATTATCAATGGGTTTGCCATCGTTGGTTTCATCACCGTGATGATCCGGATCTTTGATACAGACATTGTTTTCGGTATCGCAGACGAGTCCCTTGTCGCAGGTTTCGTTCGGGTAGCATTTTTCATAAAGACTTCCCGTTTTGCTGTCGGATTTTCCGCCGCCGATCTTAGGGAGTTTAGGGAATTTAAGGTGTTTAGAGTGTCTAAGGAAGCGGCGGAAGAAATTGAATAAGATGTTGATTTTATTGAGAATTTTCTTGTAAAAAGGCGATTTTCAGATAGTATTAAACTAGAAGAGGTTTGTTTGTTTGTTTGTTTGTTTGTTTGTTTGTTTGTTTGCCCAGACTCATTTTTTTAATTACAAAAAACAATCAAACCCCGTGAAAAAAGCAGGAGCAATTATCCTTCAAGGATCTCTTTCTCTTTCGCTTTTGTGATGTCTTCAAGCTTTTTGATGTAGTCGTTGAGGTCTTTCTGGATCTTATCGGTGAATTTCTTTTCGTCGTCTTCGGTGATCTCTTTGTCTTTCTGAGCGCGTTTGATTTCGTCGAGAGCGTCGCGGCGGATGTTTCTCAGGCTGACTTTGAACTTTTCCGAAAGCTGGCTGAGCTGTTTTACGAGCTCTTTTCTTCTTTCCTGGGTGAGAGCGGGAACCGGAACTTTTACGACGATGCCGTCATTGCTCGGGTTGAAACCGATGTTCGCGTTTCTGATAGCTGTTTCGATCTTGTTGAGGACCGATCTGTCATAGGGCTGGACGACGATGAGTCTTGCGTCGGGAGTCGTGACCGAAGCCATCTGGTTGAGCGGAGTTTTTGTTCCGTAGTAATCAACGAAAATGCTGTCGAGCAGTTTCGGGGAAGCTTTTCCCGTTCTGTACTGTCCGATCTCGTTTTTGTAGGAATCGATCGACTTGTCGTAATTTGACTTTACTGTGTCAAAAAAAGCTTTCTGTTCAAACATCGTTTTCTCCATTAATATGTAACTAAACTACCGATTTCATCACTATTCAAGGCTTTGAAAATATTGCCTTTTTCAAAAATATTTATGATTTTGACAGGCAACTTGTTCTCTTCGCAGAGAGTTATCGCCGTCATATCCATGACTTTGAGTTTTCTCGCGATCGCATCCTGATAAGTCGTCTTTTTAATGAAAACCGCATCCGCGAATTTTTTCGGGTCTTTGTCATACAAACCGTCGACTTTTGTAGCTTTTACAAGCGCGTCCGCACCGATCTCTACTGCGCGCAGAGCGGCTGCGGTGTCAGTCGTGAAGAAGGGATTGCCCGTTCCCGCGCCGAAAACCACTATCCTGCCGTTTTCAAGGTGTCTGACTGCATTTTCACGGACGAAATATTCCGCGACTTTGTTGATTTCAACAGCAGACATGACAGTCGTAGGCATTCCGTGAGCTTCGAAAGCGGCTTTGAGAGCAAGCGAATTTATCATTGTTGCGAGCATTCCCATGTTGTCGCCCGTCACGCGGTCAAGCCCGGTCTCGGTATTTGCCGAAAGGCCTCTGAAAATGTTGCCGCCTCCGACAACGATCCCTATCTGCGCACCTGCTTCGACCGCAGGTTTTATCTCGTTTGCAAGAAATGAAAGGAACTCTGAATCAATCGGTTTTCCGTCTTTCGCAAGCATCGCTTCGCCGCTTACTTTGAGCAGAACTCTTTTGTAAAGCATCGTAACCTCCGTAAAAAAGTCGGAAAAGATTAGTCAAAGCCATATTTTTTTCAAGTTTTGTCGTATTTTTAAGGCTCAGACTTTTTTTCTTTTATTTAATTATGTTTTAGGTATACTCCCGCGTTATTTGGTTTTCGGAGGCTTAAATGTTCAAAAAATATTCGTTTAAGATGATAGTGATTATAGCTGTTTTACTGATTTCTTCCGTTCTTTCGGCTGAAACCCTTGCAGTTCTTGACATCAATGACAGCACCGGCAAAATTCATCCGGATGTCATAAAAGGTTCAAAGGATTATATCATAAAATTGTTGGGAAGTGTCGGAAAATACACGATAATTCCGTCAAATCAGGTCGAAAGCGTGACAAAACGCTCGCCTGAATGGTCGAAATGCGCTCAGATGGAATGCCAGATCGAAATAGGAAAAGCGGTAAAAGCCGACATCATTGTTGTTCCGACCGTCGAATACTTTGCAGGAATTTTCACGCTGACCGTAAACTACATCTATGTCGACGGCAACAGAAAAACAGAAGCCGGAGCTACCGATTTCAACGGAACAGCCGCCGGAATGAAAAAGGCTCTTGAAACGGTGGTTTTTATGATCCACGGCAAAAAAACGGAAACTCCTGTCCTGGTCGAGCAGAACAAGGAACTTGAAAAATACAAAGCCGAAAATTTCAGGGACACTGCTCCGAAAGAAGAGTATGTCGTGCCGGAAGTCCAGGTTGCCGTAGCTCCTGCACCGGTCGTTGTGGTCCCGGGATCTGCTGAGTTTTCGTCAGAGAAAACAGGCATCAAGGTCACTCTGGATCCTTCCGGAAACTCGCCTAAAAGCTGCACGGCTCCATGTACTATCAGCAGCATCGAGCCGGGAACGCACAGTGTTCATTTCGAACTTGCCGGGCATGTCGCAAAGGACGAGGCGATTGAAATCAAGGCAGGTCAGAAAACAGAAAAACGGATTTTTCTCTCCCCGATAGTCAAGAGTCTTGAAGAAGTAAACCTTGAACTTATCGAGGCGGCGAAATCGGGCGATTTGAATCTTGCGAAAAGCCTTATTTCAAAAGGAGCGAGCATCAATTATCACGATAAATCAGGGCTTTCACCGCTTCTTATCGCTATTCTTGGCGGTCAGAAGATAATGGTCGGCTATTTTTCAGGCAGGGGAGCGCAGCTTTCGTCGACCGAAGCGATGGCTTTGATGCGCATTTCTGTCGATAAGGATGATCCTTGGATCGCTTCGATCGTCGCAAAGCATAAAAATATGCTCAATCTGACATTCGACAACGGCCGGACTATTCTCTGGCTTGCAGCTGAAAAGAAATCATGGAACGCTTTTGACGAATACCTGAAAGGCGGGATCAACACCGGAATCAAGGATTATTCTGGACATACAGTAGTTCTCTGGGCGATAGAAACCGGAAACGCCGAAGCGATAAACCATCTTATAAAATCGGGTGTCCGCATCTCTTCCGACGAAGCCGATTCGATGCTGAAACAGGCCGTTGTAAACGAGGATCTTGAAAAAATCCGCGTGCTTACGCTTTTCAAACCGAATGTCAACAGAGTTTATGAAGACGGGCTAACGCTTCTCTGGTATGCGGCCGTAAAAGAAAGAGCCGACATCGCCGAACTCCTGCTCAAAGCCGGCGCAAAAACTGAAATCGCCGACAAATCCGGCAAAACTCTCGTCACTTACTGCGTCGAAAGGCGTAAATATGAAATCGCGAAACTTTTGGGAAAATACGGTGCGAAACTTAAAAACACCGACGCTGTTTTCCTTATGCAGCGCGGGCTTGTCATCGGCGATGCCGAGCTAGTACAAACTCTGATCGCCCTCGGTTTCAACGTCAACACCAAATTTGCAGACGGTCTCAGCGCGCTCTGGATCGCCGCTTTCACGAACAACCGCGAAATGATCGATGTTCTTGCGGCAGGAAAGGCGAATATGGACATCAGGGACAAAAACGGAAAAACAGTTCTTATGTGGGCTGTCGAAAACGACAAGAAAGAGGTCGCAAACGCCCTGATAAAGCACGGCGCGAACGTAAATCTGATGGACAACAGAAAACGCACCGCCCTGATGTCGGCAGTCCTTGCAGACAAGCCGAGAATGGTTCATATGCTTGTTCTGAACAATGCAAATATCGACCTGAGCGACAATGAGGGCAATTCTGCGATCCTCGTTGCGGCATCGCGCGGAAATACCGGTCTTGTCAAACTTTTCCTTGAGCACGGTTCTTCGGTAAATGCAACCGATGCCATGGGAAACACTCCGCTGCTCATCGCGCTTCACAAGAATTTTGATGACATGGCCGAACTTCTCATCGCAAAAAATGCCGATTTGAACAAGAGTGACAACAACGGTGAAACTCCGCTCATGGTTGCGGCAAAAAAAGGTCACATCAAATTTGTCAAAACCATTGTCGAAAAGGGTGCTTCGATAGATTCCGCCGACAAGAACGGCGATACCGCGCTGATTCTCGCAAAAAGGGAAAACCGACACGACATCGTTCTTTATCTTCTGAACAAAGACGCCCTGATCGAAAAACGTTCCGAGCAGGACGAGATCATGGCCTATGCCGCGCTCAACAACTATCATGACATCGCCGGAAATCTTATCCAGCGCCAGATCTCGGTAAACCGCCGCTTCAGCGACGGTCTTTTCCCGCTCTGGTATGCTGTCAGAAACGGCAATGCAAAGATGATCGAGATGTTCCTGAACGCCGGCGCCGATCTTGAGGCGAAAAACAAGGACGGTGAGACGGTTCTGCTTTATGCCTGCTCGAAAAGAGAGGAGCATGTCGTAATAACACTTATAAACAAAGGGGCTAATTTCGCGATCACCGACAAGCAGAAAAGCACTCCGCTTATGATCGTCGCAGGCCGCGGCTTTGAAAAGGCGGTGCAGCTTCTCATTTCTAAAAAAGCCGACATCAATGCGAAGGATGACAAGGGAAGAACGGCCGTGACACGTGCCCAGTACACCGGAAACTATCACATTGTCGATATGCTCAAAAGGGCAGGGGCTTACGACTGATCCGCATGATAAGAAATTTCAGAGAATCCGATTTGCGCGATATTGAAGAAATTTACGAAAGGTCAAACGAAGCGGTTTCTTTGCAGGTGCCGTCCGGTTTTTTTAAAAAAGACAAAGAAAATTTTTCGTCACGCACGATCAGACAGTGCAGAAATCTGGTTTTTGAGGAAAACGGCAGAGTAACAGGGGTGATTTCGTTTTCTGAAGATTATATCGAAGGGCTTTTTGTCCTGCCGGAATACTGGAACAGAGGAATAGGGTCGGCGCTTTTGAATTCCGCGCTTAACGGCAGAAAAGAGTTCCGCCTTCAGGTTTACGCCGATAACTGCAGAGCCGCTGAATTTTATAAAAAGCACGGCTTCAGAGCTGTGAGAAGCGGGATCTGCCGGATGACAGGCCTGAAATACATTGAAATGGAAAGAACGGAGCTGTTTCAATGAAAATCGCATGCATGAATGTCGATGCAGATCCGATAATATGCTACTACGCGATACACGGTCTGGATGTTCCGGAAATCGACGAAGATCCGGTTTATACTAACGGACTGAGCCGTTTTGCAGAGCTTTTTGAAAAAAATTCGATCAAGGCGACATTCTTTGTCACGGCTTGCGGATTCAACGAAAAAAACAGGGAAATTCTTAAAAAAATCGCTGACTCGGGTTTTGAAATCGCAGACCATTCGTTTTCACACAATTATCAGCTTACGCGCCTTCCGAAAGATGAAATTTATCAGGAAATCAAGAAAAACCGTGATTTTTTAGAGGAAGTCGCCGGAATAACATGCAAAGGCTTCAGAAGTCCGGGCTACAATTCTTCCGAAGATTTGATCTCGGTCCTGAAATCAGCCGGTTATATTTACGATTCATCGCTTTTCCCGTCAATTTCATACTATCTTGCAAAGTGGCTTCTGATAAATCTGAAAAAGTTTTCAGGACATAATTCAAAGTCGATAATTTCATCGTTTGCCGATGCTTTCGGAAGATACACGCCTGAATTTATTGAGAAAACAGTTCGAGATGTGAAAGGGGATGGGAGTTTTACGGAACTTCCGATGACTACGCTTTTTCCACTTGCCGGAATACCGCTCATCGGCACTTCGATAATCACTTTTCCCGGTTTTCTGCTCGATATGATGCTCAAAGTCTCGAAAAAAAGAAATTTCATAAATATCGAGGCTCACGGGATAGATCTCTGCGATGCCGGAGAATCGCCGAAGTTTGCGCCGCTTAGAGGAAAACAGCCTGACCTTGCGTTTTCGCTTGAAAGAAAACTTAAAAGATTCCAGAGAGTTATCGATTTTTACAAAGAAAACGGCTTTGAATTCAAGACTCTCTGCGAAGTCGCGGGAATGAAACTTAACGGAACATTGGAATAGTTTGAAAGGAGAAAAAAATGGAAATTTCAAAAGAAAAAATTCTCGAAAAAGCTCTTGAACTTGCCGGAATTCTTGAAATTCCGCAGAGTGAAATTGAAAAAATAAAAGAAAATCTCGATTCCCGCTACTACGCGCCGGAAATAACCAGAGAAGCTGCCGCGCAGGCGATCGTCCACCCG
>Ga0265301_10003117_pt1 | contig 17977 bp, 33 predicted proteins | sample AusTroGonzalo_MG_2_FD_193488 | JGI IMG/M metagenome (GOLD analysis project Ga0265301, IMG submission 193488) | Bovine rumen microbial communities from tropical cattle in Woodstock, Queensland, Australia - Gonzalo_04 | ecosystem: Host-associated > Mammals > Digestive system > Stomach > Rumen ... | reverse complement strand
CGGCAAGATGGTCGAATGGCTCGCGGCGAAAGCCGCGGCCTAAGACCGGGCCGCAATATGAAAAAAAGTGCTTGACAAATCCAAAAGTATATGGTAATATGTATATAGAAAATGAGAGGAGATAAAAAAAATGCAGAAACTTTGGTTTGATATGGATGGCACGATTGCCAACCTCTACGCTGTGGAAAACTGGCTCCCCAAGCTCCGTGCCTATGACCCCACGCCCTACGCGGAAGCCGCCCCGATGCTCCGCCTGTCGGCTCTTGCGCGAGTGCTGAACAAGCTCCGCCGCGCAGGATATGAAATCGGTATCGTGAGCTGGCTGTCGAAAGACCCTGACCCCGTATATGGCGCGGCTGTCGCCGATGCGAAGCGGGCTTGGCTCGCCAAGCATATGCCGAGCGTCAAGTGGGATGCAATCGTGATTGTCCCCTACGGCACGCCCAAGAGCGAAGCGGCGAACATTCAGCCCCACGATGTTCTGTTCGATGATGAAGAAAACAACATTATCGAATGGGAAGAAGCAGGGGGATGGGGATTTGACCCCGCTGAAATGATGGAGTTCCTGCGGTCGATTTGACCGCAGGATTCCGGCCCGGGCCCCTAATATATGGAAATTTCAAATTCTTTTTTGAAAATGAAAATTTCTACTTGACTTTTTGGAATGAATATGTTATTATACTATTAGAGATTGAAAGTGAGGTTTTCAAAATGAAAAACAAAGAACTTAAAGCTTATCATCAGAAAATGTCCTCTGAGGATTTGCAGATGTATCTGCACTTCCGCAAGCGCGGGGGCAAGGTCGCCGCCAAAAAGGGCAAGGGCAGCTATGACCGCAAGGACTTCAAGAAAGGGGTTGCGTAGGATGATGGATTGGCAGAAAAAGATGCTTGAGGGGATGCGCCTCATGCAGGAAGCCTGCAAGGAAAATGGGCAGTGGAACCAGTGCTGCGAATGTCCTTTTGATGCTTACTGCACCGCGCTAATGGACGCGGAACTGATTGACCCCTTTCAGGGTGTGCAGGATAAAACTTGGTTGGAGATTTCAGAATGAGAATGATGAATAATCATTCTCATTTTTCATTTTGTATTCATTTTCGCCCGCGCGCCGACGGTCGCCAGAGCACCGAGGCGCGCGGTGTTTCGCCCGGGGCCGCATTTTGCATAATTTTGAACCGAAATGTTTGTGCATTTTGACGGCTTGACATTTCCCGTATCGTATGCTATACTATGATTGTAATTTGAAGAAAGGAATTGACCTCTATGATTGACTTTGACATTTTTGAACGGTTTATCGTAGTAGATACGGAAACCACAAACTCCCTCGACGAGCCTATCTGTTACGATGTTGGCTTTGCTGTCGTTGACCGTTTCGGCGCAGTTTACGAAAAGTTTTCGTTTGTAGTTGCCGAAGTGTTCCTTGACCGTGACCTCATGTCGTATGCCTATTACGCCGACAAAATCGAGCAGTATTGGCAGGACATTAAGGCAGGCAAGCGAAAGTTGGCGAAGTTCTCCACCATTCGCCGCAAGTTTGCGGAAGTCTGCAAGCGTAATCAAGTGAAAATTGTGCTTGCCCACAACGCACGCTTTGACAATCGCTCTCTCAATCTGACGCAACGCTATCTGACCGCATCAAAGTATCGCTATTTCTTCCCCTACGGCACGGAAATTTGGGATACGCTGAAAATGTCGCGTGAAGTGCTGAAAAATGACGATGAATACGGCGCATTTTGCTATGAGAATGAGTTTTTGACCTCGCGCCTGTGCAAGCAATTCACCGCCGAAGTTCTTTTCCGTTTCATCATCGGGGAAACCGACTTTGAAGAATCGCATACGGGGCTTGAAGATGTGCTAATCGAAAAGGAAATTTTTGCCTATTTGATGTGGCGCAAGCCTGACCTCTGCGGTAAGCTGTGGGGTTAATTACCCACGGCTAACCGCCCGGGCGCCCGTCAAATTGCACAAAGAAATGTGTTATGTAAACTAAACTTTTGTGCAAAATACCATCTTGCAATCCGCTGAAAACCTGCTATAATAATAATTGTCAAGGGGGCGGTGGAGAAAACAGACTCTCCCTAACTGACGCGTAAGGCGCTCCGCGTAGCCGAAAAAAATTTCAAAGAAATTTGAAAAACCCCTTGACAAACTTCAAAAAGTGTGCTATAATAAAAGCACAAGGTGAGGAGAGAACCGAACCCCAAGCCCCGAAAAAAAAATAAAAAAAATGAAAAAAGGGCTTGACAAACAGCGCAGAGTGTGCTATAATAAGAATGTAAAGAGGGAACGGAAGACCTCTTACAGAAATAAATAAAGGGTCGTGACCGACACGAGAAAGGGTTGATACCATGAATACTTCCAAGACCACCTACCGTTCCGCCGTTGATTACGCCATCCGCAACCTGCCTGACGCTCCTGCTGAGGTCGTCGAGAAGCTGACCGCCCTGTCTGCTTCGCTTGAAAAGAAGAGCGGTGCTGAGCGCAAGCCCACTGCGACGCAGGTCGCCAACGAGGGCTACAAGGCGGCGATTGCCGAGTTCCTGCGTGACTGCGAGAAGCCCGTCACCGTGACGGATATTCTCAAGGGCGTGCCTGCTCTCGACGGCTTCAGCAATCAGAAGGTCTCTGCGCTGATGACGCAGATGGTCAACGGTGGCATCGTCGTCAAGACGAGCGACAAGCGTCGCAGTTACTTCGCTATCGCGGAGTAATCCCCCACAAGGGGCGGAGAAATCCGCCCCACCATTTTTTTTGCCCCCACCACTTTAACACTTTAATTCGCTAAAGCGCGGGCGCGCCCGGGCGGCGGTTTACATAATATTTTTCTGCTTGACATTTTCCAAAAGGTATGCTATAATAGTATCAGAAAGTGAGGGATAACCAATGCGCGACTACTTCAAGAAAATCCGTTGCCGTGATGGGTATGCTCGGCTTGACATGACTAACAAGCGGGCGCGGGCGATTGCCAAGAGGGAAATGAAAAAATACGCTTGACAACCTGCGCGAACTGTGCTATAATAGCATCAGAAAGGAGAGATAGCCATGACTGAAAAGGACATTCTTCACGCCATGAAAACGCTTGACCTCACGCGCGAGGAAGCAATCGAAATGCTCCGCGAGGACGAGGAAATTGACCGCGGTGCTGACCCGCATCCGCTGACCGCCGAACAGGAAAAGGCAAGCAAGGCAGTGCGGATTGTGTCCACGGGACCGCGTACCGCTCCCGTCAAGCGCGAGCGCAAGCCCAACGAAGCCAAGCGCGAGATTATCCAGGTTTTGGATGAAGCGTTGACCGACATCGCGGATAATGTCACGGTGACGAACATCGAACGGCAGATTGACTTTGTGCTTGATGATGTGCGCTACCGCATCGTGTTGAGTGCCCCTCGCAAGTGAGCGAGGGGTATTCATTTTTTGCATAATTATTCTCAGCTGCGCGCCCACGACCGGGCCGCGCAGAATCTCGTGTCAATAGGCATTTTACACAAATTTTGACCAATTTCTTTGTGTAAAATACCATCTTGCATTTTCCTAAAAATCTGCTATAATAATAATTGTCAGAGGGAGAGAGATACAGACCGCAAGGGCAACAGCCCCCGCAAAAAAATCTGAAAAAAATCGAAAAAACCTCTTGACAAAATCCAAAAAGTGTGCTATAATAAAAGCACAAAAGGGGAACGGAAGCCCCCAAAAATAAAAATGAAAAGGAGATTGATACCATGAACGCTTCCAAGACCACCTACCGCTCCGCTGTGGAGTATGCCATCAAGAACCTGTCCGATGCCCCCGCCGAGGTTATGGAGAAGCTGACCGCTCTCTCTGCCTCTCTGGAGCGCAAGTCTGGCACCGAGCGCAAGCCGACCGCTACGCAGGTCGCCAACGAGGGCTATAAGTCCGCCATCTGTGAGTTCCTGCGCGGCGCGGACAAGCCGCTGACCGTCACCGACATTCTGAAGAATGTCCCCGCTGTCGAGGGCTTCTCCAATCAGAAGGTCTCCGCGCTGATGACCCAGCTCGTGAATGCGGGCGCGGTTGTCAAGACCGCTGACAAGCGGCGTTCCTACTTCGCTATCGCGGAGTAATCCCCAAGGGGGGCGCAAGCCCCCCGCATTTTTTTATCCCCGCCACTTTAACGCTTTAAATCGTTGAAGCGGCGCCCGGGCGATTGTTAAAAAAATAACTTTTATTTTTTTGAAAAAACTATTGACATTTTGGTAGGGGTGTGCTATACTATAATTGTTCCAAGGGAGTGGCCATTGACCGAGGAACTAAGAGGGGGAAGCCAACATCAGCCCCATGAGTATCAAATAATGTGTGTTGGTGACAGTTAAACGGTATAGTCTGACCGCAGGACGAGAGTATTTACAAGAGGTTGGAATGGTTCTAAGTGAATGCGGGAGGCTGGGTTTTTTTGGAGATTTTGGTAACTGCTGAGTGGGCAAAAATCTCCCCCTTGCGGGGGCGGTGAGACTAGACAGGTAAGTCCACGATTTATCAAGTGGCATGAGAAGTCAAGAGACGCCCCCAAGATAGGGTAAAAAATTTAAAAAAGTCTTGACAACAAGCCAAAAGTGTGCTATACTAAAAATGTAAATAAGGGGCAGGGTGCGCTCGGGCAAGTGCAAGGATGCTCGTCATCCGCCTAGTGAAAGGTAAATGGGTTCGACTCCCATCTGCTCCACCAATGTTTCTACCTCCTTTCTTTCTTTCCTTCTCTTTCTGTGCGGGGGCGGCTTCGGCCGCTCCTGTGCGGCCCGGGCGGTGATTGTTAAAAAAATAATTATTAAAAAGGTGCTTGACATTTTACATAATAGGTGCTATACTATAATTACATTGAGGGAGCGAAGGCAACCCTAATGAATAAAAAAGGAGAATAAAAAAATGGCTACCAAGAAGATTGATGTGTTCCAGAAGTTTGAGGACACGAACATGAAGAGGATGCAGCTCGTCTATCTCGACAAGCATGGTTTTGAGCCTGAGGAGATTGCCAAGTGGACGGACTACGCTGTTTCCACCATCAAGAGTTACATCCGCAAGTATGCGGACAAGCTCGAAGAGGCTTGCAAGATTTTCTATCACATTACGCAGAAGGTCAAGGCGGTCATGCGCGGCGGCAGACAGCTCGTTTATCTCTATAAGTTTTATTATGAGAATGGCGAACTGATTTGCTCCAAGGTTGGCACCACTACGCGCCTGCCTGAACAGCGGCTCAAGGAAGAAATCGCCTATTATCGCAAGCATGGAATCGAAGTCGGCAACGCTGAAATCTGTTCAGTTATTGACTGCGGCGCTATCCCTGCGGAGGGCGCGGAAAGTCATGCAAGAGCAGAATACATCAAGAAGCACCCCGAAGCATTTCACAAGAACGACAGATTTTTCGGCGTGGATATTTCCACAAGAACCTTTAACAAGATGATAGCAGACTATCTCGGCAAGTAAGCCGAGATAGTCTCAAAAATGCTTCACCGCTTTACTGCGGTGAAGCGCCCGGGCGGGCTTGTTAAAAAATTAATTTGCTAAAATCTGCGCAGAACCACTTGACAAATAAAAAAAAATTTGTTATAATTATTATAGAAATTGAGAGGAGAATTAAAATGAGAGCATTAGTATTCATGTTCTGCATCATCTTGTGCGTGCGCTTCGTCTATCACTTTCAGCGCATCAATCAAGTTGATGGGTGGAAGTGGTTTATCGAAACCTCTTTTGATGCCTTTTTGATTATCGTATTTGCAATTATTGAGAAAGGAAGATGGTAAAAATGAAAATGCTGATAATCTTCGCCCTTTGCACGCTTCTGAATGTGGTGCTTGCCACCATCAAGAGCGTTATGACCATCAAGGGCACGAAAATCTCTGCCGCTTTTTGGAACGCTATGTCTTTCGGTCTGTATTCCTACATCGTCATTCTGACCGCTACCGCCGATTTGACTACGCTTGAAAAAGTGATTGTCACCGTGGTTTGTAACCTCGTTGGCGTCTATGGCGTCAAGTGGGTTGAGGAAAAAATGCGGAAAGACAAAATGTGGAAAGTGGAAATGACTGTCACCGATGATGGTTACGGCTTCACCGCTCCAATGCTCCACGGCATTTTGGAAGATGCAAACATTCCTAATCACTATGTAACCGCAGGCAAGCACATCATTTTTTCTTGCTTCTGCGCTACGCAGGCAGATACAAAGAAAGTGCTTGAAATTGGTGCAAAGTTTAACGCAAAAACCTTTGCAAGTGAAACCACCCTTACCCCTTGATTACAAGGGGTAATCGCCCGGGCGGCCGGCAAAATGCACAATCAGCACAAGGAATTTCTATTTTATTTTGTGCATTTTGCCTATTGCAATCTTGGTGGGGATGTGCTATACTATAATTGTTCCAAGGGAAAGGGAACGGCAAGCCCCAATCAAGGTCGGCAGTTTTCAGTCCATCCGAGGCCGCTGAAAAAAATCCGAAAAAAATTGAAAAAAAGGCTTGACAAATCCCCAAACTTGTGGTACAATAAAATTACAAAAGGACAGCCGAAGTCCTAAAAACGGAGAAAGGGTTGATACCATGACTGCTTCCAAGACCACTTACAAGACCGCTGTTGAGTACGCGGTGAAGAACCTCGTGGATGCTCCGCAGGACGTCCTCGACAAGCTGACCGCGCTGTGCGCGTCCCTCGAAAAGAAGAGCGGCGCGGAGCGCAAGCCGACTGCCACTCAGGTGGCGAATGAGGGTTACAAGCGCGCCATCGTGGAGTTCCTCGGTGACTGCGACAAGCCGCAGACTGTGACCGACATCCTCAAGGGTGTTGCCGCTGTCGAGGGTTTCAGCAACCAGAAGGTCAGCGCCCTCATGACCCAGCTTGTCAATGGCGGTGAGGTCGTCAAGACCTCGGACAAGCGGCGCTCTTACTTCGCTCTCGCGGAGTAAGCCGCTGACGGGGGGAGCAACCCTCCCCCCCACCCCCTCCCCCACCTTAGCATGGGCGCAGGACAGATGCGCCATGAAAAACCGCTCCCGCGCATGGGGCAGGTTGAGTAGTGCTGTTACTGCGTCGATGCTAGGGCGGGGGCGGCCCGGGCCCCCGATTGTTAAAAAAATAACACTTGACATTTTTGATGCTCTGTGCTATACTATGTATAGTCCAAGAGGAAAGGAGAATTAAAATGATTGACGAGAAAAGAGTTTCCAAGATTATGAAAACCCTTGACCTTAGCAGGGAAGAGGCTATTGCCATGCTTGCCGATGATGCAAAGGTTGACAAGGGCGCAGACCTCCACCCCCTCACGAGAGAGCAGGAAGAGGTTGCCAAGAAGATGCGGAAAGCCGACCGCACGCCGACCCTCTACAAGTGGGATACCAAAAAGCGCGAGCGCAAGCCGAACGAGTTGAAAAGGGAAATCATTGATGACCTCTTCACTTTTCTGCTGGAAAACTGGCCTGAAACCGCTGAAAATGCCAACATTTCCAACATTGAGCGGCAGATTGACTTCGCTCTCGGCGGTGAAGATTTCAGCATTACGCTGATTCAGCACCGCAAGAAGAAGGAATAATAAAAATCTCGCAGAAATGCGAGATTTTTTTAACTTTTTTCGCATTTTTTAGCGATTTAATGCGTTAAAGTGCCCGGGCCGCAGGTTTACATAATAAATTTCCCGAAAAATAATCCTTGACAAATCACCTAATCTATGCTATACTACTATCAGAAAGGGGAAATAAAAATGTCTGACAGATTTGAAATCACTTACGATGAGCATGGAGTCCAGCATCACAATCACTACATCGGCAAAATCGCTGATGGAATTGTTCGCTACTACGCGGCGCGAAAAATAACCATGAATTCTAAGCTGACCTACGGCATGATTTACTGTGACCGCAAGCTGTTGGAATGCTGGGAGAAAATTCTGGAAAAAGAAGGACTGCTGTAAGGCGAGTTGACATAACTCGTTAGCACAGGCGATTGTTAAATAAAAAACTTTTAAAAACTGTTGACAAACCGCCAAGAGTGTGTTATACTTTAGTTACAAAAGGAAAGGAGATACTGAAATGGCTACCAAGTATTCTATGGACATTCGCAGTGCGGAGACGGGAGAGCTGACCCCTGTCGCTCTGTTCTCTGACCTGCTGACTACTGAGGTTCTGCTTGACCTCTGTGATGCCATGGCGATGAATGTCGAGGGTGCGGACGCTATCATCGTTACCGACATGGATACGGGCGAGATTGTCTGCGACCGCGACCTGACCCCCGACCCCGATTGGGGTTACAATGAGGACATGGGCTTCGACCCTTACATGGGTTGCTATACTGATGATTGCTAAGGGGGTGACACCATGACGATTCTGAATGACTGTTCCCGCCTGTGCGGGATTGTGATTGGAAAATCCATTCTCTACGGTATTCCTCTGCGCCTGCTTTGGCCGCTGATGCTTATTCTCTGCGGCGGTCGTGTTCTTCACTTCATCGCTTTCGAGCGGTGAAGTGCCGCCCGGGCGATTGTTAAATAAAAAACTTTTAAAAAAACTATTGACATTTTCGACCCTCTGTGCTATACTATAATTGTTCCAAGGGGATGGAGAGCGCGTGAGAGGTTGCGGTGGGCGCAAGAACTACAACCCATGACGCTTCAACAAAATAGGGAGTTGCCGTCTTGCGGGTGATTTCCTAAAATTCATTCCCTTAGCAAGGTCGGGGGAAACAGCGACGGGTGGACGCACTTAGGACACCTTGACCTTGTAGGAACATTCGAGGCCGCCACGCGACCAAAAGAGCGAAAGGCATGACGTGAGAAAGGACGAGCTTACAATGGGTTTGCCTATGTGTTATCCTAAGTGGTGGAAGTAACCCACCCGCCAAAAAGAGGTTGCCGCGCGCGGTGTCCAAAGCCGAGCGCGTAGTGAGTGACCTGTTTCCCCCGCCGCTATGTTCTCGCGGCGGGGGGCGTGCCCGGGCGCTCGTTAAAAAATTATTTTTCAAAAAACTATTGACAATTATCCAAAAGTATGCTATACTCTAATTGTAAAGAACGAAAGGAGAAAATCAAAATGAAAAAGCTCGACATGAATGTTATTCTTACCTGCCCCATCTGCGGCGGCTCCTATGAGGTGGTTGTCAATTCTGAGGACTACTTCGATTTCACCTTCGGCGGCAAGCACGCGCAGGATGCGTTCCCCTATCTCAACGCGCATGACCGCGAGATGTTCATCAGCGGCGTCTGCGCCAAGTGTTGGGAAAACATCTTCCCGCCTGAGGAAGAGGAGGAGGATGCGTAATGAGAGACCCGAAAAGAATTATGCCGCTGATGGAACAGCTCGGCAATGTGTGGGAGCAGTTTCCCGACCTGCGCTTCATGCAGTTCATCGTCAACTTCCAGTCGTGGCTTGGCTCTGATGGCTTTTACATGGAAGATGACCAGCTAATCGAGAAAATCTGCGAGTTCGCAACCGAAATGTGGAGAAAGGAGTATAAGTAATGGCTATCACTATCAAAAGGGAAAAGAACAACCGCGGCGTCAAGCTCGGCTCTCTCAACATTGGGGACACATTCCTCTATGATAATCGCGTGGGCATAATGATTGACCGCAATGGTCATGCCTTCCCCCTTGACCTTACCACCTGCTGCAATTTCCGCCGCAATCATTGTGGCAACACTTACACAGGCGAGCTTGACAACGATGTGATTGTCCTGCCTGTCGAAATCGAAATGACTTACAGGGTCGTGGGCTAAGCCTGCGGCCTTGGGGCCCGGGCGTCGCAGATTGTTAAAAAAATATTTTTCAAAAAACTATTGACAACAGCGTAATTATCTGCTATAATGGACTTACATTGAGGGTGGCGGCCAACGCTAGGAGATAAAAAAATGTTGAAGCACGAATTTTTTGAGCGCGAAATCGCGCTGATTGAGAACGAGGATTTGCGCGACTTCGCCCGCAATTTCTTTGATAACTATGTGGGCGACTGGTTCTGGAAGTCTGGCGCGTCCACAAGCGGCAAGTATCATCCTGTGTTCGCGCAGGGTGAGGGCGGTCTTGTCCGTCACACTCGCTCCGTCTGCATGGTCTGCGAGGAGCTTCTGCGCATGAGCACCTACGCCTACATGAGAACCGAATACAAGGACTATGCGCGGCTTGCCTGCCTGCTCCATGATACCTGCAAGTATGGCGGCTTGGAGGAAGACCACGACTGCTACAAGATTCACGGCGCACTTGCCGCGGACAAGGTTGCTTTTGCGTGGTTTGAGTTTTTCAATGGCGCGTCCTGCCCCGAATTGCTGACTATGGCAATCCGTTCCCACATGGGGCAGTGGGTGGAGAACAGAGATGACCGCCCTTTCACCAACATTGACCGCCTCGTGCATCTGTCGGACTACATCGCCTCGCGTCCGTTTTGGGACATTCCCACGCTGACCGAGGAATACAACGAAGATACCGCAACCGAAATCGACTACCCCTTCTGAGGGGTAGTCGAGGGCCCGGGCGCAAATTAATTTTTTAACAATCGAAAAAACACTTGACAAGCCGCAGAATCTATGCTATACTATCAGTAGAAAAAGCAAAGGAGAAAATAAAAATGTTGAACGAAGAACTTATTTACCGCGCTCACGGGATGCTTCTTGACCGCGTAAACTACTACGACAAGCAGGCGAAAGAAGCCAATTCCCATTCCGTCAAAATGAGCGCAATTTCTTCCGCTACCGCCTACAAATCTGCGTATGACATCCTGTGGTATGCTATCAACAACAACGAAGAATGTTTGAAGGAGTTTGATTACTATGGCACTGACTAAGAAATTTTTCTGCCCCTCTAATGCGTGGGATTGCCCCTACTGGAAAGAGGACGGCTCCTGCTCAATGGTCGATGATGGGGATGACCCCGTAATGGAGTGCGACGATGCTTACACCTTTTGGTGTGATGAAGACCACGAAGATTACTTCGTTTGGGAAGATGACGAGGGCAACCGCTATGACGAGCAGGAACTGCTCGAACAGGGCTACCACTTCATCAACGGCGAACCGCAGAAGCCGCCCATGTTAGCCGAGTAACCCTCGGCTAACTGGCCCGGGCGCCCGTCAATCAGCGCAAGGAATTTTTGTGCAAAATTACCTATTGACTTTTGGCGAAAATCTGCTATAATAATAATTGTCAAGAGGGTACAGCACTTCCCAAAGACAGGGAAGCCCTTCGGGATAAGTCTGCGTAGGTGAAGCGTACTGCAAGCGTGATGAACCGAGAGACAAACGCTTTGAAAAAAAGTTGCAGATTTTTTTCAAAACCCTCTTGACAACCTGCAAAAACCGTGCTATAATTAAGATACAAAAACGAAAGGAGATTTCCCTATGAAGTCCAACGACATGATTACCTACAAGCTGTCCAACGGTGTTACCATCACCGCCACCCGCGCCTACATCAACCAGCTCCGCAGGGAGCAGGCTGACCGCGCGAGGGAGATTGCGGCGAAGACCGCTCCTCAGAAGGGGGTTAGCAAGGGCTAATCTCCTTCGCGCCCGGGCGATTGTGAAAAAACTAACACTTGACATTTGAATCTTTCTATGTTATAATCAGTGTAGAAAGTGAGGGAGATAAAAATGCTTCGTACTATTTACATCAAATACCGCGAGCCTTTGACGCAGATTTGGGTCGAGGGCAAAGAGGAAATGTATTTCCGCAATGAAGAGGAGATGCGGGATTGTCTTGACAACTGGGAAACCTATTTCAGCCGCCTTTACGGTGCTGATTTTGAACTGAAAATTTGCGATTGGGGGCACGAATAATGGACAGATTCGCAATTCAGTATGACGAGCGCGGAGTTCAGCTCTACAATGATTACATCGGCGCAATCGCCGCGGGAATTATCCGCTATTGGGAAAAGCGCAATGTAAAACTTGATTATCCCGAACACGCGTATGGACTCATTCACCGCGACCGCGAGTTGCTGATTGAGTGGGAGCGCAGACTGAGAAAGGAGGGTTTGCTGTGATGGAAACCGATAAAATCTGTCCCAAATGTGGCGGCGCCGTCGAATGGGATGACACCTACGACTTCAGTTTCGACGTGGATTCCGCAACAGAGTATCACTGCGGGCACTGCGTCAAGTGCGGAACGGACTATCAGTGGACGAGCCACTATACGTGGACGCACGACAGCGAGCTTGAGGAGAGTTGACATAACTCTCCTTTGCGCCCGGGCGTTTTGCCGCGCCGCTGACGCAGGAAGCGGCCGCGAACTCCGCACCTAGACAACATATGCAAAAATTTTGCTCGATCTAGCCATATGCGACCTCGCCGCTGAATCTCCCGAAACGCCGCGGCCGGCCCCAGAGGCCATATGCGCCGCTTTTACTCACTTTTACTTGATTTATATCAAAAAATTTGATATAATATAAAAAAAAACTATTTTTTTTCGCATTTGACAATAAAAAAATAATATGTTATAATATAAAAAAACGGCGTTATCGCCGGCCTCAGAGGCCGCCTCTTGCAGCAAATAAAATAATATGTTATAATATAAAAAAACGACATAAATTCCGGCCCCAGAGGCCGGGCGCCCGCAGTTACAAAAAACTAGATTTTCCCGCAGGGAAAACCATATAGACAATTTATGGTCTAGCGCAGGCAAATTCATTTGCTACATATGCTTTGAGACAAATTGTCAATCGTCCAAAAGAGTAGGCAAATTTAATTACTCAACTCGGCGCTACAAGTGGAAAAAATTTACGGCGGTCCGCAAGCCAGGAGACAAGACTATTAGAGACTAAAAAGATTGCGGCCCGCAAAAAAATATTATATAATATAATTAGAAAAAGCAAAGGAGTATATATATGGATATTAATGATATTATGATTCGTCTGCGTAATGGTGATACAATGGACGAAATCGCGAAAGACCTTACCGACGCACTCAACGAAGCAGGTCGCGAATTCCAGAAGGAGCAACAGCAGAAGGCAGAGGAAGGCCGCAAATTCAAGAAACTGCTCGACGCCTGCGCGGCGCTTGATGAGGTGGCGAAAGAATTCTATAATCATTGCGGCATACCTAATGATAAACTAATTCTTATGCCCGAGGAACTAGATGAGATTTTTAAGACCTGCAATGAACTAATTCCAGCGTTGGCTAAGCTGCGCGAGTTGTTTAATCCAGTAGAAGAGAAACCTAAGCCAAAAGTAGAGAAGATAAATTGTAATACCGATGAATTCTCTGCGGCGATTGATGAATTCCTTGATAAGTTTGTTAGGTAATACCATGCGGTATTACCTAACTTTTTTATTATTGCGGCGGGGCGGCCCCAGAGGCCGTTTTTATTATATTTTGTAGTTTGTCAAGTCAAATAGATGACGAAGACGGCCGTGACACGGTCTCAAATCTAGGCATATGCTCTCAGAGGCCGGGCCACCCCTATCCAGGGTTCTACACTATTTTCCACCATTCTACATATATTTATCCAACTCTATCTATTTCTCTCTTAATCTCCGTCTAATCCTCTCCGCTTCAACGCTTCTTCTATTAATCTCTCCCACTATTCATTCTTCTTGTCATACCATCTATCATCTTCTCTGTCGTTTAACACTTCTCTTCTACGTCTTTCATACTCTTTTCTCATACTTTCATTTTTCATTTCAAAATTTTCATTTCGATTTTCGTTTTGTTTTTTGAAAACATTTTTTAGTTTTGATTTCATTTTTTACATATCCCCCCACGAAAAAATTTTTCATTTCATTTTTCTCTTTTGTTCCGTCCGGCCGAGAAAAACCGCGTTTTTGTTAAAAATTAATTTTTATAACGAGCGAAGCGAAGTTATAAAAATTAACATTTTTAACAAAAACTAATAATAATATACTAATTCCGTTTTTCTTAATTTTTTAACAATTTTTGTTAAAAAATGTCTAAATAAAAATCCACTTTTTAACAAAAAATCCACTTTTTTTGTTAAAAACATTTATAGTTTTTTGTTAAAAGTTTTTCACATTCCGCGTTCCCTAGACCTGATACATTTTTGTTAAATTTTTCACACGAAAATCCAAAACTTTGTTAAATTTTTCACAAAAATTGCAAAACTTTTCGCGAAAAACATTTCGCTTCTGCAACCGCAGAATGTGAAAAATGCTCCAAAAGTTCCCGAAGTCTAGAAAAATCTTCCCCGAATGTGAAAAATGCCTTATATTTTTAACAAAAAGTTATTTTTATTAACAATTTTTGTTAAATTTTTCTCAATTTTTGTTAAAAAAATCTAGTTCAATTTTTTAGATGTTTCCTTGTTCCCGGTTATGTTCTATCACAGAATGTGAAAAATAGGCTCCATTTTTGTTAAAAAAATCTATTTTTGTTAAATTTTTCACCCATTTTTGTTAAAATTATTAACAAAAATTGTTAAATTTTTCACAAAAACGAAACCTATTAAAGTGTTAAAAGGTGTATTTACCCGACTAGAAATCAAAATCCATCAGCGGCAGTTCTTCGTCTTTACTCTTATTGCGGTTTTTCCATGCCTCTGTTTTATAAATTGCGGATGGACTTACACCGATTTTATCGGCGATTTCTTTCGCCTTAAACCCCTGCTCTATGAATTCCGCAACCAAATCTTCCTGAACCATGCGGCGGCGCCCATGATTCTGCCCGTATTCTACTCGCTCTTGATAGCGGCCTTGCGCTTTGTCGATGAGCGGTTTAACCAGGTTCATAAATGTATTTTCTATAATCGGGTCATCGACCTCGGTGTGTTTATTCATGCAACCATATTCAACTATGGCGTATAACATTTTATATTTGCCTTCAGTTGTGCTAATGCCCTCTATAAAATCTAGCCAGGAGGGATAAAACACGAAGGTTCTTGCTTCAAGAGGTACCATTGTGGAGCCCCCTTACTATACGGCGCAGGTCTTCGTTGAATTTTGGCGTAACGGCAAAAATCCAACACTAAAACTCTGGCTTACTCGGGTTTGGCATTGATGTAATTGGTATGTTCCCGCTTTCAACTAACTAATTCATTACTTTGCGGGAGTATATAATCTTATTTGTCATTTAGATGCTCCTTCATCTTATTCTTTTCCCACAGTTCTCATTGCATCTATTAAAAATTTATGGTATAATATAGATATAAAAAGAATTGTAGGAGATTTATTTATGGGTAAAACTATATTTCGTTTTTGCCGCACTTGCGGCTTCTATTAGGCTCAGGCTAAAACCTGTACTATTATGGCCTACTTTAAAGGCCAAATTGAACCGACTGATTTCTGTTCGAAGTATACCGAGGTTCCAGTTCGATGCGAATTTTGTAATGCTATTGCGCTGGCACCATATATAGTGTTTGATATAACCAATAAACCCCATATATGCTGTTCAAATTGCTTGCCGCAAGTGGAGGTACAATATGCTGCACAATGATGTTTTAGATTTTATTTCGCATTTCTCTGACGGTAAAGATATGTTTCTACACGGTCAGTGCTATTATTTTATGCTTATTCTGGCGGACCGGTTCCACGAACAGTATATTTGTATTCCGTGCTACAATGAGGTTCGTAACCACTTTGCCTTGTTAATCGACGGAACTCTCTACGATGCTTCCGGCGCTATCGACCCTGATGACGATTTTTCTTGGGTGATGTGGAAGAAATATGTGAAGCGCGAGCCTCTTGGCGCTAAACGCGTCTGGCGCGATTGTGTTTTACAAGTATCACCAGAGCAATTAAAAACAGTGCCAAAAAAGCAGCGACGTATAAAAAAGTAAGCATTTGCGGGACCCCTTTCATCTATTTATTCTACTAACATTATATCATTTATTTTTTTGGGACGCAAACTTTTTCGCGCCTAAAAATTTTAGATTTGATTTTTGTAAAAAAATATATTATAATATATATAGAAAAAAATATAAGGAGGACATAAAAATGTTTCCATTTATTGCAAAAGTTCACTATTATGAAGATAATTCCGATAGCGCAGTTCTCGAGCGCAAGCATACTCACGTTCTGCTTTATGCCGAAACCTTTGCCGATGCGGCCGCCCAGGTTGAGGAGTATTTTGGTGTTGATATGGATGATATGAAACTGTGGGCGGTCGGTGATGAAGGCACATTCTTTGAGGTTTCCGGCACTGTTGCGGACGCTATTCGCGCCGGTCTCGGCAATTATAAGGAAGGTGTCAAAATCCTCGAAGAGGTTAATGAAGGAGAAGAGCAGTGAGTTGGGTTCCGGAAACGTGCGTGGTTGCGGGATACAAAGTTCCCCAAGAAGCGGCTGCAGAAGCCTGGAGTATGATTGAAGATGATTACGACGTTAAAGGCTGTTGGGAAGATTTTTTCGTGGATCCTGACCCTATAGGCGGCTCTGACTACATTTTTTTTGGTAAGATTATTTTTAATCTTGACGAACACGATGAACCAGTTCGCTTCGAAAATATCATGTTTAGTCAAAAAGACGTTGATGAAGTGAATAAAGGATTCAATATTCTTTTTGGTAAATGGTGTGCCGATCACAATTATTTTACAAAATTTGACAAATGGTTAATGATTCGATACACTTAATGTCAAAAACATTGCATATTATATAAAAATATTATATAATATATATAGAAAAAATAAATAAGGAGAAATCTTTATGGCCAAGTGGACAATGGATAGAGAAAAAACACTTGACGATTTCGCTCGAAAAGTAGAAAAAGGTGAATTTCATAAAATGCCATACTGTGTATGGCGTGATTTATATAAAAAGTATCCATATCAGTTCATGACTATTGAAACAGCGTATAATGCTAAAGCGGATCATTGCGGATATGTTGTAGTAATCACTCATCTTGGAGAGCGTGTTTGTCAGTACTGTTGCGAAACGAACGATGGTTCTTTTGGCTCTTATATCCAAAAGTATATTGATAAAGATGAAAAAGAAAATATGACAAACGCTAAATATCTAAACCTGAATGTAGATAGCAATTTTTACAATGGTAATTATATCTACACGAGTCCAACCATATCAAACAGTGTAGAAAACATGGAAGATAAAATCAAAGAACTGTTTGATAAGTATGTTAAAGAAAATGATAATAAAAAAGAGGAGAATAAAATGAATACTTCTAATCTGTTTAATTTTGAGTTCGGCCCCGTGGCAAATGGTGCCCAGTATCGTATGAGCCCTTACGGCCTTGCGGTCCGCACTCAGGCTAATGGCTGGGTTGCTTACAACGCCAAGAGTGGCGAGATGATGGATGTTGATGTTCTCAACTTCGACATTTCCAAGATGATCTACAAGATGCCGGTTGCGCTCAGTGCTATCCAGCCTGGCGATGTGCTTATCCACGGCGGCAAGCCTGTGTTTGTGCGGGCGCTCGGTGCTGCGGTCAATACGGTGAGCGTTATTGATTACGCTACTGCGTCCATTATGGATATTCTGCCTGTGAAGAGCCCGTTTGGCTTCAACTTCTTCACTAAGGTGTGCCCGCTGTTCGACATGAGCGGCGTAACTGCTAATGCAGACAATCCATTTGGCAATATGCTTCCGTTCCTGATGCTGAGCGGTGAAGACAACGATTTTGATCCGACCCTGCTTTTCCTGGCCGGCGGAATGGGTAATATGGATTTTACCAAGAACCCCATGATGCTTTATTTCCTCATGAACAGAAAGGATAAGAGTGATATGCTCCCTTTCCTGATGATGATGAATGGCGGAATCCCTGGTTGGGGGAATGGCGCCCCGGCGACTCCGGCCTCGGCTTCTACTGCGGCGACGAATTAATCGCAGCATCTCCACTGTACTACAACTACACTGATGAGTTAGGAAATAAACGAGTGTGTATAAAAAACATTGAGGACAGTTGTGGCGGTTGCCGCAATTGGACTTGGTGTGATAAATACAGGTTTTAAAAATCAAGGAGAGATAAAAAATCTCTCCTTGATTTTTTATAAAAAATATTATATAATATATATAGAAAATGAAAAAGAGGTTGTATCAATGGAAAAGCATGAAGCGGAATTAAAAAGAGCATTTGAGTGGCTCGTGGATGAAGCAATAAATAAAGGCTA